>Ga0255758_10005139_pt1 | contig 10801 bp, 8 predicted proteins | sample 011ome_24_FD_179958 | JGI IMG/M metagenome (GOLD analysis project Ga0255758, IMG submission 179958) | Coastal salt marsh microbial communities from the Groves Creek Marsh, Skidaway Island, Georgia - 011513CT metaG (version 2) | ecosystem: Environmental > Aquatic > Marine > Intertidal zone > Salt...
CTTTGCTCAAACCATTGGTTACTTCACTTTAGCTTTTTTATTCTCTATTCTTTTAAGAAAAACGGCATTAGCTATAATATTATTTGCATTAACAATTATTCTTGATCCGATTCTGACAGGGGTAATTAGTTTGGCTATTGGTGATAATTCGATTGTTCAATTTCTACCTATCAATGTAATTTCTGAATTGACTCCGTTTCCGCTACAATGGTTGACAGATATGATGTCAGCAAACCCTGAGGCTCAAAAAAAAAGTATGGAAGCTGCACGCATGGTTATTTCACAACCCATAAGAACCGTTATGGCAACAATATATATTGCGATATTTGTATTTTTATCCAACTTGATACTAAAGAAAAGAGATTTGTAGCCTAAAAACTTTTCTTCAGCCACTCGTTGTAAGTAGGGTTGTGATTCATCCCTCCATGGAGTTGTCCAGGAAGCGTAATTAACTCATCCTTGCTGCTAAGGTGTTCTTTTAATTTAACAGATGCCCCATAATAAATAATTTCATCCGCATCACCATGAAAGATAGAAATTGGGGATTTTACATTCGGAATAAACTGAAAAGTTTTTAACTTATATTCTAAAAAATAGCTAGATATAAAAGGATATTGATTGTTCATCATATCAACCATACTGTAATATGGGGCCAGCAGGATCAAATGCTTTGCATTAGATTTAGATGCAAGCATAGAGGCTGGACCGGTTCCAATGGAGTAACCTAATATTATGATATTCTGTTCTTCATAATTCTTACAAAGACTATCATATGCTATTTCTACATCAGAATAAAATTGATTTTGACTAATAATTTTGCCCTCACTCTTGCCAAAACCTCTATAATCTAGAATAAAACAATCATAACCTAAGTCGGTATAAACATAAGCATCCCTCTCACACCTTGTAATATCTCCCGCATTACCATGTAAGTAAAACACAAGCCCTTTTGAATTATGCGATTTAAATAATACCCCACTTAATTTCGTTCCATCCTCTCCTACTATTATCTTTTCTTCAAATTCAACCTTGAAATTAAATTGATAATCTGCACTTAATTTAGTAGGATGAAATAGAATATTTTCTTGTTGAAAATATAGGTATGCGCAAACAGCAAGATATAAAACAATAATAATTGACAATACCCACTTTCCTATCTTGAACGCAAGCTTCATAATCTATTTAAGCCTTCAATAGCCGGTTCATAATTCGTTTCAATTGATAAAATATAATTATAAACTCTTCTAGCATTTTGCTTGTCACCTATTACTTCATATCCAAGACCCATATTATACCAAGCTTGAACATATCTAGGGTTTATATCAACTGCTTTCTGAAAATTTTCTAATGCTTTCTCGACGATTGTATCTTTAGTATACTGCACCATATCATCACGATAAATTCCAACATACGTATTTCCAATATTGAAATAGGCTTCCTCAAAAGTAGAATCAATTTCCAACATCTTATAAAAATAAATCCTAGCTTCCAACGGCTTATTAGCAAAATGTAGATATAAACCCTTATTTCGAATAGCTTCCATACTCTCTGGGTAAATTTCCAATGCCGCATCATAATACGTAATCGCTAAATCATTTTGTTGTTGCGCATAAATCAATCCCAATTGAATCATGGCAGCATAATAATTGGCATCCATTTCTATGGCGGTCTGATAAGATGACTCTGCCAATTTCATATTCCCTAATGATTCGTAAATCTTACCTTTAACATAATATGGACGTGGTAAATACTGGTTCTCTTTCAACACTCTATTTACGTATATCATCGCCTTATCTGGCTCACTATAGGCAGCCTTAAGTTCTGCCAATAATAATAATGCATCCGTATTTATAGAGTCGTATTCTAAAGCATAATTTAAATAAATTTCAGCCTGATCTAATAGAGACACATCCCCTTTATACATAGCACCTGCGTATTGAATATCTGCCTTTGCATAATTCATAGCTGCTGATTCTGGTGCAAGTTTTAATGCTCTATTAATATCATCAACTGCATTCTTAAATTTATAACGATTTTTATAATACAACGCTCGTTTGTAATAACCATTTGGAGATTCTGGATTACTTAAAATCTGCTCTTCTATTACAGTTAAAGGGTTTATTACAATAGCTGTATCAATAATAGAATCCTTGTTATCATTAATTTCTGTCTCAGAGTTCTCTACATCCGATTTCGTTCCACAACTAATAACAAATAATAAACAAAGCAACCAAAATATATTTTTCATTAATTTAAAATAAAATGAGCGCTATCAAATGAATGACAGCGCCCAAATATAGTCAATTGAAAGGGATTATTAAATACCTATCAATAACTTGGCTTAGCCTTTTACTAATTTGTTTCTTTACTTCCCAAAGCTGCAACTACTTTAGCTTCTAACTCATCAGAAAGCTCCGGATTATCCAATAATAAATCTTTAACCGCATCCTTACCTTGACCTAACTTGGTTTCTCCATAGCTATACCAAGACCCACTTTTCTTAATGATTTCAAATTCAACACCTAAATCGATTATTTCTCCCATTTTAGAAATTCCTTTTCCGTACATGATATCGAATTCTGCTAATCGGAATGGAGGCGCTACTTTATTCTTGACTATTTTAACTCTCGTTCTATTTCCGATAACTTCATCTCCACTTTTAATTTGGGTAGAACGACGAATATCTAATCGTATAGAAGAATAAAACTTCAAAGCATTTCCGCCCGTTGTTGTTTCCGGATTACCGAACATTACACCAATTTTTTCTCTTAATTGGTTTATGAATATACAACAAGTATTTGCCTTATTAATAGATGACGTTAGCTTTCTCAATGCTTTAGACATCAATCTAGCTTGCAATCCCATTTGGCTATCTCCCATCTCCCCTTCAATCTCAGCTTTTGGAGTAAGTGCAGCAACTGAATCAATTACCACTAAATCAATTGCTCCTGAGCGAATTAAATTATCCGCAATTTCTAATGCTTGCTCTCCATTATCTGGCTGAGATATTAATAAATTCTCAACATCAACACCTAATGATCTGGCATAGAATTGATCGAACGCGTGCTCTGCATCAATAAATGCTGCAATTCCTCCAGCTTTTTGACACTCAGCAATTGCATGAATTGTCAAAGTTGTTTTACCTGATGATTCTGGACCATAAATTTCAACAACTCTTCCTTTTGGAAAACCGCCAACTCCTAATGCTCGATTTATTGTAACAGAGCCAGAAGATATAACCTCCATATCCTCTATTGCATTATCTCCTAGTCGCATAACCGTGCCTTTACCATACGATTTATCTAATCTGTCAAGCGTTGCTTGTAATGCTTTTAATTTTTCTGTGTTTGCTACTTTTTCTTTTGCTACTGCCATAATGAATAATTTTTCTACAATTATACGCCTAGGAGAACGTAAACTATTTACGCTGTAATTTTAATACTCCAATTCTTCTAAAATTTGTTGTGTATGATGTTTTGTTTTTACCTTTTCAATTATTTTTATAATTATTCCTTCTTCATTTATTATGAATGTCTTACGAAAAATTCCATCGTATTCTCTTCCCATAAACTTTTTTAATCCCCAGCATTTAAATTGATTAATCATTACCTTTTCTGTATCTGCAATTAAGGGAAAAGGTAAATCATATTTTGCTATAAATCCTTGATGTTTTTTTTCTGTATCAGCACTTACTCCTACAATTGCAAATCCTTTATCCAACAATAACGAATAGTTATCTCTTAAATTACATGCTTGCATTGTACAACCTGGTGTATTATCTTTTGGATAGAAATAAACAATCAATGTTTTTCCTGCAAAATCGGCTAATTTTACCGTATTTCCATTTTGATCTACTCCACTAAAATTAGGAGCTTTTACTCCTTCCTCAATTTCACTCATAATTTTTTCATTTTAGACTACAAAAGACCGAATACTTCGCTAATATATCAATAATAGATATACAAAATTATCAACAAATCACTTTTTAATCAATATATGTTCAGTTTTTGAACATTACATGAAATACATTTTGGTTTACATATATAATCACTAACATTGCAGTATATGGCGATAGAAAGAATTTCGGAATCAGAATCCAATCATAATGATTTGGATAAAATGAGTACAAGAAACCTTCTTGTCAATATGAACAAAGAAGATAAAACTGTTCCTGATGCTATAGAAAAAGTAATTCCGGCAATCGAAAAATTAGTTGATGAAATTGTAATTCGTATCAACAAAGGAGGGCGGTTATTTTATATTGGAGCTGGAACTAGCGGAAGGCTTGGAATCGTAGATGCAAGTGAATGCCCACCAACATTTGGTGTGCCACATGGAATGGTAATAGGAATTATTGCAGGAGGAGACGATGCAATACGAAAGGCTGTTGAATTTGCAGAAGACAATGAAAACGGAGCATGGGATGATTTGCAAGAATATCAAATTGGCAAGGATGATGTTGTTATTGGAATTGCAGCTTCCGGAACTACTCCATACGTAATAGGTGCATTTAATAAATGTAATGAATTAGGCATCTTAACTGGAAGCATCACTTGCAATCCAGGAAGTCCATTAGACCTATTAGCTGATCACTCTATAGTTCCGATAGTTGGTCCAGAATTTGTCACTGGAAGTACGCGGATGAAGTCTGGAACAGCGCAAAAATTGGTTCTTAATATGATTTCTACATCAGTAATGATAAAAATAGGACGTGTAGAGGGCAACAAAATGGTTGATATGCAGCTAAGCAACAATAAATTAGTTGATCGAGGGACAAAAATGGTGATGAACCAATTAGGGAATTCCTATGCGGAAGCTAATAGACTCCTTAAAAAACATGGAAGTGTTCGGAAAGCAGTTGATGCTGGAAAGAAATAAAAAAGTGATGAGCTTTAAATCCAATAGCTATTCTTTCTTATCAAGATCATCAAAACCATCATCGTAAAATAGCTCTTGATCTAATTTTCCTAAGATTTTAAACTCTGTCCTTCTGTTTCTTTGTCGACCTTCAGGACTATCTGAGCCATCCTCATTTGTATTTGCCGCAATTGGAATTGTTTCACCATACCCTTTTGCTTGTAATCTTTCAATTTTGATGCCTTTTTTAATTAAATATTGAACTACACTTTCAGCACGTTTTTGAGATAATCTAACGTTGTATGCATCATTTCCTTTACTATCTGTATGCGATGCTATTAGAACAATAATATCCGGATTATCTTGCAAAAGCACCAATAAAGTTGTGTCAATTGAATTCATCGCAATATCCGTTAAGTCTGGACTGTCAAAATCATAATAAATATTTTTTAAAACAACGCGCCCAGTTGGAATTTTCTCAACTATAATATCTTCACATATACTATCTGACTTTTGCAAATTGAGTGTTGAGACCTTAACTTTCCCATTTAAATACCCTCCTGTTATGGTTTGAATTAGATAATTAAACCCTGGGTATAACTTTACATTAAACTTACAATCAAGTACATCAGTTTCCTGAGATAAAAACTTACCATCTTCATCAACAATGTAAATTTTTAATTTAGTTTTAGTATCTACACAGTTTAAAGTTTCCTTATCAATAATATTTCCGCAATAGTTTAATTCGATAACATCATTGTACATAAATTCATAAATATCATCACAACAAGTAGAATTATACAAAGATTGACCTCCTTCTCTATTAGATACAAAGTATCCACCTTTACTATTTGGATATAGAATAAAGTCCAAATCATCCTCTTTCGAGTTGATAGGTACTCCCATATTTATTGATGATTCAAATTTATCTCTTTCACCAACAGCTTTAAAGATATCTAGTCCGCCAAAATTCGGCTTTCCATTAGAGCTGTAGTATAAAGTTTTTGTTTTCACATTATAATAAGGAGTCATTTCTACGCCTGGAGAGTTTATTTCGTTTCCCGCATTTGAAGGCTTTACCAGTTTATTGTTGTCGTCGTCATATTCAGTATACCATATATCTGTTCCTCCCTTACCTCCGGGCCTATCAGACATAAAATAAATTACTTCTTGCTTTGTTTCCGAATCTCTTCCTACAGTTGGATGCGAAGATGTAAAGCCCGGCAAATTAACCTCTTTCCCCATTAACTCTGGCTCCGCCCATTCTGTACCATTTTTTTCTGAAAAATAAATTTTACAATTCACCTTATTGTTCCAATCTTCTGCACATCTTGCAAAGTAAAACCGCGAACTGTCCAAGGAAAAAGTTCCATTAGCAACATCTTCATCAGCACTATTAAAAGGACCTTTCCATTCTCCCTTATATTTCCATAAGTTATCTACTTTTTCCGCAACATAAAATTTACGCATTGGCAGCTCCATACTATCTATACTATCTCGATAATAATATTTTTCTTGATTCTCTCTTAAGGATCCAAAAACTATTTTAGTTTGAGTCAAAGGAATTGGTGAAAAATCAATATGCGGATTATTAACACTTTCTGGAAGATGCTCCACAACCGCATTTTCGTTTGAATCCTGATAAGAGATTGCTAAATCACATCCAGCCAATTCCGATTTAAACAAATCACTTATTCCAGGCGTACTTGCGCGTTTGGCTACATTTTTGAATTTCAATAAATTAGCCTTGGCATCTTCATAATTCCCTATTTGCTTTTGCATAACCGCCAAGAAAAAAATTGCATCAGGGTATTTAGCACCTTTATCATCACCTCCTTTGTCAACAATTTGCTTGAAACACTTCGCAGCTTCCACATAATTCCGTGTGTACATATATAAGTTAGCCAACTTCAATAAGTAGCGATCTTTTTCAGGTTTAAGCGCAACTAATTCTTTATAATACTCAAGCGCAATATAAGGATTGCCAGTTTTTTCAGCTGATTTAGCCAATCCCTTAATTTGCATTGCTTTATTTTCAACTATCTGAAATGTTGTATCTTGCGCTAATCCAAAATTGGAAAGCAATAGAAAGCAGGTAATAATTACTATTTTATTCAACTTAAATATCATTAATATCTTTCACAAGGAACTGTTAATCTCTTTGAATTAATCTTTGGAGCAATATAAATAATGGACACTTCAAACGTCCCTTTCCTATCAACATTTTGACTCAACGTAGAAATATTTACATCATAACTAAAGCCTAAATCAAAATTCTTTAGGTAATTAACACCAATAACGGGATAAACTGCGTCTCTATTCGTTGCTATTCCATCTCTATAAAAGACTCCCCCAAATATTGCAGGAATGACTTTATTACCTGTTTTACAACGAAAATTAGACCCAATAATAAAATCATTCGCCTTTGCAGTAGACATAAGTAGAAACTTTGGTTGAATTGTCAATTTTGAAGAATGATAATACTCCAGTTCTCCGTGTACTACATTTCTAACTCTTAGTCTTTCTTTAGATTCTGAAAAATAATCATTTGCAAAATAAGAGTCTCTCGGCCTATTCAGGTGATTTAAAGCTAATCCTATCTTAGGCTGCAGTTTTCCAATTTGCTTTGACCACTGCACCCCAACATTAAAATCAAAATAATTTAGTGATGGGGACAATGCAGACTCCTGATTTGGAGTTGCTGTATTAAAAGAACCCGTAGGATAATCCCATTGGACAGGAAAAGTCTGCGCTGATAAATCAGAGTTTCGAAAAACTAAACCTGTTTGAACTCCAGCTCTTAAATTATGACCACCTAACTCAAAAGCATATGCTCCTGATAATAGAATTTTATTTGTAGAAAAATTAATCCCTCCAAATTCATCGTGCGCAATTAAAAGACCTAAATTGATCTCATCAGAACGCAAACGAAAGGCTTTATCAAAAGAAATAATAGATGTTGTTATTCCTTTATTGACTGGAGGATTAATCTGTCTCCATTGATTTCTGTAATTCCCAACAATTCTAAAATCACCGTCAAAGTCCCCCATTTTTGAAGGATTCAACAAATGATCCGATGCATAAAATTGCGACAAGTGAATGTCTTGCGCATTATATTCTATAGTAAATATAAAAGACAGCAGTAATATGGTCAAAATTCTATACTTCATTTACCAATTTCCTGTTCCAGTCAAATAAAAATTTGCCATGTACAGCAACTGTTCGTATGTAAATTCACACATACAAGCTCCGGGAAAACCAGACATAGCATTGCCAACATGTGGAGTATAGTAATCTCCATTACCGTCAGTATCCAAACCTAAAAACCTACATGTGACCGGATCACACGTCCCCTCTGGATCAGCAGGCGTATCACATATTTGATCCCCATCAGTGCTACAATTTGAACCATCGACTAGCTCGCTTCCTTCAAATGAATCAAAAAGACCAAAATAATGCCCCATTTCATGAACCAACGCTTTCAAATTATCTTGATAACAACCATTTCCATCTTTTTTTATTACAAGCCCACTTGAATCAGTATTTGTAATATACCCCTGATCTGAATAACTGCATTCACCAGCTGGATTGATAATATTAAACACATAAAAAATATTTATTCTTTCTTCCTCGTGATATTTAACTTGCATTTCTACCCAATGGCTGTCAACATCAAATTCATCGTACCTCCAATCTTTAATGTATTTAAACTCACAAACTTCGAAAGAAACACAAATAGGACTAAAGTATCTGTTTAACGTATCTATATTGGTTAAAATATCGGCTTCCGTAATTACTGAATTCCCTAAACTATCTTCCACGATATGAGCAACCACAGAGAATTTCTTATCTAAACAAGGAAGTCTATCTATTACCTGAGAAAAGCAGTTTACAGCACTAATAAAAGCAACAATGAAAAACAAAAGATGTTTAGTAAACTTCATAATTATCTTTAAAGGTAACTCAAAAGTAGGTAAAAATCCGTAGTTTTGTTTAACAAGCTATAGGAATAAATTGTTTTTAATTTTAATTTAAAAAATTTAATGAAGCAAGTACGTATTTATTTTTCAATCATTTTCTTTGTATTTATTGCAAATAGCTTTCTATCTCAATCAGCTAATATCATAGAAGGCTGTTCACCTTTAGAGGTTGAATTTACTGCTCCAGGCGGTACTACTTGGTTTTGGGACTTTTTGGATGGAGCCACGTCAACGCTTGAAAATCCTATTCACACATTTACAACTGGTACTTACATTGTCGAATATTCAGAATCTGTTTCAGGACCTATACTTGGTACAGTCACAATAACTGTCTACGATAAGATTATACCTGAATATTCAGCTCTTTCTTCTACCCAAGGATGTGTTCCTTTATCTGTAACGTTTGATGATGATAATACATTTACGCCAAGCGGAGTAAATATTGTGGGATATACATGGACTTCAACTGGACCAGCCATATCGGGATCTCCAGTTACATTTATCTATAACAATGCAGGTGTATATGATCTTTCAATGAATGTAATAACGAATATGGCTTCTTGCGATACTACAGTCAATTTTTTAGATGTTGTTTCTGTAAGCACCGTTTCTGCCGATTTTAGCATTATCCCTACATCGGGGGGATGTAACCCTCCTTTAACTGTTAACTTCAATGAATCTTCATCTACAAATGATGCTCCACCCCTCACGTATTTTTGGGATTTTGGAAATGGAAACACATCCATACTGCAAACCCCTACAAGCCAAACATACTCTAGTATAGGGGATTTTACAATAGTATTAACAACCACCGATACAAACGGATGTGCAAATTCTTTTTCTTCAGATATCAGTGTAGGAAGCCCTACATCAAGTTTTGTTATTCCGGATACCGTTTGTAGTAATACAGATTTCACTCCTCTAAATAATTCTTCTGCTGGAAGCTACTTATGGGACTTTGGAACCAACGCTATTGCTTCAACACCTCTCACCATAGCGGAACCAACCGTACAATTCACTAGTAATGGATTGCAATCCATTACCTTAAGCACAACTTCAGGAAGTTGTTCGCATGACACAACATTACAAATTTTTGTGGAAGACCCCACGGTTTCATTTGTTTCTACCCCAGGTTACTTCTGCTTTGAACCTGCAACAATCAACTACACCGGAAGCTCTCCTAATGATGTGTTAAGCTGGGAATGGAGTTTTGGAGATGACAGCTCAGGCACAGGTCAATCGGTATTGCACGAATATACCATCGGAGATACCACTTATTCGGAGCATGGAGAAAATATATTGTCGACAACATTAACCATAACTACATTAGCTGGATGTGTTGCAGAATTTACGGATCGTGACACAATCCATTTGCCGTGGGCACGTTTTATGCCAGATGTTGTGAATGGATGCGCTCCTTTAACAGTTACATTTTCTGACTCAAGCATGTCTAACACTCCTTCGGAGCCCATTGTGCAATGGGAGTATGATTATGGAGATGGAAACTCAGCTACTTTCGTAAATGACAATCCGAATAGCTATATATTCAATACTCCTGGTGAATATGATGTTGTATTAATAATTACTAATAGCTCAGGTTGTACGGATACATCAGATACTATTAAAATAGAAGTTGGCGAACTTGTTGCCCTAGACTTTTCTGCTGATTTTACAAGCGTTTGTCCTGGAGACACTGTAACTTTTACTAGTCTAACGCCCTCACCATCTAACATAGATGCTTGGCATTATTATTCGGATGAAGACCGACTATTTCATTGCTACCAAGACTCAAATGCTGCTTGGTCTTATAATAATGTAACTGGGTTCCAAGATGTCACTTTAACCGGAGAGTACAATGGATGTTGGTCAACAGTCACAAAAGTCAACTATATTGAGGTTAAGGGACCTATTGCAACCCAGTTACATTATTATAAGACCAAGCAGCATTTGAGTCTTGGTAGCAA
>Ga0255758_10005140_pt1 | contig 10798 bp, 12 predicted proteins | sample 011ome_24_FD_179958 | JGI IMG/M metagenome (GOLD analysis project Ga0255758, IMG submission 179958) | Coastal salt marsh microbial communities from the Groves Creek Marsh, Skidaway Island, Georgia - 011513CT metaG (version 2) | ecosystem: Environmental > Aquatic > Marine > Intertidal zone >...
TTAGAAAGTCTGCTGGATTAACTCAACAAGAGTTATCAGACAAAGCAGACGTCTCTAGAAAAAGTATTAATGCCATAGAAAATGGTATCTATGTTCCTTCAACGGTTCTTGCTCTAAGAATAGCAAAAATTTTAAATTGCTCAGTAGAAAATATATTTAAACTTCCATGAGGCCAAGATCAAAAGTGTGTCTAAGCTAGCTATTTTTTATTTTTTACTAATAGCACTTTCTAAATCAGGCGACACCAAAAGATTCTCGTGATGCATTGCTTTTGAGGGAATATTGAACAAAACCATACAAAAGATTATTAACAATTTACTGTAGTTCATTTAGCCATTATACGTTTACGTAAATATTTTTTTATTAGAAATTGTAAGAAAAATGTAAGGGAATAATGTGTATTATGATTTATCAACTGGAGCTCTTTGATGAAAAATCTTTTTCTTATCTTTTTGCTAGGGATTACTTCCTATACATATTCTCAATCTCTTGACTATGTTGTAGAACGAAAAGGCAAACAAATTGGCACGCATTCTTTTGTTTTTAATGGGACTCAAAATGATGAGATGTTAGTTCAAATATCCACTGATGTTGTTGTCAAATTAGGCTTCATTCCAGTTTATAAATTTATTCATGAAGGCACCGAAATTTGGAAAAAAGGCATTCTCACAGGATACGACTCAACCACAAATGATAATGGCACTGACAAATTCTTAAGATTTCATGATAATTCAATCCACAGTAGCAGGGGTGTTTTTTCCTCCTTAGAAAAAACTTACATGCCTGCAAGTCTGTGGAACATATCAAATGTTCAAACTACACAACTAATGAACACACTTGATGGTTCTATCATGAATATAGAAATTGTAGATCTTGGAGAAGAGGACATTCAAACCACAGGAAAAAAAATACTTAAAGCAAAGCATTTTTCAATGACTGGCGATCTTGCAAGGGAGCTTTGGTACGACTCACTTAATAGACTTGTTCATGTTCAGTTTCTTGGAGACGATGGTTCTATTATTGACTATATTTTAGATGAATAAATAATGTTCAAATGAACATTTTGTTATTAGAAGATAACACATCTTTAAATGATGTCTTAAAAGACGAGCTATCCAAGCAAGGTTTTTTAGTAGAACAAGCATATACAATTAACCAAGCTAATGAGCTATTAAATCTAAAAGAATTCCAGCTTGGTATTTTTGATGCAATGTTACCTGATGGTTTATCTTTTAACCTAATCAAGCATATTAGGGCCTCAAATATCGCCCTCCCTGTCATTTTAGTAACCGCAAAAGATTCAATTGAAGACAGGGTTGAGGGGCTGGATGCTGGTGCGGACGACTATTTAGTAAAACCTTTTAACTTCAAAGAACTTAATGCTCGAATTCGTGCCTTAATGAGAAGACCAAATGAGGTCTCAAAGGAAATTATTGAATTTGCAGATTTATCGCTTAACTTATTATCTAAAGAGCTATTTATAGATTCTAGAGCTTGCAAGATTTCTAAAAAGGAATTTTACCTAATAGAACTTTTTCTTGGAAAACCAGAATCATTATTAAATGCAACTCAGATTGCAAATGCAGTTTATGAGCTCCAACAAAACATAACCCCAAATGCGATAGAAGTATTGATCCACAGATTAAGAAAAAAACTTTTGGATAATCAAAGCAAGACTACTATCCAGAATTACAGAGGACTAGGCTTTAAGCTCGAAGTATTGAATGATTAATTCTTTAAGATTTAGGGTAATATTTGTTTTAGCTTTCACATCTATTATCGGGGGCATAATCGCTATATTTTTATTTAGCAAAGATTTTAATAGTCACCTCGACACACTAAACGATAGAACCTTAAGAGGACAATTATCCGACCTGGAGAGACACCTTTCTGTAAAAAAGGGAGTGATTACAATAGAGCTCCCTTCAATTTTATCTGACCAATATTTTTATTCAGGCGGGCAATTTGTCTTTGCCATTAATAGTGAAGAAGGTTTTTTGTTTGGATCTCCAACCATTCAAGATAAGCTTGCACCAGAAAGCTTAAATCTGCTGAATAGCAATCAATACTTTACATATTATCGTCAGATGTATGGAGGAGATCATATGTTTCAGGGTCTTCAAAGATGGATTGAAATTGACGGAAAGCCTATTAATGTTCAGGTTGCTCAGGGGCCCGCACATAAAGATGTTATGTACGACGAGTTGATTGATGAGCTTTTTGAGCAAAGGCAAGAAATTTTGATAATTTATATCATTTCAGTACTAATTACTGCATACCTTGTAATTAGTTTTTCATTCAGATCAATGAATAGGGCCGCAACCTCAGCAAAAGATATTGATTTTAAAAACCCTTCAAACCGCCTGATTACAAAAGGAGCTCCTAAAGAAATGGAGGGAATCATTCTAAAATTTAATGAGGCTCTAACAAAAATTGAGAACGATTATATAGAACAAAAGTTTTTTTTAGATTCCGTTTCCCATGAAATTAGGAATCCATTAGCTTCTCTCAAGCTTAGTCTTAAAAAAGATTCAGATGAGGTGGATAGCGAACTCTTATCTCATGAAGTTAATAAAATAGAATCTGTAATAAATGCATTATTTGAGCTATCTAGAGTAGAGAATTCCTCTGCCTCAAATTTTATTGAATTAGATCTCGAGGATGCTGCCAGGTTAGGCGTAACATCTTTTATCAATGATCATAATTTAGAAAATATTGAGCTCAGTTTTAATGTTCAGCAAGCAAAATCAACAATAATCAGATGCAGCCAAGCTTTGTTTAATATTTTGATTAAAAATCTAATCGAAAATGCCATTAAAGCCCTCAAGGCTAAGGCTGATGACTCAAAAAAATCAATAGAGATATCCATAGTGAATAATAATTTGATAGTTAAAGATAGCGGAATAGGCATAGGGAAAAATAACTTTGATAGCTTGCTAAACCAGCAAAGAAACACAGGATTTAATTCAGGCTTAAAACTTGGCTTGATTATAATAAAAAAAATATGTGATTTGTCTGATGGAATTATTTCTGCAAAGACTATTAACAATGAAACCTTTTTTTCTATTTCTTTCAAATCTGTAAGTATTTCGTAAACAAATTTCTCGATAATCCTTTCATGGATTCAAATATTAATTTTGCGGTGGTTGAACCCGGTCATCCATTAAGAAAGAGAGCTGAGACATTCATTACTTCGATCTATACAAATGAGTATTCTGCAATCATTAATGATTTTCCAGAGCGAATAGGCATCAGTTTTGATGGTGGTGGTAAGATTTTGAGTGCTTGCAGCATTCGTATTGGGCACAATGAATTGTTTTCAAGTAACTATTTGAATATTTCTCAATTAAAAAAAATAAAAAAATACCGTCTGATTGAAATTACTACTCTTGCATCCACTTCACGATTGGGGCTTTGGGTTCTTTTAGCAGGCGCTACAAATCTTGGAAGAAATTTGTCATGCAATGCAATGATATTTACTGCTACAAAAAAATTAAGGGCTATTTTAAACCGTGCTTGCCTAGATTTAGAGGAAATTACAAAGGCTGATAGCTCCAAAATATCAAATGCAAACCTATGGGGAACTTATTATGAGTCAGACCCATGGGTATGTTTAGTTAAAGACTCTGGTCAATTCTCTCAATCTGATTCAGCTCTTCGAGCATCCTAACCATGTCTCAAAAGACAATTGAACTTATCTATCAATGGGCTTCTCACGATGATCTGGTTGCAATCGAAGATCAAGGAAAGCCAATAACCTATTCACAACTTTGGCATGGAATTCAAAATGCAGTAAGCCTGTTTGATGGAGTATCAAAAATTGGAATCATCAGTAGCAATACTTCTGAGTATATTGTGCTGCTTCTAGCAGCCCTTTACCGAGGCATGACTGTTGTGCCAATTCCACATTTTTTTAGCAAAGCTCAGAAAGCTAAGATTGTTAAACTTTCTGAGCTCGACATGATTTTTGCTTGCGAACAGTCAATAAAAGAATTTGCAAATGCGAAACCTATTCCTGAAATTAATTTTATTGATTCTAAAAAAGAATTTATTTCCAGTGTGCCCACTTCAAAAAAAATTATTTTTACCTCCGGAACTACCGGATCTCCAAAGGGAGTATGTTTGTTAGAAAGCGCACAAGAAAAAAATATTAGTCATCTGCTTGATGTATTAAATCCAAGCAATAAAAAGAGATATTTATCACTGTTACCGTTTTCAATGCTGTTAGAAGAGATTTGTGCATTGCATATGGTTTTTCAATCGGGCAGCACACTAATTATTGAGAAAGATTTTTTTGACTGCTTATTAAAAAAACAATATTCATCGATTATTGAGCTCTTAGAAAAGCATTCTCCTAATTACTTAATGATTGTGCCTGACATATTGAAGTTTTGGCTATTTGAACTTGAAATAACAAAATCAAAATTAACATCAAGTCTTGAGTTTGTTGCCATTGGTGGCGGTAAAACGCCTATTACAATTCTAGAGCAGGCTCAGAATTTTGGTATTCCTGTTTTTGAGGGATACGGATTAAGTGAAGCTTCCTCTGTAGTAAGTTTTAACGTCCCAGGAAATTCTAAACTTGGCTCCGTAGGAAAGCCATTTCAACATCAAAATTTAGAAATCATAGATGGCGAAATAGTATTACATGGAGATTCTTCATTTTCTGGATATTTAAATGACTATAGATCCCAAGACGATCTTTTTTTTACAGGCGATCTAGGAAGATTGGATGATGATGGATTCTTATTTATAGATGGAAGAAAAGATAACATTTTGGTGACAGGAACAGGCAGAAATATTTCCCCTGAGTGGATTGAAAATATTTTTAATGCTTCCATCATGATCACAAAGTCAATTGCATTTGTTAATAATACTTGCGAGGTAAATCTATTGGTGGTGTTATCGCCTATTGCTGAATCTATCCACCGTGACGACCTATTGCAAAGATTAAACCAGTTATCCCAAGAGCTTCCATTCTATGCAAGACCAACTAAGGTTTTTACTACCGAAGGTACCAATCGTGAGTGCTTTTCTGAAAATGGAAAACCAAAAAGAAAGAACATTTCTATGCTTGAGGGCACATTTAAATTATTAATGAGAGACGCTGCATGACAACCTTTGAAAGAATACATAAAGCAACAGAATTAGCACGATCTAATTTTTTAGCAACGCCTATGCTAATGTCGGCAGCCAATGGAAATATTGATCACAAGCTTTACACAACTTATTTAGAGCAAACCTATCATCATGTAAAACATACTTGTCCGCTTTTAGCTGCTGCACTCGCACAGTGCACCAATAAAGATGCAGTCCTAAGAGAAGCACTGATTGAGTATATTGATGAAGAAAAAAATCATGAAGAATGGATATTAAATGATATTGCGCATATTGACCCACAAGCAAACCTTGGCCAGATAAGAACAGAAGCTGGAGGTATTGCAGTTGAGTCAATGGTGGCGTATATGTATTATCTGATTGAACATAAATCACCCTACACAATGCTTGGTATGGTTTATGTATTAGAGGGAACTTCTACAGACCTTGCAAGCATAGCAGCAGGGTCTATTTCCAAAACTCTTGGAATAAAAAATCATAAAGGGTTTTCATATTTACGGTCTCATGGTGCAGTTGATGTAGAGCATATCAAGTTCTATCAAAATTTAGTTAATACCATCGACGATGATGAGATTATTTTGCTAATTATCAAAGCTGCAAACAGCATTTATAAACTATGGTCTAACGTTTTTTTAGAAGTTGTAGAAATTTGGGAGCAGCAAAAGTGAATCAATCTGGAAATACAGTAGTCGTTACTGGTGGCTCTAAAGGCATAGGACTTGGACTGGCAAAAAAATTTATTGCCGAAGGTAGCAAAGTTATTGTTATTGCAAGAAGCAAACCAGAAAATTTAGATTGTGATTTTTTTTCATGCGATCTAACTAATGAAGATGAGAGAAATCTGGTTATTGATCATCTATTAAAGGATCATCGCGACACTAATATTCTGATTAACAATGCAGGAAGCCAAAACAGCGCCAATGGGATAGAAAATTTATATACAGATACCAAAAAAGATATTGATCTTAATATTATTGCTATGATGCATTTTATCTCAGGCCTATATCCACTTTTAAAAGAAAACACAAATTCTGCAATCATTAATGTTTCATCAGGTTATGCGATTAGCCCCAATGTTTACCTTCCAATTTATTCAGCTTCTAAGTCTTTTGTTCATTCTTTAACTATGTCCCTTAGAAAAACACTTGAAGGCAATGTGGCGGTATTTGATTTATGCCCCCCAGCAGTAAAAACAGACATGAATCCACATGAAGGAATGAGCGTTGATGAGCTGGTGAAAATATTTTGGAAGGCTTGGAAGAAAAATCAATTTTTTATTCCTGTTAGAGAAGTCAAAATACTAAATCTCGTCACTAGATTATCAAAGAATCTCGGCATGAAATTAGTTAGCAAGCAACGGTTATGAAAACAAAATTAAATGTTGCAGCAATGTTAGCGGTTTTGATACCAGCTCCTTTTTTAGAATATTTTCCGAATAATCCAATCATTGGTAGGTTAGCAATTCCATTGTGGCAGAAAGCAGATGGAACTATGCAAACATTATTTTGGTTAGATTTTCTCTTATTTGCACTAGTAATTGCTTTAGTTTCAAAGTTTTTTATCAAGCAAAGCTAATACTTCTAAAATTTTAGAATTTTTCATCTCTACCTATCTGTCGTATATTGAATAGAGATTTAAGGAGATCTTAATGGCAAAGAAAGTTTGTTTGGTTTTGGGAGCGGGAGCTGGAATAGGAGGCACCGTTACTAAGAAGTTTGCCAAAGAAGGATATTATGCTTGCCTCTGCAGAAGATCTGATCAAGAGGGCTTAAATATAACGATGCAAAAGACAAAAGAAAGGGATACAGGTTGGTAAAAGGAAAAAAGTTTCAGAAGTTTCAGTAAAACCTAATAGAGGTGGTAGACTTAAAAAAACCCCACCTGTAGACTCTATTTAACAGTCACTGATTAAGTTTAAACAGTGATTTCTTAACACTCGATATTGTTTTCATCCATTATCTTTTTTACAGATTCTGGAATTGTTTTATTGTTTTCTAAATAATAATCTTTGAGTATGCATGCTTGATCTGGATCAATTCCCAAAGAGTAATAATTATTGGTGTTGGTTTGAGTGGTAAAAGAGCAAGAGTTGCTATAAACCCAAACACTAATATTGCTGTGTACTTCAGAATGGTCTCCTTAAATCACTGTTTAAACTTACTACACCGTCACAGAGTGTATTTGAACACAGAATAAGATTTTTGAACCTTTTATCAAACATAATATAAAACTTCTTGTACCTATCTCACATTGTTATCCAAATAATATCTCATGAAAAAATCTTCCTGGCATCAAAGTAAATCCACCAGCAATCAACAGTGCCCCAACGTAAACACCGATCATGGAGTACATATGTGCGAACTTATATCTTTCTATTCTTGTATTTTTAAATTTCTTTATATTCCAAATTGAGTAAATCAAGGACCCAATAGTCCATGGTATTAAAAGATGAATTAATGAATATTGACCGGGATTAATTGCTTGAATAAATATTGCTGTCAAAGAAACTATTATTAAGAAAGTTACCCAGATTCGTCCGAGTACTCTATGTTGCTTTGTGCCCTTTTTAGTTAGGAGGATGTAAAGACCAAGTGGAACTGCAAGTAATGCTAACGTTGCATGAGCATAAATTATTTGCATTTTTTATGCTGCAATTCTCTGTTCAAACTTACTCCACTGTCACCGTTTAAGTTTAAACAGTGAATTAGATTTTTCCCTTTGTTTATAACCTTCTTCATTGCTTTTTTTTGACCAAACTTGACCTGCATTTGCAGTGACTTCATTAACAAGACCGGTTTTAAAATGATTGTTATTATTTTTAAATTATAACTTTTTTCAATACCAATCAGAAAATAGAAACCCAAAGTGATAAATGTTTGATATTATATAAAAATGAAAATCTTACTTTTATCTCTGCTCATAGTATCAGTTTCAGGTTGCGCAATCTTCGTTGATGAATATCAAGTCAATCAAAGGAAAGTATTGGCATATTTATTGTCTGACTTACCATTGCCAAAAGATGCGGACATTATAAAAGAACCCTCGGTTGTTCTTGGAACTGGTAAAGCAATTTCAGGAAGAATAGTTTTGGAATCTGGTTACTCACCTGCTGAAAATCTTATATTTTATGGAAACCAAACACCATCAACTGGATGGACTCTTGCAAGTTCAAAAGTAGGAGAGGAGATTTCTCTTATTTATACAAAAGATGGTAGATATGCAAGTATCTATATTACCCCAAAAACTGGTTTGGGTTCTTTTGTCAGTGGAAGTTGGGGAAGTGATATTATCATTTCTGTTGTTCATCCTGATGCAATAGATATTCAAAATCCTTATGAAGATCTAAATTACGATAATCTTCCTGAAGTTCCCTAGTCATATTTTTCTAGGTTGCCAAAATTGATTCTAAAAGTTTTTTAAAGGTTCAATTTTTAGACGTTTTGAGTTTTTCCTGACCAACCAGGAAAAATTTTTTATTCAACAGTCACTTAGTAGATGCAAACAGTGAATTAGATTTTCATCATTTTTGAACTTTTTGTGAAAGGTTTTGTAAAACTTAATGTATTTCTCTTCCATTATTTTTTAACTTTGTAATAGATCATTGTTAAAAAGTAAAAAATGATTAACGCCTCCAAAATTAAACAAATCCAAAAAATAAATTCGTTAAGGTAATCTGAAGTTAATAACAGTGTATTTATTACTAAGGCAGTAAAAACACTTAACTTGTTTGTTGCTAAATCTTGCTGTATTGATTTTTTTATTTTGCTAATCATTCAACAAAGGGGTCATCTTTTTCGGTGAGTCTTCCAGTGCACTTTAGAAAGAAATAATAAGTAAATGCAGAAAGAAAGAGTGGAGACCAAATATCCCCTAATTTCATGGGCAAAGAGAAGAATGCCCACCAAGACCAAAAACTTACAACAAGTGGCAAATACCAAAAATGTTTACCATATTTTGATAATAAATTTTTCATCACATGATTCTAAAATTTTTTAAAACTTTTGTGTAGGTTTTATTTTTAAACGTTTTTAAGTTTTTTCTAGAAAAATTGTTTGCGAACTTGGAAAAGGATCTATGAAGGAATCTCAAGCACAAAACTGGTATTTGATAATTCTCAATTGCAACTAAGCACAAACCTAAATTCGTCCCCCTGAACTATCTGATGACGACTTACAGGTGGAAGAACTGAAGTGCAGTATGAATATCAGGTGAATAGTAATTGGGGTTCCTATTGAACTCGATATGACAACCAATCTCAGCATTGTTCCAGTGAGAGGAGCGATCAAGAATTCTTCGTAACAATCTCAAGTCCATCCTACAACTCAAGTTACCCTTGGACTCTGTCGCTGAGGGGGGGGTCAAGATGTTAACTTCGTCATTACCTATCAATAAAGACACTGTCATATTAGGTTGCAATCCAATCTTTTCCAACCTTGCCATCATTGCCACACGAGCATCATCTATATCTCTCATCAACTTACAATGATCAGGCATCTCATCCAATTCGTAGGGGTATTTCAACTTCGAAAGATTTAACTCGATATACCGCTGTACATCTTCCTCATTTATCGCCTGATACTCTTTATTAGGTAACCCCGTGCTTAAGTCAAATGAAGTTCCTTCATTAAGTACAATATACTCAGTGGCAGGTATGACATCCTTTTCGCGAAGCATGCCAACGCATTGATCCCAAGTCATTGTCCCTAAATACTTATTTTTGTGCGCCAATCTTCCGCCCAAAACATAGGCGCCGGCAAAAGGTAAAAAATATTTTGGATTCAAAATCCGTAGGTTTTCATATAAGTAATCTACATTTCGTTGAAGATTTTTGTGATGCTCTAGAATCTTCTCATCATCGCTAAGATTATTGAAACAGGACGGATACGGACCAGCAGAATTGTAATTCATCATCGCCAAGTCAAATGAATCGAATTTTTGTTTTAACATCTGGCATGCTGCAGCATTAGGCGTATTGTCGTTAGCATTAAACACCTTTTTTCCGTCTGCTTCATAAACTATCCCGCTGTCAATGAGATTCCCTATTTTGGTATTCTCTTCAAAAAAATTATTGCCTGCGAAAGGTGCGAACAAGGATATTCTAAAATCTTTAAATTCGAGTGTTTGTTTATCCTTAATCTTTATTAGATTGGTATATCCCAAACTCACAAGATTTTTATGAAGAAAATTCAACCCGTGATCAAGAACGATGATTGGAGTGTCTTTTGGAAATCGGAAAAACCTGCTATCAAAATGATCAGGGTGCACATGACTAACATACACAGCATCGACATTTTGCAGATCATCCCATGTGGTTTTCAACTCGTGAAAGTGACACCACGACCCATCAAATACCCCATCGTTTAACCAGGGGTCAGACACAATTTTTGTTCCTGATTTAGACTCTACAATACAGCAGGCGTTAGCGACGAAAGTAACTCTCATGCTTTTTACTATATATAAATTTTTTACCGAATTACTAATTATTATACAGTTTTTTCAATAGCAACAATCAACAATACTTTTTTCCATGAAGAGACGAACCATCTCATCGATTATTTTTCTTCCATACTTATAAAAGTAGCATTATCGATGTCCTGATGAGACCCAAGAAACCAACAAAAGTTAGTGCCATACCACCAATTCTTAAAAACATATTTGGATTCAAAAATGAAAAAACTAT
>Ga0255758_10005146_pt1 | contig 10791 bp, 8 predicted proteins | sample 011ome_24_FD_179958 | JGI IMG/M metagenome (GOLD analysis project Ga0255758, IMG submission 179958) | Coastal salt marsh microbial communities from the Groves Creek Marsh, Skidaway Island, Georgia - 011513CT metaG (version 2) | ecosystem: Environmental > Aquatic > Marine > Intertidal zone > Salt...
CTCTCCGCTTACGCGAGGCCGCTCAACAACAACATCTTCAAATTGATGAAACGTGCGCTTCCTGGCCCTTACACGTTCATTGTGCCAGCAAACAACAACGTCCCGAAGTGGTTTGTGGGGAAGCGGAAACACATCGGTATCAGGGTACCGGACAATAATGTCATTCAAACACTCGTCCATGCACTGGGACGCCCCTTGGTGGTGAGTTCGGTTCGCGATGCGGATGAGGTTGTGGAATACACCACCGATCCAGAATTGATTGCAGAGCGGTTTGACGGCCGCGTCGACGGTGTCATCGACAGTGGATACGGCACCGTTGATGCCTCGACGGTGATTGACTGTACGGAAAGTGAGCCCGAAATCATCCGACATGGGCACGGCCCCACCGACGGATTGTTTTGACTTTATCGGTCCTGCGCCCTCGAAGCCAGCATCGGGACAAAGGCGAACTCGCCGTGCTCTTCTCTGCGAAACGATGAGTCGGCCTCCCGCGTAAAGGTGAACATCCGTTGTTTCTCACCCTCGCCCACCGGAATCACCAGCCTACCGCCGATGTTCAGCTGCATGAGCAAGGCCTCGGGAATTTCTGGGGCACCGCACGTTACAATGATGCCGTCAAAAGGCGCAAAAACCGCCTTCCCTTTGTAGCCATCACCATAGAACAGATCCGGTTTGAATCCCATCTTTCGCAACAAAGGCCCTGCTGTATCGAACAGCAGCCGTTGCCTTTCAATGGAAAACACTTTGTAATTCATCGCACACAGAACGGCACACTGATAACCACTTCCTGTTCCAATCTCCAGCACCTTTGCGCCAGCTCCTAGCTGCAACAACTCAGTTTGGCGAGCGACCGTGTGGGGTTTGCTGATCGTTTGTCCAGCGCCGATTTGAAAGGCCTTGTTTTGGTAGGCAAACTGTTCAAAGGCTGATGAAAGAAAGAAATGCCTTGGCACACGATCCATGGCCGACAGGACCGCCTCATCCTGAATCCCCATCTCGCGCAGTTCATCCAACATGCGCCTTCGCATTCCCTTGTGCCGGTATTCGTCTTTCATCGTGGGTATGAAATTACGCCGCCGTCCTGTGGATTTCAGATGCGTGCCAAAGAGTTTTTTGCATATCCATTGTGAATTGAGCCGATGTGAATGAATTGTTCATTGAAGCTTGAACACGAAGGCAAGCACACGAGCCATCCACCGGTATTTTTACAGCATGACGAAACATTGGTTCACCTGCAAAGTCAAATACGTCCGGCATGATGCCGAAGGCGCGGAGGTCAAAGCGACAGAGTCGTTTGTCTTGGATGCATACAATTACACGGAGGCAGAATCTCGCATGACATCCATCTGTGAACAAGAAGGCATTCGTCCTTTTGAAATTGTCCAAATCACCAAGTCCAATTTGGTGGAGGTCATTCGATTCGAGGATGCCGATCAATGGTTCAAAGTCAAGATTGCTTTGACCAGTTTGGATGAGGAAAAAGGAAAAGAAAAAGAGTCGTATCAGCACATCTTGCTCTCCGCATCGGACGTCCGTGACGCCTTTGACAAGGTGCGCAAACACATGTCCAAAGTAGGTGTGGGCTTCGTCATCCCATCGATTGTTTATCAAAAAATCACCGAGGTATTCCCGTTGGAAGAGGAAGGCGGTTCACATGCAATTAACGGCGCTCCGGTCGTCCACGAAGCGGAGCCGGAAACGGTCTAATCCGTGTACCATTCCCAAGCGGTTCGGTAACTTCCCGTTTCTTCGCACCGTTCGATCAGCTCCCGGTAAAACGCGTCTTGCCCAATTGTTGCGCTGTCTCCAACGATGAGCAAATGATGTTTGGCGCGCGTCATGGCGACATTCATCCGTCGGTATTCTTTCAAAAACCCGATTTCTCCGGTGCCGTTTGAGCGGGTCAGCGATATCACCATGATGTCACGCTCTTGGCCTTGAAAAGCATCCACGGTGGCGCACGTAATCGAATTCGTTTCAAAACAGTTCGGTCCCAATCGCTCTGTCATTTGGGTGATCAATTGATCGACTTGAGCACGGTAAGGCGCGATGATTCCGATGCTGTAGTCGGGATGATTGGCCAATAACTCCTCCACCCGTTCAATCACAAAACAGGCTTCTTCTTTATTCAGCGAACTTTCCGAACCCGGTGCCTGCTCCTCCTCGAACCCGCGTCCTGCGGTGTCGATGAAGAGAAGCGCCTGCTCGTCGCACCGGTGTTGCGGCATGCCTGCGCTTGCCTGCAATTTGCCTTCATAAAATGCTGCTGACGCTGGAGCCATGATTTGAGGGTGCATCCGGTATTGCTCCGTAAGCATGTGCACTTGAGGCCCCATGGCACGCTCGAGAATACTGATTTCCAAACCTTTCTTGATGGCCTCGTCACTCTTGATGACCGGTGGCAATTGGAATGGGTCTCCAGCCAAAATCAATTTTTTCGCTCTTCGCATCGCGATGAGGGCGGCGGGTTGCATGGCTTGACCGGATTCATCCATGACGACCCAATCAAATTGCATTCGAGCCACCAATGCATCGGCTGCGCCCGCCAAGGTGCAGCAAACGACTGCAGCGTCCCGAACCAATCGTTCAGCGATGTACGATTCCAGATCTGCGGCCTCCGACTCGAGCGATCTTGCCTCGCGCTTGTTATGCGTTCGAGCCGCACGCTCTTCTGGGCCAAAATTTCGATGAAACCGATTCGCCTCTTTCCATGACGCGTCCGCCCGCTTGCGCAATGCTTTGACTTGCTTGAATGAAGCGTCTTTTTCGACTTGCGCATCCAATCCCCATTGAATCACGGATTCGTCGAGACGCATGGGATGCCCAATCCTGACGACGGGCCATCCCCGGTCGGCGCATCCCGTCACCAATAAATCCACTGCAGCATTGCTCGGGGCACAAACGAGCAATTTCTCACCCCGGGTAACCGCCCTGCCGATAAAAGCAATCAAAGATGTCGTTTTGCCCGTTCCGGGGGGTCCGTGGAGAATGGAAAGCGACTTGCCCGTCTCTGCATCCGCAATCCAGGCGCGCTGGCCGGCATTTAAATGAGGCAATTCTGATTCAGGCACTGGCATCGGCGGCTTGATTTCTGCCACCATGTCTTGAATGAAAAGTTCATCACGAAACCTTCGTTCGTCTGGATCTTCCGTGTTGATCCAATGCGAAAGCGCCTCTGCCATCAGTCGATAGGTTCGATCATCCGAACGCTCATCCACCGTCCAGCGCTCGTGCATGGCCGCTCCATCCAGTGGCTCACCATCGATGATGACTTCCATTTTATCCTTCCGGATTTTGCGCACAATTCCCCGCCGGACGGCGGATTTTTCGATGGGCTGGCCGGCCTCATTGGCTTGATAGAAATGCACGGGAGCCCCCGAACGAAACGCATTATCCAACCCGCCATGGGTCCCTTTTTGCAATTCCAATCGCACCCGTCCACCGAATGTATAGTCTTGGCGATTGATCGAAACGGGGGACCATGTTAAGCCTTCAGCTTTCCTTACTCGCAGACTCTGGCCTTCGAGCACAGTGGCTAGGCGTCGTTCTTCCTCTCGTTGTTCATGGACCAAGGCCTCGGCCAGTGCACCGAGTGCAGCAATCACCTCACCCATCAAATCGAAGCCCTGATCACCTTACAATGGTGAAAGAACCGTTCAGGTATTTATACCCCTCTCCTTGATCGATGGTTTGGCCATTGATGTCGTTGATCACCAATTCGGCATCCACTCGTGCAATTCCAAGCACGTAGTAGTAAGTTCCCTCTGCTGCTTCATCGGGCCCAGGACTCCAACCTGCTGTTTTACCAAAATCATTGCTCGTATACATCAATTGTCCCCACCGGTTATAGATGCGGATGGTGCTGCCGTCGTAGCGGTCACTGTCAAGTCCGTATACCATGAACGCGTCATTTTTGGCGTCCCATTGGTTGTTAGCAAATGGCGAGATGACATTGGGTATGGTCAATTCGCAGACATCTTCTTGTATATCAAATACACTGGTCGCTGTCCAAGTGCAGGGTGCCACCATGGACACCAACACCTCATACAATCCCTCGTATTCCGCCTGCAATACGGCACCTGTGCCGACCAAGTCTCCTTCAAAAGTCCATTCGTATGTGTAATCATTCTCAGCCGTGCCCTCCACGGAAAAATCCAGTGCCACCAAGTCAATGGCGTCATCAGGACACACGTAGCCATTCCCGTTTACGCCTGTTGGTGGTGGAATGAAATCGACTTCCACGCTCTGGGAAACTTCGCAATTGTCCAAATCCCCACCCGTTACCGAGACGGTCAAAGTCATGACAGTATCTTGTGTGAGACCGTCGACCGTTACATCCGACCCGCTGCCTGTGACCAATCCGGAAGGCTCCCATTCATAATTGTAGGTGAATCCCATTTGCTGATTCAAGACATCGCCAGACAGGGAAACCGGCGAACCACAGAAACCATCGGGCTCGGCAACCGCAACATCCGGGCCGTCCACCACCGTCACTTCCACATCCGTGCTGTAGGTGCATCCGAAATTATTCGTCGCGGTGTAGGTGTAGGTACCCGAGTCAACTGCGACAATCGTGATGTCATTGCAGTCGCTGCTTTCGTTATAAATATTGGGGCCCGACCAAGAAGAACTATCGCAATCCGTTCCAAATTCAGGTGTGAACACGATGGGCTCCGGGTACAGTTCCGGATTGAAGTTGATGTTCCACTCAAAAATGTACCCATCATCAGCCCCCCAGCTATCGCACACTTCAATTTCCCATGTGCCGTTCAGAGGACATCCTTCCATGAGGGTAAACGGCTGAGCAGATTCGTAGGTGTCGGAAGGCAACTGACCACCAATACCCGCATTGTCCGCCCATGTGCCGTTCGTGGCAAGTGGTGACCACCAGTAGTCCCAACCGGTTCCAGGACCCGTGCCGTCTCCTTGATCCGGTACACCGAGGTTTGTCCCACCCCCACCTTGCTGATGTACCGCCATACTTTGACCGTTGGGGCAAATGAAGGTAATGGTCAAATCGCCCATGAAGCTATGCTCAAAATTGATAAAAAAGTCAACGATATCGGAATTGGCATTCTCAACAACGGCTCCAGGTGAAAAAGACGTGAAGGTCAACTCTGCATTGAAGCACTGGGTTTGGTCATCTGGAATGAAGAGTCCTTCTCCAAAATCACCTGTGGGTTCAGAATCATATGTGACCCCTTGCACGACTCCTTCCAAGTCGAACAGTTGTCCCGCACAAATGGTCGCATCCAAAGATGTACCCGTCCAATCAGGATCCGTGGAAACCAAGACGATGTGGTCTACCAGGTTGTTGTTTGAACATCCATCCGGATCATCCTCTGTAATGTTGTTATCGGCAATGTCGAGCTGCACTTTATAGGCTCCCGGGGAGTCGAAGGTGTGTGTAACCACTGGGCCGGTACCGGCAGTATTGCCATCATCAAAATCCCAAGCCCATGAAACAATTTCGAAGTTGTCTGCTACCGTTGAATTGGATGCGTCGAACGTAAGCTCTTCTCCGGGGCACGCGAGGTGGGGTATCGCCTGTCCGCTCTCTACGACAGCGAATGGCCTTTCGCACGGGTACCCACAGCTCATTTCAGCGACAAAGCTACCTTCACCGGCACCATCGCTGGTGAAATGCAAAGTCAAGCATCCGCCAGGATTGTCCTCTGTGGCAAAAATTTCCAATCCTTGCGCCTCGTATTCGATATAGGTCCCGAGCAAAGGCGCAGAATCGTCAGGACCATCAAAAATTTGCAGAATGTCCCCGGGCCCAAGATTGGCTAGCGCCCAGTAAAGTGTTATGATCGTCTCGGGCGCTTCCGGGCAAACAGTCATGGTGATGTCCTCATTTGGGCCGTAATCACCTGCACTCAATCCAGTATCTACCAAAAACCCTTGGCAGGCGGTCAACTCCGAGTTGGATATTGGAATCTCTTGAGCAATTGAGACCGTTGTGGAGGCAACCAAGGCCATGAGAATAAAGGAACGTAGCTTCATCAGAGCATTGTTTTTCAAGCAAGGTTTCTGCATGCAAGATAGACAACAGAAGCCGAGGGAAGGTTGCCGGTACTTTGTTTAAAAAAAACCAGAAGATTGAGATGAGTCATTCACTTTTTGTCTCCCTCCTGCTTGCAGATAAAAAATCTGACTATCTTTGCCCCCCCAAACGAGGGAAAAAGACCTCTTAGCTCAGCTGGTTAGAGCATCTCACTTTTAATGAGAGGGTCCTGGGTTCGAGTCCCAGAGGGGTCACAAAAAAGAGGGTGTCTTTGACGCCCTTCTTTTTGCACCGCCCAGGTGCTGAAATTGGTAGACAGGCATGGTTGAGGGCCATGTGTCCGTTAGGGCGTGCGGGTTCGAGTCCCGCTCTGGGCACTTCACTCCTACCCGGGTGGCGAAATTGGTAGACGCGCAGTCTTCAGGCGGCTGTGCCTTCGGGCGTGCTGGTTCGAGTCCAGTTCCGGGTACGATGAAAGCTTTGGGTAATCCAAGGCTTTTTTTGTGCACTTTGCGTTTGTTGGCAAGGCTTCGAGACCTCTCTTCATTCAACGGCGGCTTTTCACTCTTTTCCCAACGTATCTTTGAATTGTGGTGACCAAAAACTTCATCGGACGCCCCGCTTTGGCAGGAAACTTGGAATCGGTTCAACGACCGTTCCTCATCAGCGGTCCGTGCAGTGCAGAGTCGCGTGAGCAAGTGCTGGAGACTGCAACGAGCTTAGCACAAAGCGGTATACACCTGCTCAGGGCAGGGATTTGGAAACCGCGGACTCGTCCCAACGGCTTTGAAGGCCGTGGCAATGAAGCGTTGGATTGGTTGGTCGAGGCGAGGCAAACCCTCGGCATACCGGTAGCCACGGAAGTTGCGAATGCTCAGCACGTTGAATCGTGCCTCCAAAAAGGAATCGATGTTCTGTGGGTGGGTGCGAGAACCACTGTGAGTCCTTTTGCTGTTCAAGAAATTGCCGACGCCTTGCGCGGTACGGAGGTACCCGTCATGGTCAAGAATCCCATGCATGCCGATCTTCCGCTGTGGATGGGTGCCATTGAGCGCATGCAGCATGCGGTGAACGCTCCAGTTTGGGCTATCCATAGGGGGTTCAGCAAATATGGCCAGCAAGAATACCGCAATGCACCAATGTGGGAAATTGCGATCGCGCTGCAAATGGCCATGCCTGAATTGCGCATTATCTGCGACCCCAGTCACATCGCAGGGCGGACAGACTTGATTCCTTTTGTAGCGCAAAAAGCCATGGACCTCGGGATGCACGGCTTGATGATTGAAAGCCACTGTAACCCCACGCAGGCATTGAGTGATGCGGCACAACAAATCACTCCACAGGAGTTCACGGATTTGATCGGCCAATTGACTATTCGCGATACAAAATCCGGTTCGGCACATACTGAGAACCTCGATGCATTGCGGCTGCGCATGGACTCCATCGATGAACAGGTGATTGAACTGTTGCACGCAAGGATGAGTTTGGCTCGAGAAATAGGTCGGTACAAAAGCGAGCACGGCATGACCATTCTTCAAATGGATCGATGGAAAGAGGTATTCGATACCCGAGGAGCATGGGCTGCATCGGCTGGATTGGGCCCCGAATTCATCGCAACCTACCTCGAACAGGTGCATAAAGAAAGCATCCGGGTGCAAAACGAGGAGATGACTCAAAAAAAATCAGTGAATTAACTTGCTGATTACCAGTTATCTGGATAATATTTTCGATTTTTTTTCAGCAAAACGAAACCAAAAAAGAAGACCTGCCGTAATAGCAGTTAGGTTTTGGTTTTGCCACGCTCGAATCGAGCGTTATGAATCAGGCGATTTGGTGAGAAGGGGTCCCTCAACGGAGGGGCCCCTTTGATTTTTTGGACAAAGTTGAGAAGGCTCAACGATGTTTGGTAAACATATGGAGCCAAATGGAGCGACTCAATCGCAAAATCAGCGGCATGAGGATAACCAAGAGGAAAACTCCAGTTGTAAGAAACAGGGTCACGTCTTCAAAAAAACTGAACGTTAACCATCCCCACCAATCGAAGCAGATGAGCGCTACCAGGACCGCTACCCAAAGCGCTATTGTCAATGCATACGACACGTATGCTGCACCAAAGTAAAAGCCAGGCTCGCGCGTGAAATCTTCATGACAAACTGGGCAATTCGGGTGCATAGCAGACAGTCGTTTTACATCGTATGCTTTGTCAGTAAACAGCTTACCCTCATAGCATTTAGGGCATCGATTTCCCAAAACTGCACCGACCCGCGTTTTTTTCGCCATAATCACTTCAAATCTTGCATGGTGACCAATTTTTGATAGAGCCCCTCTTGCGCCATCAATTCTTCATGGTTTCCCATTTCCACAATACTCCCCTCTTCCATGACCAAGATTCGATCAGCATGCCGAACCGTGCTCAAGCGATGCGCTACTACCAAAGTCGTACGTCCTTGCATGAGTCGGTCAATGGCTTGTTGGACTTTGAATTCCGATTCGGTATCCAAGGCCGAAGTCGCCTCATCCAAAAGCAGTACCGGTGGATCTTTGTATAAAGCGCGTGCAATGCTCAAACGTTGGCGCTGTCCGCCGCTCAACCTGCTTCCACCATCTCCCACACTGGCATCCCAACCTTGGTTCATTTTTTCAATGAATTCAAGCGCGTTCGCAGCTTCTGCCACGGGAAGCAAGGACGACGCATCGTCCGATGTGCCCACCGAATTCAGCCGGATGTTCTCCGAAACTGAGGCGTTGAATAACCGCGATTCCTGCGTGACCAACCCCAGTTGCTCCCGAAAACTTACCAATTCGAAATTTTCAATGGGTTGGCCGTCCCAAGAAATGATTCCCGAATCAGGTCGATAGAATCGAGCCAATAAGTGCATTAAGGTGGTTTTACCGGATCCGCTTGGCCCCACGAGCGCTACCGTTTCACCACGCTGGATGATGAACGAAACGTCTTGCAACACCGGCCCGTCTCCGTAGCTAAAGGAAACGCCATCAAACCGAATGGCATCCTGCAGTGGAGCGGCCAGTTCACGCCCCTCATTCTTGAGCTCTTCTGCTTGAAGGATTTCATCTAACCGTTCCAATGATGCGGATCCCTTCTGGATTCTAAACCAACCGTCGCTGATAGCTCGCGCAGGTGGGATAATTTGCGAAAACACCACGAGGTAACCAATAAACCAGTCCCCGGACATGCCTCCATCGCCCGACAGTACAATCCTTCCGCCGAACCACAACAACACCGCCATCACAGTGAGGGAAACGGTTTCGGACACAGGCGAGGACAAATATTCCCGCTTATACAACCTGCGCATCAGTCGGAAAAACCGCTCATTCGAGGCCATGAATCGCGATTGGAAATGGGTTTCAGCGTGAAATGCCTTGATCACGGTGATGCCTGCCAATGTTTCTTCCAAAATCGAGATTAGGCTACCGAGCTCCTCCTTTCCGCGACGGGCAGCGTGCTTGAGACTCTTTGCAATTCTCGAAATCAGGTAACCGCTCATTGGTAAAAACAAGATGGAGAAAAGTGTGAGTTCCCAACTCAAATAGAACAAAGTCCCCAGTGAAACGAGGATTGCAATGGGGGACTTGAACAGGATTTCAATGGTACCAATCACGCTGAATTCCACCTCCATGAGGTCATTGGTCATCCTGCTGATCGCGTCGCCCTTCCTCGATTCTGTGAACCAAGTCATGGGAAGCCGCAGAATTTTTTGGTACATGCGGTTACGCAAATCCCGGCTCACCCCAGTTCGGATGGTGGCCAATGAAAAAAGTGCCAAATAGCCTACCGCGTTTTTGGTGACCGTCACCCCAACAATTCCGATACAAATCCAAAGCAAAGCGGTTTCCGCCCCGACCTCGGCCACAAAACCGTCGAATGCATTGCTCCACCGCTCCAATCCGGTATCCGCTAATTCGGAGGACGTAGTAACGCTTTTTCCGGTGCCGAACAAGATCCTCAGAAACGGCACCACGCTCAAGAAGGTGAACAAGGACAAAATGGCGTTCAATACGTTGCAGACCACATTCACCGCCAAGTTTCCCTTGTACGGCATCAAGAATGCAAACAGTTCGCGCAGTCGCTTCAAATCAACGGTCCTTCAAGGTGTCCACCAACTGGGCAGACAAGCCAATGTAGTTACTTGGGGATAAACGCCGCAATTCATACTTGATTGCTTCACTGACATCCAAGCCTTCGATGAACGCTCCAATGGCCGATTCATCAATGACCGTGTTTTGGCGGGTCAGTGCTTTCAGCGCTTCATACGGCTTCGGGTACCCTTCACGGCGCAAGATGGTTTGGATGCCTTCGGCCACAACGGCCCAATTGGCCTGCAAATCCGATTCCATACGATCTGCATTAAGCAACAACTTACCCAACCCCTTTTGCATCGATGCAAATGCGACCATGCCGTGTCCGAGTGGAACACTCAAGTTCCGCAACACAGTCGAGTCGGTCAGGTCCCGTTGCATCCGGCTCACAGGCAATTTTTCAGCAAAATGGTGAAGCAATGCATTCGCAACGCCGAAATTTCCTTCTGCGTTTTCAAAATCTATAGGATTGACCTTATGCGGCATGGCACTGCTGCCGACCTCTCCCGCTTTGATCTGTTGCTTGAAGTAATCCAGGCTGATGTACGTCCAAACATCCCGGCACATGTCCAACAAAATGATGTGGATCCGGCGCATCAAATCGCACCATGCAGCCAATCCATCGTAATGCTCGATTTGTGTAGTGATTTGACTGCGCTTCAACCCCAATTGGCCTTCGACAAATG
>Ga0255758_10005155_pt1 | contig 10776 bp, 7 predicted proteins | sample 011ome_24_FD_179958 | JGI IMG/M metagenome (GOLD analysis project Ga0255758, IMG submission 179958) | Coastal salt marsh microbial communities from the Groves Creek Marsh, Skidaway Island, Georgia - 011513CT metaG (version 2) | ecosystem: Environmental > Aquatic > Marine > Intertidal zone > Salt...
ATGTGGGTGCGCCCGCGCGCGCGAGGGCGGGGGCGAAGGGGAACGCGCGAAGGTCGAGGCGAAGGCGTCGGACGCGTCGAGGCGCGCGGAATGATGATGACTGACGGACGTCGAACGCGTCGTAAACGTTTGCTTAAACAAACATCATAGATCACGCACAGGGGTGCAATTGAAAGATAAATGGCGGAATTTAATCAAGTTTCAACATTTGAGACAGGATGAGGCGGCCAAGGTGCCGTATAAGAGCGCGGTGCGCGCCGCGGCGAACGCGACGAGCGGCGGCAAGTCGAGCGGTAAGGGCGGGACGAACGCGGCGGGTGCGAATAAGGGTGGGAAGAAGGCACTGGGAGGGGTCGTGGCGAAGAAAACTGCGGCGAGTGCGGCGGGGAAGAAAACGGCGAGCGCGACGGTGGGGGCAAAGGCGACCAAGGCGGCGACCAAAGGTCAAGTCGGCGGCGCCAAGGGTGGGAAAAAAGCAGCACCCACGGTGAGCCGGGACGCGTTGAGGAAGAAGGCACCGGCGAGCTCGACGGCGACGATGACGGCGGCGGCGATGGCGAAAAAGAAGGGCACGGCACCGTTGAGCGCGAAAGAGCGCCTTAAGGCGTCATACGCGCAGCAAAAGAACGCAGCAATGGGGAGCGACGAAGACGACGTGGATGACGACGATGAAAAAGACGTCGTCGCGCGCGGTCCTCGAGGAAAGTTTTCCAAAACTAAAGCTGCGGGTAAGGCTAAGATCATGAATAAGGCGGATACTGAAGCCACGCGAATTGTTGAGCGGCTGAAAACAAAGCGTCGAGATATGGTGAATGAAGTCGAAGCCGCCGAGCGCGAATTGGCGCGTATGAAAACTGTCGTCGAAGAAGCCGAGGCGGTCTACTCGCAAGCGCGAGCGCGCGTCCATGACGCATTGGTCGGCATGCATCACGACGGTGCGCACGGTGGTGAACATGACGACGACATGAGCGGCGATGACGACGACACGGATTGGGACAAGTATTTGGCGTTTGGCGCGCACGAATCGGATGGTGAAGACGACGACAAGGATGGCGTCGTCGCCGAAGCTGCGAAAGCTGCCGCTGAAGCGCATGAAGCGATTACGAGTGCGAAAAAACCGAAAGCACCACACGCCAGTCATGGCGGGCGAGTGCCCGTGCCGGATATCGATGACGACGACGCCACCGATCACGACGATAGCGACGACGAAGAAATTGATGAAGATTTAGTGCAATCAGACTTGGACGATTTGGATGAGGATGAGCGGAATATGCTTCGAGCGAACGAAGCCTTAGCCGCCGCCGGATTGCCGCCAATGCACGAAATTGAACACATTTTACTCACCGAGCTTAAGAAGCTTGAAGCCGCGAATGCCGCTGTTGTACACGCGCGCTTAGCGCTCGAAGCCGTAGACGCCGAGTTTGCCGAAGCTCTAGCCAACGTGGTGCAGGAAGATGTGCACCATGACTTGGAGGAACATTTCGCCGCTATAGAAGACGATAGCGACGATGAGGAAGACGAAAGCGAAGACGAGGAAGAAGACGAGGAAGAAGACGAGGAAGAAGAAGAAGAGGAGGATATTCCCAATCCCGCACCGGCGCCAACGGGCGCGGCGGCGGGGCCGAAAAAGTCCTCAAAGCCGAAGACACCAGCTGCTGCGCCCGCTTCTAGCATAGACATGAGCGCTGGTCCAGGCGGCCGCGTCGTTGAAGATCGTAGATATGGCATTTACGACGCCAGGCGCTATCGCACTGAAGCAGAAAACGATGCGGAGGAGGCAGCTATGGTGAAGGGTGGTGGCGCCGGTGCTAGCGCCGCGAAAACTACTGCGGCAACCAAACGTAAAGCCGGCGTTCAAGCGTCCGCACCCAAGGTGAGCGCCGATGCGGCGGCGAAGAAGAAAAAGACATCCACCAAGAGCGTCGCCGCCGTGGAGCCAATTTCTGAGCACTTTTGGTACGAGCAACCAAACGTGAACGCAGCGAAGAGCGCGGCGGCGGCGCGCAAGAAGCCCACTCAGGCATCGTCGCGCGCGCCTGCCGCTACGCCTGGTGCTATTCCTCAGTGGCGTCGTAAACGTACGGCTACACGCGTCACCATCGGTCGTCCCGTCGCCGGTCCAACGTCATGGGCCGCCATAGGCCAGCACATTATACAAGATGATTAACAGCGCAAGAAAATCCAAAGAACGATGCAAAAACGAAAAGAGAAGGAACGACACGAACGAGGTACCACAAGACTGGTCGTCATCATCGTCCTTTAGCTCCTTTTTGCTTTCATTCTTTAGGTGTACAAAAACGTACAACACGCACCACACACGTACAAAATAAAAACAGTGTACTACTCACCCTAAAATTGGAATTACTAAAGCTATAGCGCATTAACCTACACACATGCATGCGTCATCCATCCATCTACATCATCTCCCTCACAATTGCTTAAACTCCCACGGCTGTCGACACAATGGACACCGCGGCTCGGCCCCTTGCCCGCTCAACCACTTTGTGATGCACTGCAAGTGATAGGCGTGCGCGCACGTCCCCCACACCACCGGGGAATCGTCCCCAGGAAATTTCGCATCGGGCGGACATCCATCATAGGCGATTCTACAGATCCCACACACGTCCCCGGCGTCGCCCGCGCCCCAGGTCCACGCACCGACGCCGTGCCACGTCTTGATGTTTAAACTCAGGCGAGACGAAGCTGAGGGCGCTGTTTGCGTCGTCGCCGTCGATGCGCCCGCCGAAGACGACGCGGCGGTGGCGGCGCCGCGTGGAGATGAACGCGTTTCAACCATAGGAGCACGCGTGGACGCACGAAGCGGCACTCGGGAGGCGACGTGTGGCAACCTCGCGAGCGAGACTGGTGAAGGAGCTCTCGAGGAGTAAGTTGCGCGAGTACATACATTTCAATTTCAAACAAAGCGCGTCGTCGATGTACAAAAGAAATCACAAGGAAGAGAACAATAGGTGATGGTACGGTATTTCTAGGCAGCCTTGGCGAACCCGACGCGGTGGTTGCCGTAGTCAAATTCGGTGTGATATGGGCCGAGGAAGACGTCGCCGAGAATCCACAGCGGACCGGCGGGCGGCGGGATATCCATGCCCATGAAACCGCTGATGCACTGATCTTCGCCACCATCGCTGATGCGTAAGATATATTCGCGCGCGGTGAGCTTGAATGAGACGCCGCCAATCACGAATTCGACATCGGGCATGTGTGGAATGTCTCCGCAATCCACCGCCGCGGTGCCACCCGTGTTTGGCACCAAGTCGCACACGCGTTTGACTTCGTTGATGATGATGTCTTGAGTCATGTTTTGCGCGAGCAGATTTTGTGCATAGTTGACGACGGTTTTACACGCCGTGCATGCGATCGGGCCCTTGAACGAGTCAACACCTGGAGCGTGCAATCCATGTCGGTGGCTGCCAGCGTTGCGCAAAAGTTTGCGCGAGGCGACGACGCGCGAGACGACGTCCGTCTTGTCGCCCGCCGCGTCGCACACACCGATGGATGTGCAAATCTGTTCGCTCGAGTAATCTTCAAGTTCTTGCACAAACTGTTCGGCATATTGATCAATCAACATTCGACACTCTTCGCCGAGCATCGAACGTGCACCGATAAAATTGTTAATCTTTGAAATCGTCTCCACCGGTCCGGCGAGCAACGACGTTCCGGTGTCGGCGATGACTTGACAACCCTTCTCGCCGTCACACGCGCCGATGGACCGACCAGCGACTTTGAAATCATCCATTTTGATTTGCCAGTACGCATCTCGCGTCACTGGAACGTACGTGTGTTCGCCGATAAAGTGCGCGGGGTCGGACCCGCCGAACACGAGCTCGCCTCCGACGACGCTCGGCGCTCCGTCTTCACTCGTCGTGCGGTTCAGCCAAAAACTAAACATTGGTGCGTCGATCAATTTTTGTTCCATCATGTTGTAAAACACCGGCTTGACGTTGTCCACAGAGATTTCATCGAATCCTAAACCCAAGATGCCATCAAACTTGGCGAATAAGAACGCGATGCCCGGCTCCTTGGTCGCTTCGGCGAATCCTTGACCTTTGACGACGATGTCTCCCACCTTGACGTCATCCTTACTCAAGAAACCACTCAGCGACCCGCTACCGTAATGGATTGCAAACGGCGTGCCGTCCTCCTCGTACGTCGACGATTGCGCAGAGTCGAATTTGGCGTGCAAATCACACGGAATTTGTAAAAATCCACACTTGGCGCTCGGCACCCACAAGTTGGAGCTCCCGGTGTCGAACACAACCTGGAAGCTCTGCGGTGGGTTGCCAATCTCAATCGCACCATAGTATTGCGCATCCATATAATTACTGATTGGCATCGAGTGCGACGGGGCGTTAGCCAAACCTGAAGACGACTTGGCGCCGTACATGGATTCTAAACGCGCGCGTTGCGTCGCGTGATTGAGATCCACGTCGCGCACGCGAACCGTCTTTGCATCCATCTTCGCGTTCTTTACCAGCGCCACTCGAGCGAGTTTTGGAGTCGACAACGCGAGCACCGTGTGTGGGGTTGTCAGCGCCAGGGCGGTGAGCGCCTGCGCGGTGCGATGAAACGAAAACGGTGGTTAGAGCACGCATTCACAAAGCCTCGGCATCTGAGCCGTCGGTGAACGTTGTATCCGCGCGACGCACGTGCGAGGGAGCGAATGATGGGACGTACCGCGAGCGCGTGCATTCGTATGGATGATTTACGCATGTTCGATGACTGCGCGCGTGCGTTGGGATGGTGAGCGCGCGCAGGAATGCGGTGGGTTTGGGTGCCTCTCGCGAATTGAACTGTAAGAATCGTTCCAATACATAAAAAAACGTTACATACTCGCTATCTCACGTGTACGTTGGCGTGTAAAGTCTGATGGAGCTGGACTTTTATTATTTGTCAAGCCGTATTTTGTTAATTTTACCAAGAGTCTTGGCGTTGAATTTGCGGTTGGAAGTTGGGATCCGCCGGGTATCCCGCGGGCGGGGCGCCGTACGCTGGTTGCGGGGCGATGGTTTGGTAGGACGTCGGGAGAGGCGCAGCGACAGGCGCGACTTCCTCACCAGCTGCGATGCGCTCGGCAACGCCCGTAGGAGGAGTGTACGACGCGAGAGACACCAATGCAGCTTCGAACTCGCCCGCGCATTCCTTCTTGATGACGCCTTGGAGCGTCTTACCCTTGAATTCCTTTTCGAACTCTTTGCGGAGCGTCGGCATCAAGTCATCCTTGTGCGTGAGCAACGCCATCAAACCCGTCTTGTTCGTGGAGGTAAACCAGCCAGACATCACGGTTCGGATACCCCGAGCGATGGTGCGCGCCTTGGGGGCGATGCACGCCACGAGAGCGTCTTCATAATCACCCGAGCAGTTGGAGCGAATGTCTTGAATCAAATCAGCGCCGTAGTGCTCAGTGTACTTGGTGCGAATTTCAACCTTTTCTTCCTCCGTGCGGTGAACGAGCATGGAAATCAAACCCCAATCATCGTTGGACACCCAGCCCTCGAAGGCTTCCTTCAAGTAGATAGCGATTTGCTCGGTGCGGGGCGTCAACAAGCCCATGAGCGTTTCACGGAAGAGTTTGCTTTCAAACAAACCAGTGGTTTCGTTGCGAATGCGTTCACGCAAGAGCTCGCCAGTTTCAATCTTGTACGCTTCACGGAACTCTTCGATTTGCTTGTGGGACTTGTTCGCCAAGAGGTCAATGATGGCACCTTCATCAGTGCCCATACCTTCAACGGCGTCGCGCATCGCTTGCACGTCGGCGGAGTAGTCCATCTCGGTATCGTCGTTGACGTTCGCCGGGTGACGCTTCGCGAGAGCCTTGACGATGCGCTTAAAATCACCAGAAACGGCCCATTCAGAAGTTACAGCCTTGATGAGATCCTTCTTGAAGAGTCTGGAGTAAGCTTCACGAGCGGCGTCGAGTTGTTCGGGCGTCGCCGTAACCAACAAACGAATCACAGCCTTGCAATCCGTACCCAAACCAGCAATCGCAGAGTTAATAACCTTTGCGTAGGCATCACCGACACGGTCGCAACCAGCTAAGAGCAACACGCGCTTGAACTTACCGCTCGTTTCAGAAAGCACGGCTTGTTCCATCGAACGCTCGTAACGCGAGCTGTACGCCATTTGCAACGCGATAATATCTTCCTCAGATAACGTACACAAAATCGTCACAAGCGTGGCTTCATCGGTACCGAAACCCGCCATCGCGCGTTCAAGCGCTTGAGACTCGAAATCTAATCGATCGCTCAATAAAGCCATCATGAAATCCTTCAAATCCCCGTGCGTCTTGTCCGCGACGTCAGACTTCAAGTCCCCGAAACCGTACTCGCCGTACTTTTGCATGAGCTCATTCTGGATGAAATCCATACGCATGATCCCTCGCGGGTTACAGAATCTCGGTACATTCAACACGATGCGCTTCAAGATTTCCTGCGTATTTTCACACGCAATCGCATTGGCCAATTCCCACAATTGACGACCAAACGCGTCGGCGGGCGCGGGACCGAAATCCGCGCGCATTTCCGGCTCGGGCGCCGATGAACAAACTGTTCATTCACGAAAATCACGCGCACGAACGCGAAACGCACACCGTCAGTACACATCGCATGTTTTGTTTTTCGCGCCTCGCCGCCCACGCACACCGCGATCGCGCCGCGTCACGTAATTTAATTCCAATAATCCGATCGGATTATTCCAACAGCATCGCGCATTCGCACGCAAATTCAAAAGTTCCGAAACGACGACGTGCCCGCACCGCCGTGATCGATCGCGCGCGCGCGCGCGTTGCGCGCATCGATGCATACGTACTCCCCATGTGTGCTGTGTCGCGTTGCGAGTCGACGTCGGTGTGGTTTTCGGTGTGGTTTTGGGTGTTGGCACGATCGGGTCCCGCGTCAGTGAATGCCGACACGAACGCGCAAAGCGCATCGTCATCACTCCTGGGCGTCTCTCGTGCGAGCGACGCTTCGGTGAGACGGGATGCGGGGGAAAAAGACCAAGGTAAAGGTGCCCAAGCCGCTGTTCGCGCCAATCGTGCGGTCGATGAAGCGTGCGCGCGAGGTGACGAGTGCGTTTCACGCGCACACGCGGACGCTGAGTGACGGCGCGGCGTCTGCGCACGCGAAAGCGGCGGCGCTCGAGGCGCTGGACGAGCTCGGTGGTCGGCAAGCGTATCAAGAGGCGAGTGTATTGACGACGACGAGGCATAGGACGTCGAAGTGGACGTTTGCGGTGCTCACGAAGCGAGGGATGCGACCGAAGAAGGGTGAGCGCGCGTTGCGCGCGTTGGAAGTGGGTGCGATAAATACGGATTTAATGAGCGCGAAATGGCTCGACGTGCGCGCGATTGATATAAAGAGTCAACATCCTAAGATTGTGCAGCGAGATTTCTTTGATGAGGTGGTGAAAGAGGGTGCGTACGACGTCGTGCACTCGTCCATGGTGCTCAACTGCGTGCCGACGGCGGCGCAACGCGGTGAAATGCTCGCCCGCACAGCCAAGATGTTACGTGTCGGTGGTGTATTCTTTCTTTATATTCCCGTTCGATGCGTCAAGGCGATGACGCACGAGACGCTAGTGAGGTTTCTACGCGCCGTGGGTTTGCGCGTGGTGGAGCATAAAGCGACGCCAAAAGTCATGTTTTATTGCGCTGAAAAAGTAGACCCGAAAACCGCGGCATCGACGCAGGATAAAGTTGAGAAGTGTAAAGCGCGCGAGGAATTCGTGCTGCGGACATCGGCTCAGACGCTGGCGTCAAAGGATACCGACGCGTTTAGCGTGGCGCTCGAACAAAGGCACATGTGTGGCTTCTGACGCCGCCGTGTTTAGGCATCCACCGCCATCCAATGCGCGATGAGAACAGACCGCGCACTGAATTAGAATTCTAGTCAATCGTTACGTCGCGCGGATTCGCGCGCGCCGGGCGTTGTAACATTATACTTTAGTTTGTATTCGCGCGCGTCCATGAAACGCGAAAGCAACCAACAGAATCCACACACCATGTCGCGCCGAAGACGCGGCGATGTGCGTCCGCCCACCACGGCGCCCGCGCTCGACGACCGCGACGTGCATGCCGCGGATGATATCGAACACGGCGAGGGCGCGGACGACGCGCGCGATGATTCGGACTCGGACGCCCCGAAGGCGACGACACAAAAATACATCGCTCAGCTCGCCGGTTTTCACCACGCGCTGCTCCCGTCGGACATCGAAGCGCGCTTCAGCGCAATCTATGACACGTACCACGCCGGAAATCACAGTGACACAGACAGCGAGGCGAGCGAGGAGGAGAGAAACGCGTGGTGGCCGTTAGAGCCGTTGTCCATGACGCGCGCTGACGCGGCGGAGACGGCGAAAAATATAGACGACGCCGCAGCGTCTGGTGCCATAACCTTTGATGGTGATATTGATGTCTTATTTCGACAAAGCGTGCACTTGAGTGCGAGTTTGACGCGCTGGCGACGACGAGGGACGATTTTAGTTGGACCCACGCCAGAGAAGGATGTGAGATGTCGGCGGTGCTTGGACATTGCCGCTGAACCTCTGGTGACGCAAGAATCGCATATATTATGTAAGCCATGCGCAATAGAGGCCATGGGAGACGTAAAAGTGCGTATATTTGGCATCGATCCACGAGTTTCGATGAAAATTGATGATTTACCGGTGATGTGTTGTCACGCGGCGACGGCGACGCGGCAAGACGATACTTTGTCCTGGCGGATTATTTCCGAGGGTTGTAAGGCTGTGTTTCCGTTGAAACACGCCAGAGCTCACGAAGACGAATGCATGTACTCGCTTGAAAAATGTAGCTTACCGTATGAATGCATGAATCCCGCGGAAAAGTGTACCATGGTTACGGCTCGTAAAGACATGGAGGCGCATCGAGCCGCGTGCGAATTCAAGCCGTCCCCTTGTCCGGACTGTGGCCACATGATTCAGGCGCGTAAAATGCGTTCGCATGGTCTAGTGTGTGGTGCTATGCCAGTGTTCTGTCCATACAGGCTATGTAAGTGGCGTGGCAAACGCGAAGCCGTCGACGCGCACGTCGCCACAGAGTGCTTGGCGCATCCGGTGATGTGCCGCTTGGAAGATTCCGCCACCGGGGAATACTGCCGTGCAACCACGACGCGCGAGCGCATCATGCACCATCGCGCGTCGTGCCAATATCAAAAGTGTCCGTGCAAGTTTTGTGGTGCGAAAATCAGCTTACGTCGCATGGGGGATCACGCAAAGCGATGCAACGCGCGCGAGTTTCATTGCCCGCTTTGTCGTCGACGCATGCCGTCAGAACAACGCGAAACGCACGAGCGCACGGGTTGCCCGATGCTTGCACAGGCGTGCGAACACGCGAGATTCGGATGCACCTGCGCAGTGGCTCAGGGGTTTTACAACAAGCACGCGATGGAGAATTTTGAGCAACACGTCGAGCAAGTGGCGTTTGGCCCGACGGGCGTGCTCGACTTTATCAATCGCCCGCGAGACGACGACGGGTTCGATATCGATGCATTCGAAGCGCGTGTATCGAGTGTTCGAGAGAAGATGCGCAAAACATTCGAATCTGTAGACTCGACGAGCGCGAGTGCGGTACGACGCGTACGCGAGCGTGCTGAAAAGGCGGAGTCGAGCGCGAGCCAACATCATCCGCGAAACATCGAAGCGGCAACAAACGCATTTAAACGACGCGCCGCACACGATCGAGCGCAAGCCGAATTCGCATTGAAAGAGAAGATTTCGCTTGAAAACGACGTGGAGTATCATCGTGAAATCGTAGACGCAAACTTGGCGGGTACATTTATCGCTGAGGCGGCGACTATGACTCGCGAACGTCTCGAAACGGCGATGAACGACGTCTCGGAGACGTCGACGTCATTCGCCGTCATGCGCGCACGTGCCGAAAGTCTTCTCAACGACGCGCTGCATGGAGAAGATATTGATGCGGCATCCGAAGTCACAAAGCGTCACTTGGAAGATCTCATGCGTCAAGGTGAACGACAATTACGAGAAGACGAACGCCTTCGTGAATCCCGCATCGACGAACTCGCGCAGACGCTCAATCAATCAAAGACGTCCATCGAAGACAACATAGCGCATCAAAACAAAACGGCGGAAATTTTAGATGTAAAATTACGCGCACTTTGCGCGGGTGAGCGATTAGATTCCTCACACGTGCTCGCGCTCGCGAAGAAGCGATAGAGACAATAGCCGTAGTAGACACATGTAGCGAAGAAAAGACGAGTCGTAGCCAACGCACCCCGCAGTGCGACGCACGCGAACCCGCCCGACATGCCGCCCGACGCCAACCTCGCGTCGATGGCGAAAATAGCCACGCATGCAGACGTGTACCCGCCCGCGGAGGACTCATTTCTGCTCGTCGATGCGCTCGCAGATGTGTGGCGCTCGACGCTCGAGGCGGCGCGTCCAGCGCTCGTCGTTGAACTCGGTACCGGCTCGGGGTACATTGCGTGCTCGAACGCTCTGCTCGCGCGCGCATACGGGTGCGCAGGGCATACGTTTACGCGCGCGTCGGATGTGAATCCGAACGCCGTGGCTACGGCGCGAGCGACGTTTGAGGCGCACGACGTCCCGACGGCCGCGTACGACGTCTCGCGAGGCGACTTACTCGACCCCCACGCCGACGCTATCGCCGCCAACGGTGGAATAGATGTTCTACTATTTAATCCTCCGTACGTCGTCACGCCAAGCGAGGAAGTAGGCGTGGGAGGCATCACAGCGTCGTGGGCGGGCGGCGTTGACGGTCGAGAA
>Ga0255758_10005194_pt1 | contig 10716 bp, 8 predicted proteins | sample 011ome_24_FD_179958 | JGI IMG/M metagenome (GOLD analysis project Ga0255758, IMG submission 179958) | Coastal salt marsh microbial communities from the Groves Creek Marsh, Skidaway Island, Georgia - 011513CT metaG (version 2) | ecosystem: Environmental > Aquatic > Marine > Intertidal zone > Salt...
TAGAAACCGTAAGACAATGACTGAAGTCAACATCGACGAACTAAAGCAAGCCCGTTACATGGGCCTCACTAGTCCACCTGCGTCTGCTGAGGCTAAGAGCCTAGTAGTTGGTTGTTCGTGTATCGACCCTAGCGACTAAAGTATGCCCGTGTCACTCGAAAAAGCGTCCCAAGAGTGACCGAAGTAAATCTAATTTTTATCTATGTTGACCATGGTTTCTATTAAGCAGAGGTTGGGTATTGAGCGATCAACAGTATTTGCGCATGTGCGCACGGTGTGCATGAGTTTCTAAGGAAGTTTCTGTGACATACAATATTACGCATCACCTCTATATGTTGATCAACAGCGAATCCCGATCAAGCGAGAAATTCTTGTAAATCGGCAAAAATGCGCTTCCAATGGCTCGTGCGGTGATACCAATCTCGGCCTGATGAAGCTGTGGCAGGTGCAGACCCTTGGTGTTGTAGTCGCAAAGCGCCGTATCGGTCATCCGCAGCAGGTCAGCAGTGCGGTCGTTGGGAAGTCCGCCAGCCAGAATGACCGCATCGAGATCTAGGATCGAGGCCGTGGCAGCAATTGCAAAGGCAAGACTACGCGACGCACCCTCGGCCCATTCGCTAAAGACCCTGATTGTGGTGTCATCCTGCTCGCCGTAATAAAAGGAGTGCGGATCTTCTCGCCCAGCCGAACGTGCCAGCGCCTCAAACCCTGTCAGTGAGGCCTTTTCTATCAATTGCGGCGGCATTCCCGGCCCTCCATCATCAGTAAGCAGTGCGGTGGGAAGTGAGCCGATGGCAGCCGTCAGTCCGCGCGCGCCGGTCTGCAGTTGGTTTGACAGTACTAGCCCCCCACCGACAAAACTGCCAACATAGAGATAGAGGAAATTCCGGATACCCTTGCCAAGACCGAAACACAGCTCAGCGAGACAGGCCGCCGATACATCGTGAAGAAGATAGGTTGACGCGCCAATCCGGCGTTCGACTTCGGCAACAACATCGACATCATTCCAGTCGGCAAGCGCCCCGGCGGGAAGATTAAGCTCGCTTTCCCATCCGGCAAGCGTCCGTGGCATCGCGACACCGGCACCAAGGATGCGCGTTTGCTGCTCGGTTGGCAGGTCTTTCAGCAGACCGGGCAGATTTTTATCGATCAATCGCAATGTCGCCGCCGCATCCGGCAGCGCAAATCGCTCTGTGCGCCGGGCCAGCACTGTGCCGTCAAACCCCATGGCGATCAGGTCAAGCGAGCGCCGCCCAATCTTGATGCCGATCGACACCGCACCAAGTGGATTCAACGCGAAAGGCGTTGATGGCTGGCCAACGCGCCCGCGCATCTTCTCGCCGCTGAGTAGCAATTCATTGGCAACCAGACGCTTGACGATAACCGTCATAGTCTGCGCTGACAGCCCGGTCATGCGCGCCAGATCGGCCTTGGTCAGCCAGCCATGCCGACGCAGCAACGAAATGATGAGCCGTTCATTATACTGTCCGACACTGACCTGATTGCCACCATGAAGCGAAGCCGAAATATGGTCGCCAATCGGTGATTGGCCGGCCGGTGACCGAGTGTTCATCAGCAATGCCTCCTTGGGCTCTATCGACAAAATAACATCACCTCTCCACAAACGCAATTGCGCCGATGATGATAGGCTGTCATGTGCGCCGGCGGACCGCCGATACCGCAGCAGGCTTTAGTTTTACATTATAGGTATTTGTTATTAAATCAAATTGAATTATTAATTGACTGTAGCGTGTTGGTGATGTATCAAGCTGGCATTATTCGTTAGGGTTGCCGGCAATGAAACAGGTCGCGATAAATGGATTTGGGCGGATTGGCCGCAATGTGCTGCGGGCCTTGATCGAATCGCCGCGCGACGATTTCCAGATTGTCGCCATCAATGATCTGGCACCTGCCGAATCCGCCGCGCTGCTCCTGGAGCTTGATTCCACACATGGACGCCTGACCTGTTCGATCAACTACGAATCGGATCATCTGGAAGTTGACGGGCACCGCATCGCCTATATGAGCCATCGTGAGCCCGAGCAATGCGCCTGGGGTGAACGCGGGATCGATCTGGTGATGGAATGCACAGGTATCTTTACATCCGCTGCGGACGCTACACGCCATCTCGAGGCGGGCGCCGGCAGGGTGCTTGTTTCGGCACCGTCAAGTGGTGCCGATGCGACCATCGTCTATGGCGTCAATCATGACAGCCTGACATCGGACATGCGGATTATCTCGAACGCTTCCTGCACCACCAACTGTCTGGCACCGGTGGCTGCCGCGCTTCATGAATGCTGCGGCATCAACCAGGGATTCATGACCACCATCCATGCCTACACAGGGGACCAGAACCTGGTCGATGGCGATCACAGGGATCCCTACCGGGCTCGCGCCGCGGCGCTGAGCATGGTGCCATCGCTGACCGGTGCCGCGCGCGCTGTCGGTCTGGTCCTTCCGCAGCTTGCCGGGAAGCTTGACGGTGTTGCGATCCGGGTGCCTACACCAAATGTATCGGCTGTCGATCTTGTGTTCGAGCCAACCAGACAAATGTCGGCCGAAGACATCAACGCGACTCTGATCGCGACTGTCGCAAGAATGGCGCCAGTGATGAATGTGACCGACCGGCCATTGGTTTCGAGAGATTTTAACCATGATCCCGCTTCGGCCATCGTGCACCTTGATCAGACGCGCGTCATGCCAGACGGCATGACAAGGGTGCTTGCCTGGTATGACAACGAATGGGGTTTTTCGAACCGGATGCTGGACACCGCCACAACAATCCTGAAACTCTGAAACTCTGGAACCCTGAAACAAGGGTGCCAGAATGACGATCAGACCAACGCAGCAGAAACCGTGATGATGAGTGACGCAAAAGCAACATCTGTCGATCTCAGCCCGAGCGACTACATCATCGTCGTTGGCCCTGGCGATCGGCCTGTTTCCGGCGCTTGGCTTCACGTCACCGCGCTGGACTATGCTTGTTACAAGGGGGTGTATTTTTATGGCTAATATCAGAAAACGTGGTGACAAATGGCAGTTGCAAGTGCGCCGTTAAGGCTTTCCAAGCCGCAGCAGAACATTCAATAGACATCAAGAAGTAGTCGCAGGGGCAAGGGCAACCATCTTTCTGACAGCTGTCTTTTTGCTTTGACTTATCAGTTTTCGCATATGACCTTTGAGGCACTGTTCAAAAAAGTTTACAAATAAAAGATGATTGGCTACACTGCATGAAATCGTTTTCATTTATTTATTTAATCACCTAAATTTAGTTAGTGATGGTTGCAGCAACTTTCCTGTAACTAATGTGGTGCACACTAACTTACAATACGAAACTAACAGTTATGAGCAGAGGAATAAAAATGAAAAAACTTGGTATCGTTGCTGTGATCGGTGCGGTTGTAACGGACGTCAATATCCCAAGCGTAGCTGGCGCGTGACTGAAAGGAAATATTGGGGCCATATGGCATAATCCATGACTATAATTGCTATAGACGTTGGGGGAACGAATGCGCGGTTTGGCATTGCCGAAACCGACAAAGGACCGGTGACTGGGATCAAAAACTTGATTTGCGCCGATTTTCCAAGGCTTGAGGACGCCATCGATGCGTATATGGAAACCTCCACTGATATGCCATCGCTAGAAATAGATGCCATAAGCATCGCTGTGGCCGCACCAGTAATTGGCGATAATATCGACGTTACTAACAATCACTGGCAATTCAGCAAGACAGCATTGCTCGAATATCTGCCTATCAACAGCCTCCTAGTTATTAATGATTTCACGGCCCAGGCCCTTGCACAGACCGATCCCGAAGCAGTTGGTAATCAGCTCGTCCTAAATGGTGCATCCCGTGTTGACTCTCCCTTGCTGGTGGTTGGCGCCGGGACGGGATTGGGCGTTGCCACCTTAATCCCAACCAATAACGGGTATCAGGTGATTGAGGGCGAGGGCGGCCATGTTTGTTTTAGTCCTCGTGATGAGCTTGAAGTAGAGCTCTACGCATATTTGCGCAAAACAAGGCCTTATGTCAGCGCTGAAGAAGTGATTAGCGGCCCAGGACTTGAGAGGATCTACCGTTTTCTTTGCAATCGTGAGGGGGTAAATCCATCCTGCCGGCAAGCAGCCCATATTGGCGCCGTCGCCTTGCGTGAGAAAGGTCTAGAAAGGCAGGCAGCGTTGATGCTTATAAATGCGTTAGCCACAGTTATGGTTAACAATGTGCTGACCATGGGATGCTGGCGTGGGGCGGTTATTGCAGGGGGCGTTGTTCCGCGCTTGGCTGGGCTTATTCCGGAAAGCCATTTTATAGAACGATTTCGCGAAGTTGGCGTAATGTGGAACGTTCTGGAGGATGTTCCGGTGTGGCTTGCAACTGATACGTTGATAGGTCTGGATGGGGCTAGGAAGGCACTGACCAACCCTAGTCTTGCTCCACGCGTAATTGCGAAAACATCTAGCCGCAGGCCTGAGCCAGAGGCAGAAATGCATCTTAGTTAAAGAAAAAGCGATCCTGATGACTGAAACTGAAACATTGCCTAAATCCGCCATAGTCCCTGCCAGCGATTACGTGATTATTGGTGGCACCGGCGATCTGTCGGTACGCAAAATATTTCCAGCACTTTTTATGCGCTACGCGGCGGGGCAGGTGACGAACGACTTCCGTCTTTTTGTTGTCGGCCGACAAGAGATAAACGCAAGGGACTTCCGAGAAAAACTCGAATCCCATTGCGCCTCGTTAATGTCAGGGCTGGACGTCGGTGAGGAGGTTATGGACCGGTTCATGGAACTGGTCCAATTTGCTTGTGTTGATATAAGTCAGCCGATGAGCATGGCCGGGCTTGCCGAAACCCTGTTACCATTGGCAAGCGATGAACGCCCTGTTATCTTCTATCTGTCGATTGCGCCATCGCTATTTAGCGCCGCTTCCCAGCGTATTCACGAAGTTGGTCTTGCTCTGCCCCAGAGCCGACTTGTTGTCGAAAAGCCGCTCGGCCATGATCGCGCCTCATCGCGGGAAATCAACGATGCGTTGCTCTCGGTATTCAGTGAAGATCAAATTTACCGGATTGACCATTATCTTGGCAAGGAAACCGTCCAGAATCTGATGGCTTTACGTTTTGCAAATGTGATTTTTGAAGCGCTCTGGAACAACCGTTATATCGACAATATCCAAATCACAGTCGCGGAAACCATAGGGGTAGGCGACCGCGCTAGCTACTATGACAATTATGGTGCGATCCGAGATATGCTCCAGAACCACCTCTTGCAATTGCTTTGTTTGGTAGCGATGGAACCGCCTGCAAGATTTAACGCCGATCAGGTTCGTAACGAAAAACTACGTGTTTTGCAGGCGCTTCGCCCTGTCGACGCAGAAAACCTTACCCTCGGCCAATATCAGGATTACCCCCATGAAGTTGGCGTAAAAACAACGACTGAAACCTATGTTGCGTTAAAAGTGCTGATTGATAACTGGCGCTGGGCTGGTGTGCCTTTCTATATCCGAACAGGCAAGAAGCTCAAAACCCGCGCGTCAGAAATAGTTATCACCTTTAAAAACCGTCCCCATGATATCTTTACCAGTGATGGTAGTGTAGATCAGGAGGCCGAAGTTCCCAACCGCCTGATCATCAGGGTACAGCCTAATGAAGGGCTTACATTGTTGTTAACGTCTAAAGAGCCGGGACCGGGGGGAATGCGGCTATTCCCATCTGAATTGAATCTCAGTTTCGGGGAGACATTCCAAGAACGTCTGCCAGAGGCCTATGAACGCTTGCTGATGGACGTAGCGCGCGGTAACCAAACTCTGTTCATGCGCCTTGATGAGGTGCTCGCTGCATGGGAGTTTGTCGACCCACTAGTCGATACGGTCACAAAACGCATCCCGTTGATTTACCGCTCAGGATCGATGGGCCCTGCCGATAACTTGCTTATAAAGGATGCGAGGTATTGGATAGACCCGAAAGAGGACTTATGACGCTTATCGGTAAAATTTCTGCATTCCTAGAGGCTGGTCTCTCGAAGACTGGCGAGGTTAGTATCGCGCTCTCTGGCGGTTCCAGCCCTGTTGCGCTTTACGAAGGTTTATCCGCAGTTGATCTGGATTGGGCGCGTGTTCATGTAACCTTAATCGATGACCGGCTCGTACCCTCGGACCATTTTGACAGCAATCAAAAACTGGTGCGCAATACTCTGTTACGTGGTAAGGCTCGAAAGGCACAATTTACTCGGCTCCAGGATTGGCAGGCTGGTCACTCTCCTGATATCGCGATACTTGGCATGGGGACAGATGGGCATTTTGCATCTCTTTTTCCTGCCATGATGAACGATGAATCAGCTTTTGATCTTGCGGCTGATCCGGCGGTGATCACCACACCCCCGTTGGGCAATCCGTTGTATGCGCGCATCACAATGAATTTATCGATGATTTTGGCAATCCCCCATCGATTGCTGATGGTGATTGGCGAAGAAAAGAAAGCTGTTTTGAGCGACGCGCTGAATGGCGCAGACCTTCCTCTGACCAGGTTGCTGGCCCATAATGGAACCCAAATTTATTATGAGAGGACCTGATGATGGCTGAGCTTAATCCTGTTGTTGAAAAAACAATAGAGACCATCCGCAGAAGAAGCCAAAAGACGCGGGTAAATTACCTCGAACGTGTTGCGATGATGGAGGCTGATCCGGACAGCAACCGGGGTATGATCGGCTGTTCCAACCTGGCGCATGCTGCTGCCGGGGCAACCCATGATCAGGCTGATCTTCTAACGGGTCAGAAACCTCATATTGGTATTATCACAGCCTACAATGACATGTTGTCGGCGCATCAGCCTTATGAAAATTTCCCTCCTATACTGAAGGCCGCTATTCGACAAGCTGGTGGGACAGCCCAGGTGGCGGCGGGCGTTCCAGCAATGTGTGACGGCGTAACTCAGGGCCGACCGGGGATGGAATTATCGCTTTCTTCAAGGGATGTTATAGCCATGGCTACTGCAATCGGATTGAGTCATGGTGTCTATGACGCTGCTTTATGTCTTGGTGTGTGCGACAAGATTGTTCCGGGGCTTGTTATTGGCGCGCTTAGTCATGGTCATGTTCCTGTCATCATGGTGCCGGCAGGGCCGATGTCAAGCGGCCTTCCGAATTTTGAAAAGGCAGCTCGACGCAAGGCATTTGCCCGAGGAGAGATCGGCCGCAATGATCTGCTCGAAGCGGAGGTGGGATCCTATCATGGCCCTGGCACCTGCACGTTTTACGGGACTGCGAACTCAAATCAGATGTTGATGGAAGTAATGGGTTTGCACCTCCCTGGGGCAGCGTTTGAGCATCCCCACAGCGATCTACGTCACGCACTTAATGTGGAAACTAGCTTCCGCGCTGTTGCCATCAGTCGCCGTGGCCAGGACCCTCGCCCAATTGGCCGAATGCTTGATGAGCGAAGTTTTGTAAATGCCATCGTTGGTTTGCATGCTACGGGCGGCTCGACCAATCATACCCTTCATCTGCCTGCCATGGCGGCGGCCGCAGGGATCGAGTTGCGCTGGGATGATTTTGCTGATCTATCGAAGGTTGTTCCCTTGTTGGCGCGTATCTATCCCAATGGATCGGCGGATGTGAACCATTTCCACGCGGTGGGGGGAATGGGCTTTATAATGCGTGAATTGCTGATGGCGGGTCTCCTGGATGGCAGTGCTGCCACGGTCTGGGGTAAGTCACTTAACGATTATATGGTCGAACCTAAACTTTCTGCCCATGGTGTCGAATTCGTAATGGCACCTGAAACTTCGCTCGATATGGATATACTGCGCCCATTGTCACAACCCCATGAGCCTAATGGTGGCCTTGCCATCCTTTCCGGCAATCTAGGTCGGGCAGTTATCAAGGTTTCTGCGGTAGATCCAGCGTATCATCGTATTACGGCACCAGCGGCAGTGTTTGATAACGAAGCTGACGTCAAGATAGCCTTTGACGAGGGTCGGTTGAATGGTGATGTTGCCGTGGTGGTGCGTCTTCAAGGCCCACAAGCCAACGGCATGCCTGAATTGCACAGCCTTACCCCTATACTAAGCAGTCTTCAGCAGGAGGGGCACGCCGTCATGCTGATCACCGATGGTCGTATGTCAGGAGCGTCAGGGCGGGTGCCGACGGCGTTACATGTAACACCTGAAGCTATAAATGGTGGGGCTATTGGTGCTATTTGCGATGGTGATATGATCACCCTTGATGTGGCAACAGGTAAACTGAGTGTTGAGGCAGATTTAAGTCAGCGGCCCCAAGTCAGGTCTAATACATTTGAAGGTGGTTTTGGCCGTGAGCTGTTTTCCAGTATGCGCGATCAGGCGGCATCTGCGGAAGCAGGTGGAGGCATCAATCTCTTGCGGAGGTATCAATGAGTGTTCAATCCATCATGGCTATTGGGCCAGTAATTCCTGTTGTTATTATTGATAATGTTAATGACGCTGTTCCCTTAGTTGATGCGTTAGCCGAGGGTGGCATCGGTACGATCGAGATAACATTGCGTAGCCCAGCGGCCTTAAATGCCATCGAGCTAATTTCAAAAGAACGTCCAGACATGACCATCGGGGCTGGGACTGTCCTTAATCCGCAACAAATGCGTGAAGTTCACGGGGCTGGAGCTGATTTTGTTGTCTCTCCTGGTGTGTATCCAGAATTGCTCCAGTCAGCGAGGGATTGTGGGGTGGTATTTTTGCCCGGTGCCGCTACTGCGTCTGAAATGATGCTTCTGCTGGCAGATGGCCTCACCGCTATGAAATTTTTCCCCGCGACCGCTGCGGGAGGACCGGGGTATCTGAAGGCGCTGGCCTCGCCCCTCGCCGATGCGACGTTCTGCCCGACTGGTGGCATCACCGCCGAAACCGCGATGGATTGGCTGTCTCTGCCTAACGTCCAATGTGTTGGTGGCACCTGGGTCGCACCAAAAGACATGATCGCAAAAGGGGATTTTCGGGGAATTTTTACAAATGCCGTGGCATGTTCCGCGCTATGTCAACAGTAAGCTGGGTCTGTGATCGGTGGCTGTATGGGGGCCATGGAACTCGGGCCTTGGATCCCGGACCTTGTTTTAAGCACGAGCACAAGTCCAGATTGGGTAAAGATTAGATTGGAACCAATAAATGACAGCTGAACAACTTTTTCTGGCCTCTTTGGCAGCGGTGACATTGGCTGCTGAGTCAGTGCCTGTTTCATCAAATCAACAGATGAGGCTCACTTACTACTCAGACTGGCCTAATATTCGAAGCGCTGTGCAGAAAAACCCCCAACAGGAGGCACGCATTGCTGAGATACTTAGCAAGATGACCCTGCACGAGAAGATTGGACAGATGATTCAACCCGATATGCGTGAAATCACGCCGCAGGAAGTCGAGGAATACAAAATTGGATCGATTCTTAATGGTGGCGGAGCTTGGCCAGCAAACAATAAATACTCGTCTGCATCCGACTGGGCACAAGAGGCAGAAAAGTTTTACCAAGCTGTGGAGCGAGCCTATGCCGGTCGCGGCTTTCGGGTGCCTTTTGCGTGGGCTACTGATGCTGTACACGGGCACAACAACGTATTCAAGGCGACGCTTTATCCTCATAATATCGGACTTGGCGCCGCGAACAACCCGGATCTCATTGAAGAGATTGGAGCAGCAACGGCGCTTGAAATAGCGGCAACAGGGCTGGACTGGACGTTTGCCCCAACAGTCGCTGTTCCGCGTGACTACCGTTGGGGAAGGGTCTACGAAGGTTACTCCGAAGATCCTCAGATAACCCACAGTTATGCCAGCCGTATGGTTCGCGGCCTACAGGGTGACCTAAGTCAGATTTTAGCAGAAGATAAAGTCATATCCACAGTAAAGCACTGGGTAGGCGATGGCGGCACACTAAAAGGGGTTGATCGTGGTGAGAATCACTTAAGCGAGGAGCACCTAATCAACATTCATGCGCCTGGTTATTTTTCAGCCCTTGAGGCTGGTGCCCAAGTAGTTATGACCTCATTCAACTCCTGGCATGATCCAAAAAACTATGATCTTATGGAATCAGGTGACTACAACTACAAGCTACACGGTAGCAAGTACATCATCAACGACGTTCTAAAAGGGAAATTGGGATTTGATGGCGTCGTAATCACCGATTGGAACGGACACTCAGAGATCAGTGGATGCTCATCAGGCAACTGCCCTCAAGTGATTCTGGCGGGTAATGACGTGGTAATGGTTACTGCTCGCAAAGATTGGAAACAATTCTTTGCAAATGTAGTGACGCAGGTCGAGGCTGGTCTAATTCCCATGAACCGCATCAACGACGCCGTGACTCGTATCCTAAGGGTAAAAATGCGCGCTGGGCTTTGGGACAAACCCTCTCCAGCGGCACGCAGATATGCTGGTGAAGAGGGTCTTCTTGGCCTAGGATCACATCGCGCGCTCGCTCGCCGCGCGGTGCGGGAATCTCTTGTACTACTGAAGAACAACCCAGATACCCTCCCGCTCTCCAGTCAAAGTAAATTTTTAGTCCTGGGTAGCGGCGCAAACGATATACAAAAACAGACTGGCGGGTGGTCGTTGTCGTGGCAGGGTGACGAAAACCTAATTGATCGTGACTTCCCAGGTGCAACAACATTTCTCCAAGCGGTACAGAGTGTGGTTGGTACAGGCAACGTCTACACCGACCTAGAAAATGCACCACAAGACGCTACCGCATTGGTTGTAATCGGT
>Ga0255758_10005199_pt1 | contig 10704 bp, 16 predicted proteins | sample 011ome_24_FD_179958 | JGI IMG/M metagenome (GOLD analysis project Ga0255758, IMG submission 179958) | Coastal salt marsh microbial communities from the Groves Creek Marsh, Skidaway Island, Georgia - 011513CT metaG (version 2) | ecosystem: Environmental > Aquatic > Marine > Intertidal zone >...
CCTCAGTTAGTTTTAGTCCATTCTTTTGAGCTGCATTGTGTTTTGCTTTTGACCAGACATGTTCAGACTGAACCAGCGTGCCGTCTAAATCAAAAACAAAGGCCAGAGTATGTGTAAGGTCAAAGCCCGAAATATTCATCCTATGTTACAAAACACTTACCTATTTCAAATGCAACAGCTGCAATTTTTAGATTTGCCTCACATCAACCAATTTCTTCAAATCACAATAAAAATTTTCATTGCGCTAAAAACCATTCCCACTTTTTGAACAATCTGCGGATAATTTGATTAGGGCGGTTTCAAATGCAAAGGTGATTGAACCCGAGCTATTGGTTCCCCTTCATATTTAAAGTCCCTGCAGGCGAGTTTTATACGCGATTCCTGCTCGTTTCGATAGATATTATATCGCGTTAAATCAGACGCCTGAACCATGCTGAACAGGCGGATAATTTTAAACCGCAAAACGTGTGGATCGTCTTCGTGCAGTTCATTTTCTGGCCATCCAAGCTTTTGCAATTGCCGAGGGGAATGAAATGCTTTGCGCGACGCCGGGGCCCTGGGTTTATGCCGGCGAAAGGTGTTTTTGGCTGGATGACGGGTGGTGATCTTTTCGCCCGCCAGACCGTCTAAAAGCGTGAAACCGCTTGCACGCTATGGCTGGCAGTAGATGGCTGGGCGTTGATTTCCGGCGAATATGGGTGGACGTAATTTTACCTATCTCGCGCCCTGTGATCCGTGATGGGGGAAGGGTGTTTTGAATGCCCAACTTACTGAATGTTTTTTTCGCACGCATATATTTTTCGCGTTTATGCTTTGAGGCATCGCTCAAGATCCTCTGTTTAGATTGACCAAGCTATATTCTTAGCAGCGTTTTTTGAAACTTTTAATGTCAAGTTTCAACAGTTTTACGCGCTAGAGTTGTTATTGTTTCTTTCCCATTGCTGACTTTAGCCTTGATCTGCTCAATAGCGCAGGTGGGCTTTGTGAGGCGATAGCAGGAGGGATTGCGCAAGTGAGAGGTTCTTTGGGCATGCCGCCCTGCATAGAAATAAACAACGCGGTTTCGCTTATTATAATTACACGCTGGTGAACTAGCGGAGTTTTGGCCCGTGGTGGGATGCGGGGCGCTGTGACGGGTGCTTGGTGTTAATTTAATATATGCTGAACCGGGGCCATTGTTAATTCTGATTTCACATAGGTCTGCTTTGGGCTATTGTTGCAGAACATCAAGGGAGAAAAAGTTTGAAACATCAAGGTTCTTGTCTTTGTGGTCAGTTTCAATTTCAAAGCGACTTAGACCCAATGTTGATTATTCAATGCAATTGTATGAATTGCCGGAAATTATCGGGCAGCTATCAGTTAGGCTGCTTATATGCGGTTACGGAGATCACGCAATCAGGTGAAACGGATACCTATCAGTTTGAAGGTGGCAGTGGTTATTTAAATACGGCGCATTTTTGTAAAAATTGTCATGTTCGTTGTAAAACCCATCCTGCGCCTGAAGTGATGGAAGGCATGGTTGGCATTCCATTAGGGCTGTTTAACACAGCAAAAGACCTGTCGCCAAAAGCCGAAATCTGGACATCAGAGAAGCTGCCATTTCTTGGAACAGATCAATGCATTTCAGAAAGTTTTGAGGATAGCGGTATCGCAGAGCGTCTGATGGCGATGTTAGAAAAGATGGAAGATCGCTAAGAAAATATGCCTACTCCAATCATCTGGTTTTTGATGGCGCTCGCTCTGTCGCTGCCTCTATGCATACCAAGCAAAGCTTTTGCGGGCGCGCATGCGTTAGAATTGGCTTTGGAGACGTGTAACAACACAGAAGCCTTTGCAAAATTTGTTATAGAAAAAAGAAACGGCGCCAGACCTTTCAGCTATTATGATCGCATAGAACTGCGAAGTCCGGCCGCTTTGGAAATAATCGCGGATGCCTATGAAGCCAAGGTTGTGAGCGGTTTTGAGGAAAAGCAAAACCTCGCTTTAGAGTTCTCTCAAAAATGGTTTGAGCAATGCGTTGCGCTCAGTTGTAGCGGGTTTTGGGAAAATCTTGAGGCTGATCTGCAACGCGTCTGGAGCGACTAGCTTATTCGGCTATCTGCTGCTCGCTTTTCATTCTGATATGGCGGGTTGGAAGATAGGCTTTGCTGCTGCCAACGATTTTTATATTTTCATTCGCTTCAAGATATTGCTGAAGTTTTTGTTCATTTTTAAAGGCCATATCAAAAGCATCGCCGTTTCGTTCATTCAATAGCGTGTAATTCAACATCATAAATCTCCTGTTTTGGTCGGCGCGTTGGCCTCTAACTCGGCGGTTATTTGAGCCTTTAAAAGGATGGCTTTCACCATTTTTTCGGTATTTGTCAGCGCGCTCCAATCAATGGTTTTCGCTGCGCACATTCCGCAATCGCAAGGCGTTTTATCTGGTCCTGAAAATCCACGAAAAGAGTCGATCGGAATCATTTAACCGGCTCTCTCATGTGCCAAGTCCAATCGTAAAAATTGCGCCAGATATCTTCCCGAGCGCATCAGTCCCTTTGCCTCGTCAAAATAGCCGGATAAACGCCGGCAATGCATCGCTTGAGTTTTGTCAGTATTCTTTGTTTTCTTGAAACAAGTCTTTAGAACGACCTCTTTGCTTATTATGCTGCTATATGCGTTCATGCTATGTCCAATAGGGTTGATGATGCGAGTGGTCGGTTCAAGCCGCGTCTTTCTTTGCGGCCTGTTTCGCCTCCCAGTCAGCTTTCTTTTCAAGATACTGATCTTCATCCAGCTTGTGCCAACCAACACATTTTCCAGTTGGTGAGCGACCACAATTGCAACTCATATTTATCTCCGTTTTTTGAAGTCTTGCCTTTTGCCAAAGCGCGCGTGTTCAGACACGACCTTGATGCATTTTGAAAAGAATACGCCGGCGCTAAGATTTTGGATCATTTATCGCTCTGGCGTTGTGTATCCTAGGCAATCAAATTAAGTTTGCGAAAATCTGGAACTTGAAGCTTGTACAAAAGGTGTGACGTTGGAAATTAAAGGAAAGATTGTTGAATTATTGCCCTTAAAATCGGGGCAATCAGCCAATGGTGAATGGCGCAAACAAGAATATATTTTGGAAACTGACGCCAATTATCCCAAAAAGATTTGCTTTATGGCATGGGGGGATAAAATTGAGCAGTTCAATATTAATATGGGTGATCAAGTAGAAGTTTCTATCGATCTTGAAAGCCGGGAATATAATGGCCGTTGGTACACTGACGTGAAAGCCTGGAAAGTATCTAAAGATGGTTTGGGTGCTGATGGTCCGGGTCGCTCTGACAATCAAGATGGTTATCCTCCAGCGCAATCTGGCAGCGGATCTTTTGAGGATGATGAAATTCCTTTTTGATGGGCCTAGCCTCGCGCGCGCAGGGAAGGGGCGCCGCCGCTATCAAGAGCGCTCTGTGATAAAGTGGATTTGCTTTATATGATTTATTCTAGCGTTTGGGCTGCGTCAGAAGCCTTGGTTGCAACGGCGGTTTGAACCGCGCGCTCTGATAATCCGATGCGTTAAAATTGACGCGATCATGCGGGCTGCGTTCTTTATCAAGCGCGCAAGCTGCTTTTTTTCAGCGTTGAAGAAAATTGAGGGTGATGAGCTGCCGTGCCCCTCGCAGGGGCGGATGGTTCAATGGGCCGCCTGCATCAGAATAATGAGCAGCACGAACATGGTGCGGCTGTGGACTATCAACCAAGCAAACCCAAACATCTTACCCGTTTCGCAGGCAACATTAATTTTTTGGGAAGAAGGTGTTTTGGTGGAGCCTAGGGGGATCGAACCCCTGACCTCTACAATGCCATTGTAGCGCTCTCCCAGCTGAGCTAAGGCCCCGTTTAAAACACGTTTATCTGCTGTCTAGGCAAAGCAGGGGGCGTTATCAAGGCTAAATTCCGCCCCTTGCTATATTCTTTTTGTTAATTATCGTCGTCCGATGAAATATCTGCGATGTCCTCCAAAGGAACCGTATCTTCTTCGTCATCTTCTAGGATGTCATCCGCCAGATCAACTTCTACATCATCGTCATCTTCATCCAGAACAATATCGTCTGAGTCAACATCTGCTTCTTTATCGCGCAGCGTCGACATATCTGCGGCATCCGCTGCGATCATGCGATTTTTATTTTGATCCAGCTCTACAACTTCATTCGTGTAGGGGCTGACGATGGGCGATTTGTTCAGGTCATAAAACCGTTTGCCTGTCGTGGGGCAAACACGTTTTACACCCCATTCTTCTTTTGGCATGTGCTCTTCTTTCTAAACTTTTATCTTGCGAAATATCTGGGGCAACTGCCATAACCAAGCCATCGTGTCAAAGGCTTTAAGCCCGAAAAGCGTTACAAAGGTCATCTTTCGTTAAAAACGGGTCAAATATGCGTGTGATAATACTGTCTGGCCGGTCCGATATTGCTATCCAAGTGAAACGATCGGCGCGCTCTAAGCGGCTGAGCCTTCGGGTCTCCTCATTAGATGGGCGGATCACATTAACAGCACCGCCAAAAGTACCAGAACGCCAATTACAAGCCTTTATTGCGGAAAGAGAAGTCTGGCTGCGCCAGAATTTAGATAAACTGCCCGCGCCAAGCGCGATTGCGCTGGGCAAAAGCCTGCCCATTCTGGGTGTTGCGCATCAGATCGCCAGCGGCGCCGGCCATCGCGTTACCCATGGTGATGGCGTTGTGCACGTACCCTTTGACAAGCCCAAGCCTGCCGCGCGGTTGCAGGGCTATTTAAAAGCTTTGGCGCGCGATCATCTTGTGGGAGAATCGGATAAGTTTGCGGCGCGTCTCGGCGTAGAATATGCGCGGTTAAGTTTGCGCGATGCGAGGTCGCGCTGGGGATCTTGCACCCAAGATAAAGCGCTTATGTATTCCTGGCGGTTGGTTATGGCGCCCTTTGAAGTATTGTCTTATGTGGCGGCGCATGAGGTGGCGCATTTGAAATTTATGGATCATTCGGCGCAGTTTTGGAATCTGGTTGGTGATTTATATGGTGAGTATGACGCGCCGCGCGCTTGGCTAAAGGCGCAGGGCGCCAGTTTGCATCGCTTCCAATTTGTTGATTGACCTTTGGATTATTTGTGATCACACAGACCTATGAGGAAAGCTTTTCAAAAAACTGATGCGGGCGCCTCCGCGCATGAGCACGTTTATCGCGGGCTTCGCAGCCGCATCATGCACGGTCAGGTCAGCCCGGGCACGCCGTTGACGCTGCGTGGAGTGGGGCAAGAGTTTGGTGTGTCAATGACGCCCTCGCGCGAGGCCATTCGCCGCTTGGCGGCTGAAGGGGCCTTATCGATTTCGGCATCGGGCCGTATTTCAACGCCCGAATTGAGCAATGAGCGGATTGAAGAGCTTGCAGCGCTGCGCGCCTTGATCGAGGTTGAGCTGGCGAGCCGGGCCTTGCCGCGGGCGCATTTGGCGTTGATTGACCGTTTGGAGGCAATCAACGGATTCGTTGCCGCGGCCGTTATCCAGGAAGATGCGGTGGCTTATATTCGCACCAATCTGGAATTTCACCGCACGCTGTATTTGCGCGCGCAGGCCCCGGCTATGTTGGCGATGGCAGAAACGGTCTGGCTGCAATTGGGGCCCACGATGCGCGTGCTGTACGGGCGCCTGCGTCGCAAAGAGCCACCCCATTTTCACCGCGTTATTTTGGAAGCATTAAAATCGGGTGATGAGCCCAGTTTGCGCATTGCAGTTCGCTCGGATGTAACCAAAGGCCTAAGGATGCTTAAGGCTTAAGCTTTCAGGCGCGAGGATCCCAACGCTAAAAATTTTTCGCGCCGATGTTTGATCAAAGCGTTTCGATCTTTGCCCGCTAAATCTTTCAGAATTTTGGCGATGGTGGTTTTAACATTGGCAAGTGCGGCATCGGGATCACGATGCGCCCCGCCCATTGGCTCAGCGATGACGTGATCATTCACGCCCAGTTTGGTGAGATCTTGCGCCGTTAGACGCAGGGCTTCCGCCGCCTCTCGCATTTTTTCCGAATCCTTCCAAAGGATTGAGGCGCAGCCTTCCGGGCTGATCACAGAATAAATTGAATGCTCTAGCATCGCCAAAGCATTGGCTGTGGCAAATGCCACCGCGCCGCCCGACCCGCCTTCTCCGATCACCACAGAAATCACGGGCACGCCAATCTGCAAACATTTTTCCGTTGAGCGGGCGATGGCTTCAGATTGTCCGCGCTCTTCGGCGCCTTTCCCAGGATAGGCCCCCGGGGTGTCGATCAAGGTGATCACCGGTAGATTAAACTTATCGGCCATATCCATCAGCCGGATGGCTTTGCGATATCCCTCTGGGCGGGCCATGCCGAAATTACGCGCGATTCTGCTTTTCGTATCATTGCCTTTTTCATGACCGATCACCACCACGGGCATGTCTTCAAACCGCGCCAAGCCCCCCATCACGGCATGATCATCGGCAAAATTCCGATCGCCAGCCAAGGGCGTAAACTCGCTGAACAAGGCGTTGATGTAATCTTTGCAATGGGGCCGCTCCGGATGGCGGGCCACTTGACATTTGCGCCAGGGTGTCAGGCTTTTATATAGATCTTTCAGTAAGGCTTCGGCCTTTGCATCAAGCGCTTGGGCTTCGTCTTCTATATCCATTTCCTCATTTTGGCGCGCCAAAGCGCGCAATTCTTCAGCTTTGCCTTCAATTTCTGCCAAAGGTTTTTCAAATTCGAGGTAATGGGTCATTCAGCTCTCCTAAAGCCGCGCAAATATGTCGCGCATCAAGAGCAATCAATCAGACAGCCCAGACCCGCTGGCTTGAGCTTTAGCATTCTCCTGCGCTAAGTTTCAAGCATTTGCATGCGCTCAACCGGGCCGCGCCGAAGCGGGCATATGCAGGCCATAATGGCTTTAATACGCGGCGATCATTTCGGCTTGGTGGACGATGACCTCGGCTTGCTTGATCGACGCGATATCGACCAACCGGCCTTTATAAACGGTTGCTCCTTCGCCATTGGCCTTGGCCGTTTGCATGGCGTCCAATATGGCGCGGGCTTCCCTGACGTCGTCTTCGGATGGAGTAAATACCTGATTGGCCAAGCCAATTTGGTTGGGATGGATCGCCCATTTTCCAACCATTCCCAAAGTGGCAGAGCGTTTGGCTTGCGCGATGAACCCGGCATCATCGGAAAAATCTCCAAACGGCCCGTCGACGGGCAAAATCCCATGCATGCGGCAGGCCGCCACGATCGCGGATTGGGCCCAATGCCAAGGGTCTGACCAATAGCGTTGATCCTCATGCTGCATGTAATAATTTTCCTGCGTGCCCCCGATGCCAGTTGTGGCCATCCCCATCGAGGCTGCAAAATCTGCGGCGCCAAGCGACATGGCGCGCAGACGCGGGCTGGCAGCGGCAATTTCTTTTACATTTGAAATCCCCGCAGCGCTTTCGATAATCACTTCAAAGCCGATTGGCTTTTCACGGCCCCGCGCCGTTTCAATCGCGCTGACCAAAGCATCAACGGCATAAATATCAGCGCCATTCCCCACCTTTGGGATCATAATCTGATCAAGCCGCGGCCCGGCTTGTTCCAATAGATCCACCACATCGCGGTACCAATAGGGTGTATCAAGGCCGTTGATCCGCACCGATAGAGTTTTCTGTCCCCAATCCACGTTAGCAAGAGCTTGTATAACATTGGTGCGGGCGCTGTCTTTATCCGAGGGCGCAACCGAATCTTCCAGATCAAGGTTGATTACATCTGCCGCGCTGCTGGCCATTTTTGGAAACAGCGTCGGGCGCGAGCCCGGGCCAAAAAGCTGGCATCGATTGGGGCGGGCCACGGGGGTCGGTTGCAAACGAAATGACATGATATCAACCTCAGGAAAAGCAATGATATTTCAATTTATACGCCGTGGTGGTTATTTTGTTGCCATTGAAATTGCAAGTTTATTTTGCAGATGCAGCATAATGGGAATGATCGCGCTGGAAAGCGATTCCGTTTTTTCGCTTACAGGGCTTAAATATGGGTTCAGAACTGGATCATGGCTGGCAAAAGCGGGTGAAATTTTTTAACCTTTGAGCGCGCGATAGGGGGCGCATCAATGCAGGTCATTAAAGCGCAGCAAGACCGGTTTCCTTTGTCGCAGGTGTTTCGCATTGCCCGTGGCCAACGAGACAGTGCGCAGGTAATCACGGTAAATGTTGAGAAGGATGGCGTAGCCGGGCGCGGCGAAGGCCTGCCTTATGCACGATATGGCGAAACGCCGGCCTCGGTTCTGGCACAGATCCGCGCATTGCCCAACGATATCGCGCTTGAAGGCTTATCGCAGGCCTTGCCCCCCGGTGCCGCGCGCAATGCGGTGGAATGCGCGCTTTGGGATCTGCAGGCCAAGCAGAAGGGCTGCCGGGTTTGGGATTTGCTAGGCATAGCGGCGCCACAACCGGTGATTTCGGCGATGACCATTTCGCTTGATGCGCCAGGCGCTATGCATCAACAGGCGCTAAAAAATGCCCATCATCCGGTGTTGAAAATTAAACTGGGCGCTGAAACGGATCTGCCCCGCCTTCAGGCTGTGCGCAAGGCCGCGCCGCAATCTGATATTATCATTGATGCCAATGAAGGCTGGAGCGCAGACGGCTATCTGGCTTTGCTGCCGGAGTTACAGGCTGCCAGGGTGCGATTGATCGAACAGCCTTTGCCCGCAGGCGAGGATGATGCTTTGCGCGATTTGCCGCGCCCGATTGCCCTTTGTGCGGATGAGACCTGCCATGATCGGCGCAGCCTTGCGGGGTTGAAAGGCAAATATGACATGGTGAATATCAAACTGGATAAAACCGGGGGGCTGCAAGAAGCCTTGGCCTTGCGCGCGGCGGCGCAAAAACAGGGGTTTGGCATCATGATCGGCTGCATGGTTTCGAGCTCATTGGCAATTGCCCCTGCGACTTTGTTGACTCAAGGTGCGGATATGATTGATCTTGACGGGTCTTTGTTTTTGGCAGAAGACCGACAAAATGCTTTGATTTATGACGAAAAAGGCCTGCATCCCCCGCAAGCGGATCTTTGGGGATAACTCGAAAAGGAGAGTAAGATGAACCGGATTGTTTATGTGAATGGGGCTTATATGCCCGAACAAGAGGCAACCGTGTCAATTTTCGATAGGGGCTTTTTAATGGCCGATGGCGTTTATGAGGTGACCTCGGTCTTACAGGGTAAATTGATCGATTTTGAGGGCCATGCGCAACGGCTCAGACGCTCGTTAGACGCGTTGGATATGGCAATGCCAATGCCGATTGATGAATTGCTTGGCGTGCATCGTGAATTGGTTGCGCGCAACGGGATCGAGGAGGGGATGATTTACTTGCAGGTAACGCGGGGCTCGGCGGGCGATCGCGATTTTGCCTTTCCCGATCCCGAAGAAACGCCCGTGACCTTAGTGATGTTCACGCAAAACAAACCAGGCCTTGCCGATAGTCCCGCGGCAAAAACCGGGATTAAAGTGATCAGCATCGATGATATTCGTTGGGGCCGCCGCGATATCAAAACGGTGCAATTGCTATACCCGTCCATGGGAAAAATGATGGCGAAAAAAGCGGGCGCTGATGATGCGTGGATGGTTCAAGACGGTTTCGTCACGGAAGGCACCAGTAACAACGCCTATATCGTGAAAAATGGCCAGATCATCACGCGGGCGCTGTCGAATGATATTTTGCACGGTATCACGCGCAGCGCTGTTCTGCGCTTTGCCCGAGAAGCGCAAATGGAGCTGGTAGAGCGCAATTTTACCATCGATGAGGCGCAAAGCGCGGATGAGGCTTTTGTCACCTCGGCCAGTACCTTTGTGATGCCCGTGGTTGAAATCGATGGTCAAGCGCTGGGCGCGGGCATGCCCGGACCGATCGCGGCGCGGCTGCGTGAGATTTATTTGGAAGAAAGCCTCAAACAAGCGATTTAGCGCAGATCAGCGCGCGCTGCGCTCAAAAACGGGTTTACGAGCTAAAGAAGGGTCAGCTGAAAGCTGTGCAGCAATTCGGTGATCACCGAATTTTGGGCTTGGCTGATAAGCTGATGGCGGGGATAAAGCGGTGCGGCGCGATCATCCAAAACGGCGCAATTCCAATCTGTGCTTGCCATAAATCGTTTGGCTCCATCCGTACCGAAAACAGTCAAATAGCCCTGTAAAACAACATCGAGATAGCTGCGCAGGATCGGCACGTCGCAGGGGCGGGTAGGGGATGTGATTGGGGGCACGGCATAAACCGCGCAGGCGCTTTCGCGGGCTGCCTGATCGCCCGTATAGATCGCGGCGACAGAGCTTAAACGATCATAACCCACTTCTCGGGCATCCAAACCGGGCCATTGTTGTGGCGCGACCCGTGCCAATAAGCCGTCAATAATATTGCCGTCGCTGCGGCGAATGCTTAAAAACGCGTGATCTGTTGCTTCTATTTGGCACCAATAGCGCCGCCATCCGTTGAGCCGCGCGGGGCTAGGCGCAAGAAAATCATGCGTGGATGCGTTTACCAGGCTGCCATATCCAAAAACATAATCTTGTATCATAGGCGTATTTTTACCCTTGGCGGTTGCAAGTTTAGACTCTGTTTAGATCTGGCTGCGCTTGTGAAGTAAATGCTTGTTCTGTCGCCGCAGCTGGATTATGCTATCTTTATCAGAACGGGAGAACTGGATAAACCAGTGCCGAAGGAGCAA
>Ga0255758_10005205_pt1 | contig 10699 bp, 5 predicted proteins | sample 011ome_24_FD_179958 | JGI IMG/M metagenome (GOLD analysis project Ga0255758, IMG submission 179958) | Coastal salt marsh microbial communities from the Groves Creek Marsh, Skidaway Island, Georgia - 011513CT metaG (version 2) | ecosystem: Environmental > Aquatic > Marine > Intertidal zone > Salt...
GCTGGCATTCCTAAACGCCAAACTGACCGTATTTACCTTGGATTCGGATATATTATTCTTTCAAGTCCCAGATTTGGCTAAAATCAAAGAGTTACATCCCGAAGCCGAGCTCCACTATCAGTGGGAATATGTTGATTATGAAGCACTCTACGAAATGGAGAATCCGAACGAGGATTTCGAAGAAAGCGTACGACACGAAGGGTACAACTCTGGCCAAGTCTTGTGGATGCCAACCGCAAACGTCATCAAAGGCACTTTAAGAGCGTTGCTTCGAGGTAAAGAAGGAGGTTCCGGCGATAAGTTGGAGCAAGCTCATACTCAGGATGGAATGAGCGATGCGGGCGTAAACACTGCCGGATTAAGTTTTAGATATGCCGCAAACTGGCAGTGTTCAACGAGGGGCGTTTGTTCGGTGTATACGAAAAGTCAAAATTGGATTTCGTACCATGCGACGTGGCTACAAGGCCTCGAGAGTAAAAGGGCCATCCTGACGAAGGTGGAAGAAGCCTGGTCGAAACTCTCTTCCAAACCTGCGAACGCAGAGGATGATGCGAATGATTCTCCTCTTGCGCAATGTGCAAAATCTTTAAAAGCAGAACATACAGGTTTCGGAAACACCTTCCTAGGCGACGGTATGAAGACCGAACTAGACGCTGCGCGCGGGAATCCAGGCCGCGAAGGGGGATGCCCAACTGGGCGTTTGTATTGTAGCGCGTGGGAACCGTTGCACTGGGGGAGCGACGAAGATTACACGTCCTTTTGGAACACGGTGTCATCCAACGGTGCGCTGAAAGAGCATCTTATCGTCGCGGCAGAGCTGGACGAGCAGTGCGCTTTTGACCCGAAAACGGGAATCGAATCCATCGAACAAGATGTGCAGAAAATTGCCGCAGTTCACTTCAGATGCTCTGACGTGCCTATAAGCTACACTCAGGATTATCCTGTGGCACCACCAGAATATTCTTCGTTCGTAGGAAAGAAATTCCGCGAGTGGGGGATGAAACGTGTTGTCCCTATACTCTGCGTCGAACATGGCTTGGAGGAATCAATTCGAGACGACCGTCAAAAGCAGTGCGAGGAATTGTTCAATTTACAACTTAACATTATCAAGCGCGAGATGATAACGAATGATGAGAACGTTCATTTCGACGACATCACCTGTTTATCCGAAAAGACGACACTCATGGCAATCCGCGACCTAGGCGCCTCTGCTATCCTCGTCCCTTCGTCGTTCACCTTCCCGGCTGGGTTAGCTCGAGAAGATGGCAGTAAATTCATCATGCCGCACTTCGGTGTCCAAGGTGTGAGCCCTGCTGACGTGTTGCTTCAATCCAAAATAAACGATGAAATCATTCTGCGCATGCAAAGCGTAGCAGATGCGATGCATGTGACTGTATTCTGCCCCCGGTGCGGTAACGACATCGCGGACACTCCTGAAGGCGCGACCCAGTGGAACATCGACGTGTGGAAGCCACTGTTGGAGAAGTACGCATCAAAGAATTGAACTCGTCGTATGCATTCAAAAGAGCTCTGATTTTAGTAGATTTTAGATTAGAACGCGAGTGTATGTACAAATAAAACCGCACGCAAAATAAAAAAGAACTACACAAACCCGCTCTTTCTGAGCGATCATCATGCGCGAGAAAAAGAGGAAGGAGAAGAAGAAGAGGAAGAAAGAAACGAGCAAACATCGGAAGACGACGACGACGACTTTGCGATGTCGATACTCTTCGTTCAACCATCCCAAACACGCCGCTTTTTTTTCCTCCTCTTCGTCTGATGATTTCGTGCCGACATTTCTCTCCTCGATTGAACTGTTCGCGTTTTCAACTTCAAACGAGAATTCTCAGAAGAACGAGGCGAACGAACAGGCATCATCGGCAGCAAAGATTCTTTCGATCGATGCCCTAGATCGTGCATCTTTTTCTGTGATTCGAAAGTGCACCATGGCGGATGTTTTGAACGCGCATTTTGTGCACGAGTACGTGAAAGAAGATGAAGAGAAAGAAGGGAAGAAGAAAAAAGAGTTGAGTTTACTCTCGATTGGCGACGAGGAGGAGGATATTTTCTCCATCGCTCGAGGCCGGTTCGAAGCGATTTTGAGCGAGCGTCTGTGCGAGAGACTGGGCGTGTCCGGACCGCTCTCTCGAAGTTCTTCGTCTGAGAGAGAAGAAGAGAGGAGACGGAGAGTCGTCGCGATAAACTTACGGAGCGATAACTTTGTACCCGGGCGAACGACGCACGACCGCGTGACGGATAATGCGAGGAGGGTTTTTCATCGTCAAACTTCTTCCTCTGGAGGGAAGTTGGGTAACATAGCTGGTGATGGTGGTGGCAGTAATGTGCTCCTCGCGCACTTTGAGGTTGGAAACGAAGCGATAGAGATTGAGAGGTCTAGTTTTGCAAGCGGCGAGAACGCGGTTGAGATTTCGAGTCGGAAAATTGAAAAGTGCACAGGAGAAGCGAAATGTGAGAAAGAGGAAAATAGGTTGTTTGAACTCGTTGAATCGTTTCGGCGGTCCGTGGAGAGCAAAGAGAGCGCCGCGATAACATCTGGTGAGCACGAGGAGACTTTACGGAAAATACTCGAAATTGTAAGCGTCGCTGCTTTGCGAAGTCGGCAGAAAGAGAAGAAGGAAGAGGCGGCGAAGGAGTCTCCGTCTGCCTGTCGCCTTCATACTGCACGATGGAGCGGGTTTTTAACATCAAATCACCTCGAGCGAGCGCTCAAAGCGACGAATGAAATGATCGAGAAGGACGATCAGTTTGAGTTTTGCGTTGTTTGCGCCCACGCGTTTCCGAATCAACCTTCTTGTGAAGCATTGCAGACAACCACGAGAACGAAGAAGAAGATGATGAAGATGAAGAACAGCAGCGATAGGAAACGAAAGCAACCGTCGTCGAGCGTTGAAGGAGAATGCGAAGAAGAACAAGAGGTCGAGATTTTGGCGCCGAGGACTTGCGCTTTCCTCGTGATGCAAAATCAGCGATACGTGAGTTTCCTTCCGATAACGTGAGAGATAGATACAGTAGGTAGAGATGAGATTTAATATAGTCATAGATAGAATGCCGCGTATTAGCTGTTATACATTTACACGATTGAATTATTATTACGTTTATCTTGATGTTGTTATATGTTATTGCTTCTGCGAGAGGAGGAGCGCTTTCACACTTTATTCGTCCACAACTTTCATTTTCAAAGTTTCTTCACTCGCTTTGTTCGCCTCTTCGTCGCTGTTCGTCGTCGTCGTCGTCGCGATCTTCGCCGCTATCGTCGTCGGTACCTCTTCTACGGCAACCACTTTTTTCACAAACTGACCGCGAACTCTTGGTCGAGCTTCCGCCAGCCGTTTTCTGCTGGCATATCGAACTTTCTTTTCGAATTTACGCTCCTTGCGCTTCTTGAGAAATCGAGCGATGGCCAACGCTCTTCGCTCGGCACAGGTTGAGGCGGTGTTGACGTTGTTGACGGCAGCGTTGGTATTGTTGGCAACAATGTTGTCCAACTTCACTTGCGCCGCAGATGTGTTTACGAACGGTTGGGCCGGCTGCTGTGGCGCATAGTGATGCTGCTGATGTTGGTGTTCTAACATTGTCATCGGCGCCTTCTCGACGGCGGATGCCAACGCTTGCACGAATGAATTTACGTATTCTTGATTTTGTTGAAAGTACGGAAACATGCCCATTCCGGCGTTACTGTGTATGCTCGTTGGCGGTGGCGCTCCATTCAAGGAGGAAGCAAACATGGCTGCTGCAGCCGCGGCGGCGGGATTGAATCCAGGAGGCATTTGCATTTGATGCTGTTGCTGTTGCTGCTGAGACATCGCCAACGACTGCATCAAATTTTGATACGCTTGCGCGTTAGCTTGCACCGTGGCCGGATCCTGTGCCGCCCCCATGAAGTTCTGCTGTTGAAGGTGGAATTGCATTTGCATTTGCATGAATTGCTGCTGTTGCATTTGCATCTGGTACTGCTGCTGCTGTTGCTGTTGTTGTTGTTCTTGTTGTTCTTGTTCTTGTTGTTCTTGTTCTTGTTGTTCTTGTTGCTGCATCTGGTACTGGACCAAGAGTTCCGCAGCTTCCACATCTTTCGCTTCAGTCATCGCCGCCTGCGGTGAAGTACTTTTCTTTGATAATCTCGAACGCGCTGCTTTCGTCGCATTCTTTCCGCTCTTCTTCTTACCATCCGGAGTCATATCTGCTTTCGCGCCATCATTCAGATTGGGAAAAACCATCGACATCGGATCAATCGGTAACGCTACCGTTTCCACGCCAACGTTTTTGTTCTCGTTTTGTTTGATGAATGATTGAAACGCCGAGCGCGACTCAGACCGGCGTAATTTGACGCGATCAGAATCGTTCGTATATTCGTTACCATCGTTGTTACTACCTTCGCCTTTATTGTGTGAATGTGGCGGTAACGCGAGTTCGAGAACAGCCGTTGGACCGCCGTGTGCGCGCACGAGTTGCACCGACAAACCCGAGAAGAGTTTCTTTTGTTCCGAGTGCAATATATTCGTCACGAGGTCTGAAGTCCTTCGCGCCGAGGTTCCTGGTCCTTCTTCTTGCATTGGCGCCGTCGCGAGTTCTCGAGCAGTAACAGTAGTAGTAGTAGTAGTTTTCATGGTCTCCTTTTCCGACGAATCTTCTTTCTTCTTTTTCTCCTCTTCTCCTTCTTCTTCGTTTCCGGAGGATTCTCTCCCACCCCCGGCTCCAGAACCTTCATCTGATCCGCAATCTGCATCTCGCATTTGATTTCGAGTCCAACGGTCGGCCGTTTTCGATTTTTTCATCTCTTCCATTTCCTTCGTCCCTTCTTCGTCGAGGACTCCGAGACCGCCAGATTCTTTCACCGCGAGTTTGAAAGTCGATGGATCGTCCGAGCCGCCCGAACCTTTCTCCTCAGAACCGCTGTTGTTGATGATGATGATGTTGTTATCATTATTACTATCCTTATTATTATCCTTATTATTATTATTATTATTATTATTGTCGTTTTTACCGTCACCATTCCTCGTCGTTGTCGTTAACAGTAAAGACGAACTCGACGAACTCCCGTTCGACGGTAACCTATGATGCGTCCCGACCATGCTCCTACACACATCCTTACTCAGCGGTTTCTGCAAAAACCCCTCCGCACCAATCGCGTGCGCTTTACTCTCATCCAAAACTTCCCCGGTAGCTTCCAAATGATCGCTCACCGACATGACAATTATCGGCACCTCTTTCAATTTCGGATTCTTCGATAAAATCGAGCACAACTCGATGCCGTCCACCTCCGGCATCATGATGTCCGTTAAAATCAAATCAATCTTTTCGTGATAATTGTTATCTCGTAATCGCTCTAAAGCTTGCTTCCCGTTGGATGCGTTCGTCACTATCGCTCCGGCTTGCGTGAGCATGGACGTTATGATCAAGGAGGTCGGGATGTCGTCCTCGACCAGTAAAATTCGTAATTTTTTCTCCTTTTCCTCAGTCGTTTTCGTTGACTTCTTTTTCTCCTCCTCGTTTTGGGGAGAAACGTCGTCACCATCATCCGTCGTCGTCGTCGTCGTTGCCGCTGTTTCAGTCCCTCCTCGTTCGAGAACGACGACGATCTCTTTTTTTTGTTTCGATGATCTCGTCTTGATCTTTGCTTCTTCGTTCGCAGCGACCGAGTGACCGCCCATCCTCTTCGTCTTCTTCGTCGTAGTCTTCTTCTCAACAAAATCATCCTCAAACTCCGACGTGTCGTCACTCCGTTTCCGGATTGGAAAAGGAGACTCAAGATTCCTCTTTTCTTTTCCCTCTTCTTTTCCAGAGGAAGATCTGTGCGCGCGCGTCGATCGCCTCATGGTATATCTCTCTCTTTGTTTACGCGTGTGTGTGCGCGCGCTGTCTCTCTGCACTCCTCGTGACCTTCTTTGTGTGATTAGAGAATGTGTTTCCTCCTTCCCCGTAAAGAGCGGTTTTTTCTTGAGATATTTATGAGATCTTTTGCACTTGAATAGAAATTTGAGACGCAGAGGCATCCTGAAATGCACTTTTTTCATCGCGTCATCAAAAGCAGTTTTGTTTTTGTTTTTAATACACCAACAACATCAATTCGAAAGATAACCACAAATAAAGACGATTACTCGAGAGAGAGAGATACGATTAGAGAGCGACGAGAAGAGGAAGAAGTGCCTTGTCAGTCAGTGAACACACCGTGCAATTTTGTGCAAAACAGCATGTCCTCGCGCGTCCATAGTTTGCTCCTCGATCGAGTCGTCAAAAAGGTATCATTTCGGAATGGGGAGTGTAGTAAGAGTCTTTTGATTTTCTCCCTGCTTTCTCTCTCAGCCTGGGTGTTCGTATTTGTCGTCCCAAGGCAAGGAAGGAATTCAATTAGCGTTAAAATAGAGTTTGGAGGAGCCTCTGAAACGGTGCAAACTTCTGCTCCTGCGATTCGAATGGCTCCGTCAGGAGATGGTGCTGCGCATGAAGGTGCGGAGTTGCGTGACTTCAAATTATCCGAGGAGAGGCTTTCTCGTTACTCTCTCTTTCATCCCCTTACAAATGGCGCACCGGAAACGGCAAACGTATGGTATCAGAATAATGTTGAACCTTCTATTACTTGTTTACATGAAGATCGTATTGGCAATCAGGGTGAAGGGGGCAAATGGATGTGCAATATAGATGCGTTGAGAGATAAAAAGGACTGTTTGATTTATAGCATTGGAAGTAACAATGACTTTAGCTGGGAAGAGGGGGTAAAAGCGAGAGCGCCAAACTGTGTTATTCATGTTTTCGATCATACCGTCGTAAACGCTAGCAACAAGCCTCACAATGTATTCTTTCATAGGTGGGGTTTATCTGAGGTGGATTCAAACAGGAATCCTAATTTGAAATCGCTTTCAGAAATTTCGAAAGCGTTGGGACACAAAGATAAAAGAGTAGATGTTTTTAAAATCGACTGCGAAGGATGTGAATGGGGAACGCACAAAACCTGGTTTATCTCAGGCTTGCAAATCGAAGAAATTCTAGTTGAAACACATCATGGATCAGAGGCACCTAAACCAAATTCATACGCGAAACAATTTTTTACTCATTTACACGAATCGGGCTACCGAATTTTCCATAAGGAACCGAACGTTCATTATTCTGGAGGAAAAACTCTGTGCGTTGAATTTGGCTTTAAAAGAATTTGACTGAAAGTTTTCAGCGAGCATAATCAAATGCGAAGAAGAAATAAAAGTATAATAAACATAAACGAAAAGATGCCTACCTGTCTCTACCCTACTTTGAAATAATTTCTTTGAATAAGTCTACCCGTACGACATAGAGAAGAAGAAATTTGTGTCAGAGGAAACGGGGGACATCCAACCTTTTCTCGATTTGCTTTGGGATATGAGCGGAGGAGAGGAAACGGTCCAAGAGTATCTTTTGAAATGGATTGCTTTTCTATTTCAAAATCCCGAGAAGAAACCGAAGACAGCGTTGGTATTCCAGTCGAAGGAAGGAAGTGGGAAGAACGAGTTTTGGGGACTCATAGGCAAGCTTATGGGAAAGGCTACGTACTTGGAAACGTCCAACGCCCTGCTCTGTTTGTATTGACGCACTTTTCGAGGTATTGTGTTTGTATTGCGCCGAGTTTCTTTCGCATTTCGAGAACGGTAATGTCCTGGAACTTTTCCAATATTTCGCTTTGGATATCGCCCGCCTGGAAAAGTATGTTGCACGAGAGTTTGCGAAACTTCGCGCTCGCACGAAGCCCCGAAACCGCCCGATTCAGTGGGAGACTCGAACATCCTACGTATATTTTTTCGGTATGAGGTGATGATATTTTAAAAATTATTCATCTCGAAAGCTCATTATTTCTTTAAGTTAGGACGAGAAAAAAATATTTTTGTAATTTCTGATTCAAGCGTGAATTGTTTGTTGAGAATGTTGTTTGAGATGTTGTATTGGAATTTTACGCGAAGTAAATCGTGATGTAATAGCGTTCATTATATTCGTAAAAATAAGTATACAACTTTGATAACACTCTCTTTTAACTCTTCTTCTTTTTTACGTGTTGTTGTGTCTTCTTTTCATGCGTCGTCGTTCACATCTCTCGTGTGCGCTTTTAACTTTTCGAGCAAGTGTTCGGTTTCGACTTTCGAAACGAGCAAGTTTAAGCTCGTTTTGCCTTTCCAACACGTGATTGCGAATTCGGATCGAGAGCAGTTGAGTTTCTGAACGTCCTCGTCGCGGAGCAAACAAACGAGCGAGCCTTGGGAGCAACTTTCGACGTGTTTTCGAGTTTCCGCGTCGGTGAAACTCGGTCGCGGAGTGAATTTGGAACCGTCCGGTACCGGTTCGTTTTCAACCAACGCCAAACCTCTCAGTTTGAGGATTTGGAGGAGTTCGGGGATGGTGATCGTGATCGCTTGTTTTGTCATGAACGGCAAAGTTAGGAATAAACCGTCTTGGTTTAATCGGTAGTTGCACGAGCTCAAAACTTTCGAGTCTGCGCCAAAGTAAGAGTCTTTATCGTCGTTTAAGTTTTGTCGTTCGAAGACTTTTAAACCGATGGCGGTTATGCGTAAACTTTCCCTCGTATCGGCGGCGATGTACTGTCGTAAATTTGGAGTGACATAATACACGCGTTTCGGTTTGCTCCCTGCCGCGGTTCTCGTGACACAGTTTTTCTCGATTTGAAGCGAGTGAATGCCGTACTTTTCGTTGATTGGATCGACGACGTCCGGAGAATTCACGGGCGCGACCCCGTCGAACCCTTTCCTACCCGGTCTCGATTGGTCTTGACCGTGCGCGTTGAGGAAGAGTAACGTACCATCTTGCGGGTCGCGAGAGTACTTCTCTTTCGGCGGTTTCGGCTGTTCCACGGTTAAAGAGAGCTTAATTTGATCTCCAGAGTCACCATTCGAGGACGAGGACGGGTACTCGAAATGGCACTTCACTTCCGCCATGCCTAAACCTTTAAATTTCGAAAACTCTCTCGTTTTCGACTTTTTACTCTCGTTGCCGTTCGCCTCGTTTTCGATTTGCGTCTCAATCTCCGGATCCAATTCTCTCACCTTATCGAAAACGGCGACAAAGAAACCACCGGTATCGGAGTGGTGCGGTAAAATTCTCACGCAATTTTCAATCGGGATGGTATCTAAAAACTCTTTATCCGGGAACATGGAACTCGCGACAACTTTTTCGTTGTTCTCGTGCGCTTCCTCCGCCGAATTCCATCGACGATTCGATTTCCCCCAAACTTGCCAATCTCTCAACCCGTTCGATCGTTTCAAGTTCGGTAACTCTTTGCTCACGTCTACCAACGTCAACGCCCCGTTCGTCGCTTTCATCAGCGACATCACCACGGCTTCGTTTTCAATCGGGTTCAACGAACACGTGGAATATACCATCCTCCCTCCAACTTTCAAAATCTGCGCGGCTCTCTTTGCGATTTTGATCTGCAGCGAGTGCAGACCATTTCCAAAGCCGCCGTGCCATCGAGCCCAAATATCCGGCGCTTTCCGCATCGTGCCATCTCCGCTACACGGCACGTCACACAAAATGGAATCAAACTTAAAATCATCCTGAGCGTTCCCGGGTTCACCTTTAATCACAGGAAAGTTCTGCCCCTCGTGATTCGTCACCAACAAGCACGGCGAATTCGCGCGTTTCGTTTGGTGCGTCAACAAATTACAGCGCTTCAAATCAGCATCGTTGGCGACGACAAACCCAGTCGGCATCTTTGCGGACAACTCTGCTTTTCCTCCCTCCGCGTCCGCGTGAAAACTCCCAAAGCTCGGATCGTAACTCTCAAAATCCCTATGCAACGCCTCTAAAACTTGGAACGTTTTCGATCCAGGCGCAGCGCACATGTCCAAAACCTTATGGTGCGGTTCAACCTTCAAAAACTGCGTCGGTATCATCGACACGACTTCTTGCCTCGTGATCGAACCAAACTCTTGGCCGGATTTGAGAAACTCGTGCAACGACTTCAACTGCGGCACGGATCGTAACTGTAACCTGGAGTAACTAAATTGCCACGCCCCAGAGTCTGGATACCACTCCACCGCTTTCGGTGGTTTAATATCTTCCAACCCTGCTCCGGATAACGTCGCGAACTCGTTTTTCACTCGTTGCTTGATCCGCGCGGCAAAGTTCCCAACCCCGTTGATTCTAAAACTGCTCGGTAAATCCGTTTTCAAAACGCGCATCAAGTTTGCAAAATCCTCGTCGGACGAGCATATCTTTTGCGCCGAGTAGTACGCTTCGAAGTGCTCGTTTTCGCGGACGTATTCAGTCGCGCCGTATTTCCCTTCGCCGTTGTTCTTTTTGCCTCCTCCTCTTGCCGGTCGTTTCCCTTTGGGTTCTTTGTCCCACGAATTTGAGCGATTGGATTTCTTAAAGTCTCGCTTTTGGATTCTTTTGTTGTTGTTGTTATTACCATCGCTCGGGTTTGACTTGCGCTTCTTGTTGTTGAATCCCATCTTTATACCTCTCTCTCTCTCTCTGCGTTCTTCTTCTTTGTTTCTTTGGATGTATGTTTGGAGAAAACGCTCGGGTAAACGAAGTTCCTGAGAGGAATTTTTGGCGGCTTGGCGGCTGTTTTTGAGAAGAAAAAGAGAGAAAAAAGAACAGAAAATACTAATACGGAGATGAGTAGTAATAGTACACAACTTTATGTTCAAGTTCTTTCTGTTTTACAAATACCCACCACTCGTGAAAATCCCGCAGACGA
>Ga0255758_10005231_pt1 | contig 10665 bp, 9 predicted proteins | sample 011ome_24_FD_179958 | JGI IMG/M metagenome (GOLD analysis project Ga0255758, IMG submission 179958) | Coastal salt marsh microbial communities from the Groves Creek Marsh, Skidaway Island, Georgia - 011513CT metaG (version 2) | ecosystem: Environmental > Aquatic > Marine > Intertidal zone > Salt...
CGCTGGTGATGGGCGCAAATTGGTTGCAGACTAGGCGGCTTGCCAGATTCGCGTTATTTTCACTATTGATGTCAGGCGGCATGACGCTTGCCGCGCTCTATTTTAACGCCGCTATTTTTATCAAAATTCAGCCAACGATTTTCAATGGTCTTTTTGCCACTGTTCTTCTTGGTGGGCTTTTTTTCAGGCGCGCAATGATGCGTGAATTTTTTGGCACGCAATTTCACCTGACGCCACCAACATGGTTTTTGTTGAGCCGAAGATGGGGTCTTTTCTTTTTATGTTTTGCCATTGCCAATGAATTGGTTTGGCGCAATGCCAGTGATGCCGATTGGGTGACTTTTAAAACCTTTATCGCTGCACCTGCCAGCCTTTTATTTATGATGGCGCAATTACCGCTGACGCTTCGCGGCCGAATTGCTGATACCGCACCGGATGGCGATCAATAGGGAATTGACTTGCCATCATAGGCAAAGAATCTGCCGCTATCTTCGGGTGGTAAATGATCGAGAACACCCCATAGATTGGCCGCGCTTTGCGCCGGTGTTTGCAATTGATCCTTAGCAAGATGTCCGCGAAAGGGCTGTGATAAATTTGTATCAACAGTGCCCGGATGAAGCGTTGCAATCACCGCATCGGGATTGTAGCGGGCAAGCTCGATGGCAAGGGTGCGCATATATTGGTTCAATGCGGCCTTGCTGGCGCGATAGCTATACCAGCCTCCAAGCCGATTATCCGAAATAGACCCAACCCGCGCCGAGATGCTGGCGGCGACAAGCGGATGGGCGCGACGCAATTCAGGCCATAATGATTTGAAAAACAAGACCGGCCCCATTGCATTGATCTGATAAAGCTTCAGCATCGATTCAGGCGTTAATGCGCCAAGCCGCTTTTCGGGTTGCAGATCACCATCATGAAGCAACCCAGCGGTGGCGATAATCCGGTCAAGATGCGGCGCCTTGGCAAGGATCGCGTCGCCTGTATTGGCAATGCTGTCAGGATCTAGAAAATCCATCGCAAACCAGTGAATATTGAGTGATGGCGGCAATTGCGCATAGCCAGCGGTTTGCCTGGGATTGCGGGCGGTAAGGTAAAGATCGGTTGCACCAACGGCGAGGGCATGATGGGCGAGAGCAAGTCCGATGCCGCGGCCTGCGCCTTGAATCGTGATATGCATTCATTTGTCCCTTGGTTAATCTGTTCCGCGCCACCGACATATGCTTCGCTATGCCGCATTTGCAATATTAGAGATAAGTTGTCATCCTGACAGACGCAACCATTCGTGATGAGATTGGATAAAAGATGTGTTTTCGTCGTTATTACCTTGCTGGATTGTCCAGCCTGATGGCCTGTCTGTTTTCGTTTGCCGCGCTTGCTGATAATTTGGTGCGGCCAGACCCTTCTATTGCGCCTGCCGAGGTGGTGGCAATCCAACTTATAAGCCTGAAAAATAATGATCTTGTCGAAGGTGATTTTGGCATTCGCCAGACATGGAGTTTTGCGCACCCGCAAAACCGAAAGGTGACCGGCCCATATCCGCGCTTTGCGATGATGCTGAAAGGGCCGAGCTTTGATGTTTTGCTGAACCATAAATCGCACAGCATAAAAACCGGATCAAATACAGCGTCAGGTAAAACAAGTGATGGCGCGATGTGGCAGAAATTTGATGTTCTGATGGAAACGCGCCGTGGTGACATTCTGTATTTTTCATGGGTTGTGCAAAAAGTCACCTCAGGCCAGTTCAAGGATTGCTGGATGACTGTTGCGGTTTCACCGCCGCAAACGGTAGGCCAGTCTGGCTAATGGCTCTCGAACTTGCGTTCGCGTTGCAGGGCAAACAGGCCTGAACTGACAATGATGCTGCTGCCAATAATCAACATGGGATCCAGTGAGTCGGCAAAAACCACAATGCCAATGCTGGAGGCAAAGACCAATTGCAAATAGGCAAAGGGCTGGATTGTTGATGCTTTGGTTGCATCAAGCGCTTTGATCAGCAGATAATGCCCGCCGGTTCCGGTTAGGCATAATAAACCCATCCAGCCCCAATCACTCCCAACCGGTGGCAGCCAGAAAAAGGGGCCGATACAAAGCATGGCAATGCCGCCAGCCATTGCCGTCCAGAAAAAGCTAGTCTCGGCTGCGTCGCGGCGTGCGGCATAGCGGGTTAAAATGCCATAGACCGCCATCATGAAGGCCGCCAGAACCGGCAGAATACTGGCACTGCTAAACATCGCTGTTCCCGGCCTTAGGATCAACAGCATGCCGCAAAAGCCAACGCAAACCGCGAGCCAGCGCCGCCACCCAACCGCTTCGCCAAGAATGGGCACTGAAAGCGCCATGACCATCAGCGGATAACTCGCAAAAACCGCATGAAAATTCACCAGCCCAACAGTGCTAAAGCTCAAGATCGCAACACATATCTGCGCCACAAGTAACAAGCCACGCCCAATCTGTAATGGCAATTGACCGCTGCTGGCTACTTGCGGAATACCGCCTTTTTGGTGGCTGCTATAGGCCAGCACAAAACACATGAAAAACATATAGCGGATCGTCACGACGGTGATGACGTTATAATTTTCCGCAAGATATCGTGAAATACCATCCTGAATCGCAAAGACGACCGTTGTGGCAATCATCAGCGCAATGCCTAGGCGCGGGTTATCTTGCATCGGATGGGTTGGTCCTTATTTTCAAAAATGGTCGTGAAATATAATCACCACATGTGATCATCGCATATTTTTGGGTTTATGCAGAAATAGTCATCGCGTAAATCATTTGAAAATCGGCAAAACTGGCAAAGTGACCAAGCTTGATTCTATCTTATAGGTATCCGTCATATTTGACTTGAAAAAAGCAACCAGCACCAGCGTGATTATCTGGACAGGCTATAGCCGCCAGTCAATTGGGGTGATTGCATGACTGGCAAGATAGTCATTGGTTTTTGAAAATGGCTTGCTGTCCCAAAACCCATTATGTGCCGATAAAGGTGATGGGTGTGCTGATTCAATGACCAAATGACGGTGCCGGTCAATCTGTTGGCCCTTTTGTTGCGCCTTGCGCCCCCAAAGCACAAAAACCAAATGATCCCGTTCGGCATTCAGGGCGGCGATGGCGGCATCGGTAAATGTCTCCCATCCTTTGCCAACATGTGCTGCGGCCTTGCCATCTTCAACAGTCAAACAACTGTTCAGTAAAAGCACGCCTTGGTTTGCCCAAGCTTCAAGATTGCCATGATCCGGCTGCGGCAGGCCAAGGTCATTTGCCAATTCTTTATAGATATTTTGCAAAGATGGGGGCGGGGCAATGCCACGACGCACCGAAAAGCTGAGGCCGTGCGCTTGTCCTGCCCCATGATAGGGGTCTTGGCCAAGGATAACGACCTTGACCTTATCGAAAGGTGTCATGTCAAAGGTGGCAAAGATTTCGCTGCCAGCCGGATAAATATGTTTTCCAGCCGCTTTTTCAGCACGAAGAAACTGGCTTAATGCACTCATATAATCGGCGGTAAATTCGATCGCCAACCGATCTTTCCAACTTGTTTCGATGTTAACCTCGCGCATCATATACCCTTGCATGACAGGTGATTCGCCTCTATCTGCGGCGGAATCGGCATAGCATATCGGGCTGGTGGCAGCGCCGCAAGATGTCTATTCGGCAGCGGCGGACAGGTTGCGCCGTGCCACGGTTTGACAGATGGCATCGATTCGGTCATTGGCGGCGCGAAGGACAGCTTGCTTGTCATTGACAAGGCCGGTTGCATCAACAATATCAATATCGGTGCAGCCAATGAATTTCAGAATAAACCGCATGAACCCTGAGGCAAACTCATCGTCAGCGCCGGCAAGCGTGTGATTTGAGGTCAATAGGACAATCGCGTGCTTATACCGCTTGGCATCACCTTTGCCGATTGCGGTGGCGCCATCAACGTTGTCGCGGCATACCATATCAACCCAAGCTTTGAGCGCGGCGGGGATGCTAAAATTATAGATTGGAACGGCAAACACTATGATGTCGGCGCGTTCAACCTCGGCTGTCAAGGCATCTGACTGTGCGAGCAACGCGCGCTCTTCGGCTGATCGCGCCGCAGCACTGCCAAGGCTGGCGTCGCGCCATGCGCTGTTCACATGACCAACGCCTGATTTCAGATCACGCCATGCAATTTCTGGATCGGTAAGCTCGGCACGAAGCTTGGCAACAGTGACTTCGGCGAGGTCCCGGCTTACGGAACCACGCTGACGCATGCTCGAATCAATGCGTAAGATCGATGTTGTTTCAGCAGCCATGTAGTAACTTCCATTATTTGCGGCTCGCGCGGATGAGCCAAACCCCGAGGGGCGAAAAGCCACGAGAGGGGGGAGGTCTCTCATGGCTACCAGTGGTATAATTCTTTCTCGCCCGACAAATAAAGAGGCCAAAACGAAAAATATATTTCTCATAAATAGAAAAATAAATTATATTATAATCATGAGCCAGATTGAAGAACTTCGTGCCTTTGTCCTGATTGTGGAAACAGGCAGCCTAACGCAAGCCGCAGACCGGATGGGAATTGCTGTCTCGGCGGTTAGCCGTCGTTTGCGTGATCTTGAGCTTCGGCTTGGCACAGCCTTGATCCAGCGTTCGACAAGGCGGTTGTTTCTAAATGAAACCGGACAGTTGTTTTACCAGCGGGCGAAAACGGTTTTATCGACTCTCGAAGATGCTGAACAGGAAGTGCAAAATGCCGGCGGTGCGTTGAGTGGCGTTTTGCGGATTAGCGTTCCGCTGTCATTTGGGATTGCGCATATGTCGACAGCGATCGCGCAATTTATGCATGCTCATCCTGATATTCACATCGAGATGGATTTAAGCGATAAACGGGTCGATATGATTGCTGAGGGATTCGATGCGGCGATCCGCATTGGTAATTTGACCGATTCCAGCCTGATTGCCAAAAAGATCTCATCAGTCAGTGTTTTGCCAGTCGCCGCACCAAGCCTAATTTCGCAATGGCCCCAGCTAAACCATCCAAATGATCTGGCCAAAATGCCAACGCTTGTCTATGCGAATGACCGAAGCCCGCTTGATTGGCATTATGTTGGGCCGGATGGCAAGGCGGGCAGCCTGAATATCACCCCGCGCATGTCGGCCAATAATGGTGATGTTCTTCGCGATTTAGCCATTGCCGGCCTTGGCATGGTGTCATTACCAAATTTTTTGCATTACGAAGCGATCAACAAAGGCCTTTTGCAGCCGCTGTTTCCGGATTATGACTGGAGCGGCTTTGATATTTTTGTGGTCTATCCAAAAACAACGATCTTGCCAAAGCGCACGCGTGTTTTTGTTGATTTCATATCTAGCCTCTTTGGCAGGTCGCCTTATTGGGAAGAGATTGACCGGACGGCTCTTGCCGGTTGAGCGTTTTTTGCGATATCACGCTGCATGTCATTGACAAATGACCGGCAGCAAGGCACCAATCTGATCCATGCTCAAAATTCAAAATCTATCATTCTCTATCGAGGGGAAACCGCTGTTTGAAAACGCGTCTGCGGTCATCCCAACCGGCCATAAGGTGGGAATCGTTGGGCGTAACGGAACTGGCAAAACATCACTTTTCCGGATAATCCGTGGCGAATGGGCGCTGGATTCAGGCCAGATTGAAATTCCCCAGCAATTTCGCATCGGCGGTGTCGATCAAGAAGCCCATGCAAGTGACATCAGCCTTGTTGATACGGTTTTGGCCGCCGATCATGAGCGCGCCCAGCTTTTTGCTGAAGTGGAAACCGCAACTGATCCAAACCGGATTGCCGATATTTACACACGCCTTTCCGATATTGACGCCTATTCTGCCGAAGCGCGCGCCGCCTCAATTCTATCAGGGCTTGGCTTTGATACCGAAGCACAGGCGCGTCCTTGCCATGAATTTTCGGGTGGCTGGCGCATGCGGGTGGCGCTGGCGGCGGTGCTGTTTTCACAACCTGATTTGCTGCTTCTTGACGAGCCAACCAACTATCTCGATCTTGAAGGCGCGGTCTGGCTTGAGGCATTTTTGGCAAAGTATCGGCATACGGTTTTGGTGATTTCGCATGACCGGCAATTACTGAACCGGTCAGTGACTGGCATTTTGCACCTGACCGATCGCAAGCTTGCCTATTATACCGGCAGTTACGATCAGTTCGATACCGAACGCCGGATGAAGCTTGAGCAGCAGCAATCAATGGCGCGTAAACAGGATGCCCAGCGACAGCATATTCAGTCATTTGTTGACCGGTTCCGTTACAAGGCGTCAAAGGCACGCCAAGCACAATCACGCCTTAAACAGCTTGAAAAAATGCAGCCGATCATGGCCTTGTCGGAAAAGGCCGTTTCGCCTTTCTGCTTTCCAACCCCCGAAGAATTACCGCCGCCTTTGCTGGTGCTTGAAGATGTGGCGGTTGGCTATGACCAAAAGCCGGTTTTGCGCAAATTGGATTTGCGCCTTGATGTCGATGACCGCATTGCGCTTCTCGGGGCAAATGGCGAGGGTAAATCAACCTTGTCAAAGCTCTTTGCCGGGCGGTTGCAGCCCTTATCAGGATCGGTCAAGAAATCAGGAAAATTGCGAATCGGCTTTTTTGCTCAGCATCAGCTTGACGAACTTGTTGCGGGGGAAAGTCCCTATCAACATATGCAACGATTGCGGCCAAAAGAACTGCCGACCAAATTACGCGCCCGACTTGGTGGGGCTGGGTTTAATGCTGATATTGTCGATAATCCGGTCGAACGTCTATCAGGTGGACAAAAGGCACGTTTGCTGATGGCGATGGCGGCGATTGATGCGCCGCATATTCTGATTCTTGATGAGCCAACAAACCACTTGGATATTGAAAGCCGTGAAGCCCTTGTCCATGCGTTAAACGCCTATGAAGGAACGGTGATTCTGGTTAGTCATGACTCGCATCTTGTTGAAATGATCGCCGATCAATTATGGATTGTCCAAGATGGCAAAGTCGCCTCATTTGATGGCGATATGGCCGATTACCAGCGTCAATTGCTGGCGCGCCGTGGTGCTGGTGGCGCCCGTAGCCAACGTGATGGTGATGATCAAGCCGCCGCATCAAATGATCAGGCACAAAGCAGCTCAGGTGAGAAAACAGGCGGCAAATCGCAATCACCCGGCCGGGTGCGCCGCCAGAATACCAGCCAGCTTCGCGCCAATGTCAAACAATCTGAAAAATTAATGACGATGCTTGCCGCCGAAAAAGACGGCATTGCCGCCGAAATGGCAAAGCCCGGTTTTTATGATAGCGACAATGCCGACGCAATTGCCCGATTATCTGGCCAGCTTGCCAAGCTTGAAAAATCATTAGCCGAAGCCGAACAGGCGTGGCTTGCGGCCGAGGAGTTGCTTGCCGAAGCCCAGGCCAATGGCTAGCCATGTGGGTCTTGCATTCATAAAATGATTATATCAATCACGGCGTTTAACATTTGGAATTTTGCCTGAATTCGTGTTTGATCATGCGGGTATAGTTACCTTTTTGGTAAAACCACCAAACGCATCATTTCGGATGGGGCCGTGGCGATTATGCGCCAATGCCATGATAATCAAGGCCGAAATCAGGAATGAACAGCGTGTCTAATAGGGCGTTAATTCTGATATGTGGAAAACACAAATGCCGATGATCGGCCATATTCGGCTTGGGCTTTTATGCGTGGCATGGGTGGCGGCGCTGATACAGGTGACAACAGGCACCGACCTGATTGAGCTGGTTGATCTTGGTGTTGTCGCCTTTATTGCCTTTGTGATTTTGACCTTATCACGCCTTCGGCACGATTCGGTTTTGATCTTGCTATTGTTGGTGGTTGTTGGTTGGGCGCTTCTCGATCATTTTCCCGATGGTGATGAATGGGCCACTGGCGGCCGTTATGTTTTAATATTTACCGCGCTTTTGCCAACCATGGCACTTGTACGCGCGACCGCCTCAATGATGCCTTCGGTTCACCGAACGCAGGACGCGCTGGCGCAATTACCGGCGTCCGCCTCGTCGGGTGGGTTGCATCTCGCGGCCAATATTTTTGGTGGCATTATCAATACCGGCGCGCTGGCCATTCTGTCGGCGGCCATTCCCAAAGATGCTGATGACCAACGCCGTCAGCTTGCTGCCGAGGCCGCTCTTCGCGGCATGGTGACAGCGGCGGCTTGGTCGCCCTTTTTCGTAGCTTTCGCGATTGGACAGGGCTTTGTTGGCAAGGCCAATTCTTGGATCGCGATTGGCATTGGTGGGGTGACGGCGATTTTATTTGCAGCGATTTCACTACCGCTATTGAACCGGTCATTTTCCGGCGGGCAATTACGGCTTGCGCTAATCTGCCTTAAACCTGTTTTGATGCGGCTTTTGCTGGTGCTTGGGGCGGTGCTTGGGTCGGCGTTGTTGTTTGATTTTACCGCTTTATCGGCGGTGGTTGTGGTGATGCCGATACTGGTATTGGTTCAATTCATCCGTTATCCGGCGCAGATCAAACCTATCATTGAAGATACGGCAAGCAGTATGCGCAATATTGCTGATGATATTTTGATCATCAGCATGGCCATGCTAATCGGCTATTTTGCAACACGAACGGGTGCCTTTACGGCTCTTGTCACCAGCCTTTATGACGGTGTTATCCCGGGCTGGTTTGCGCTGATCATGACGCCGCTTGGCATGATGCTGGCTTCGGTTGTCGGGGTTCATCCGGTGATTAGCAGCACAGCATTTCTGGCGGTGTTCAGCGGTGGTCATGCCGATGTGCATCCGGCATTATTGATGCAGGCGCATTTGATTGGATGGGGCGCGGGAACTATGAGTTCGGTTGCGTCACTCTCCGTCATTACCAGTGCCAATTTGTTTCGGGTGCGATCACGTGATTTGGTTCTTGGGCCGAATCTATGGACAGCTTTAGCCTATGCGCTTGTTGGTGGGGCGGCGTTATGTCTTGTTAATATGATGATCTAGCCAATTATAGAGCGGTGGTTGTAAAACAGCGCGAAACGAGGTTTGTGGAGCATCGGGGATGAAAAAGTCAATAATTGTAATTGGTGGCGGCATTGTCGGGGTTGCGGCGGCTTTACAGCTTCAGCTTGATGGGCATCAGGTGCGCTTGCTGGATCGGCGACAGCCAGGCCGTGAAACCTCATATGGCAATGCTGGTGTTTTGTCGGATTCATCGGTTGTCGTGTTGAATAACCCGGGGCTGATCAAGGCCTTGCCAAAATTGCTTTTGAACCGGTCAAATGGGCTTCGTTACAATCCTTTTTTCGTGCTGCGGCGGCTTGGCTGGTTTGTGCGGTTTCTGGCGCATTGCCGTTCGTCGCATGTCAAACATGCCGCCCATGCCTTGCGGGCGTTGCTGCAACTGTCTTTAGGCCAGCATAAAAAATGGATCAAGGCCGCTGGTGTTGACAATCTGCTTCGTCATGGCGGTGGTTGGTTTAAGCTGTTCCGAACCGAAAAAGGCTTTGCCAATTATGCCGCTGAAATGGATATCATGCGCGAAGTCGGGGTGGCATTTTCGGTTTTTGATCGCGAGCAGATCCGGCAAATCGAACCCGGGCTTGCGCCAATCTATCACAAGGGCGTGTTGATGGATGAAACCTGCGCGGTGTCCAGCCCCGCTGATCTGACCGATGCTTATCTTGCGTTATTTAAAGCGGCTGGCGGTGTTGTTCATTGCGTGACCGTAACCGGACTTGCGCGTGGCGATGATGGCTGGCAGGTGCGTGGTGACCAAGGTTCATCATTTCACTGTAATGATGTTGTGCTAGCGGCAGGGGCATGGTCGGCAGAAATTGCTGGCTGGCTTGGCTATGACATTCCGATGGCTTGGGAACGCGGTTATCATTTGCATTTCGAAGCTGGCGATCAACCAGCGGTCACGAGACCCATTCTTGATGTTGAAGGCGGTTTTGTTGTCGCGCCGATGCGGCAGGGCGTGCGGGTGACATCCGGCGTTGAATTGACCGATCGTGATGCTCTGTCCAATTTCGGTCAAATAACGCGGTCAGCGGCCTTGGCAGGTGAGGCGGTCAAGCTAGGCAAACAGATTGAAGACACGCCATGGATGGGGCGGCGGCCAACCCTTGTTGACTCGCTGCCAATGATTGGTGCCGCGCCGCGCCATGATGGGCTGTGGTTCAATTTTGGGCATCATCATATCGGCCTGTCGATGGCACCCGGATCAGCATTGCTTTTGGCAGCCTTAATCAAAAAGACGCCGCCACCGATCAACCCAGCCCCATTTCGGGTGTCACGATTCTCGGTTTGAACGGGTAATTGGACGCCACTGGTTTTGGTTTTCGGGCTTTGGCAGTAGAGTCACTATTTTGGCTAGTCGACCCTAGTCGTAATTAGGCTCGACATAAGGCCTAATCAGTTTTTTCTGGGGTTTGATCTTGCTTGCTGCGCGGTTTTCTCCCATGAAAAATTTACCGCCACATAAGTTTGAAATAGAGGGAAGTCTCTCAAAACTATAATTTTTTCTTGTCATATATTGTTTTAGCCTTGCCACATCGTTGTGGATAAACGACCTTTTCTAAGCAAACCTAAATTATAAATCGACAACATATTATTTTGCGCTTGGTTAGCCCGCCACAGAAATGGCGGCAGCGGTCAAATAATCATAACGGGATAGGAGACGCTTCATGACATCAGCTTTGCAGATGGTACAAATGGT
>Ga0255758_10005242_pt1 | contig 10650 bp, 4 predicted proteins | sample 011ome_24_FD_179958 | JGI IMG/M metagenome (GOLD analysis project Ga0255758, IMG submission 179958) | Coastal salt marsh microbial communities from the Groves Creek Marsh, Skidaway Island, Georgia - 011513CT metaG (version 2) | ecosystem: Environmental > Aquatic > Marine > Intertidal zone > Salt...
TTGACAATTCTACAATCACTTCATTTTTACGATTAAACACTTCGTAAGGTGCATTATACCCCAAAAAGTAAAATCGGTTTGTATAGGGTATTTCTTCTTTTTCTAAGGCAAATTTTAGTTTCTTTTTATAATGTTCAATTTTATCATCATCTGCCCAACCATTAAAGGAAATGGCTGCTACCGTTTTTGCGGGTTCTTTTTTAAATACTATCTGTGGTTGATTGGGTTGAGGGAGTTTTTCTTTTTCAAATTTCTTTGGAACCATAAATAACATGGTTATAGGATCTTCTAGCGTCATAGCAACAGGGGAGGTCATCGCAATTTTTTCGTTTCTATCATTGTCTCCAAAAATATAACCTGCTAAAATAGAAAATCCTTTACTAGAGGATTCTTTATAATTTTTAGTGGAGAGTTTGACAGAAGTAAATAAAGTGGGTTCATAATCTCGTATTTCAAAGCTGTCATATGTTTTAGTGACTTTATATGGGTAGGTTTCTATATTCCTTTGACTTTTTATGGCAAAGAGTTGAACCCCTATAAAAATGAGGAGTAGGACTCCTAGTACAATTGATATGATTTTCATTGGTATATGTTTTAATGTTTTTAATGCCTGCTTTTATGAGTCACTAAGTCGTTTCAACAATAAACAAAAAAAAACCTACACAAGCAAGCTTGGTAGGTTTTCAAAATGAAATGAATAATGACTAATTCAAATCTACTCTACAGAGACGTCAAATGTGACAGAAATATCTTCTTCTCCACCAGCACTCTCAAGTCCATCATTTGGCTTCGTAGGTTCATGAACCAATGTAAATGTCAACTCTCCTGAACTCACAGTTCCTGCTGTTAATGTAAACGTCGTTCCCAATATATTGTTTTCGTCATCTAAATTTTCCTCGCTAATTGTGACATCCAAACCACCTCCTACTGTAAAAAAGAATTGGTGTTCTAAGTTCTCTCCTTCAACTTCTTCCGTAATGTTTTCAGCAGGCTCTTCAGCTTCGTTAAGTAAAACAATGCTACCACTGTATGTAACACCTGCGGTTAAATTACCATTTGTAATTTCTGGTTCATCTGGTCCATCACCATCTAAGTCACGGAACTCTAAAATCACGTCTGTTCCACCACCTTCTGGTTGAAGCGTAACGGTCATTGTTGTGATCACTTCTTCTTCATTTACAGGTTGTGGATCGTCGTCTTTTGAACATCCGATAAATAATGAACTTGTAACTAGTGCTGCTGTTAAAAATTTCAAGTTTTTCATGTTTTTTAAATTTTTCATGTTTTTGTTGTTTTTGAATTAATTAATAATTGACTTTAAGATTTAGTAAAAAGTTTCTGCCCAAATCGTCTGCATAATGGCGCAAACGGTTCAGGTAGTTTCGATAGGAAGTATTCATTAGGTTTGTAATACTGAACCCTACCGTTAATTTTGATTGTTGATTGATGTTAATATCGATATTCGAATTAAAATTAAGTAAGTGGTATGCGTTAGGAGTTGAGCTTATATCAACTTCTTCGTATGTTTCTGTTTGTGGTATATACACTTCAAAATTGTTATTAGGAAAGTCATTTTGTTTAAAATGATAAGCACTTTGTAAAGACAGACGAATGTTATTGAATTCAGGGTTTTGATATACAATTTCGTTACTTATGTTTACAGGTGGCATTCCGATCAAGGGTATGTCTAAGGTTTGGTCGAAGCCTTTGACTAAGGAGAACTGACTGTTTAAACGAACATTATTAGTAAAGGCATAGGATACGTCCACATCCAAACCTAATAATTGAGCATCTGTTTGTCGGTATTCCCACACTTGAAAATTACCTCTTATCGTTTGCCGAACATCTACTGGTTCTATAATAATAAAGTCTGAAACAGTATTTATGTAAGGGGTGACAGAATAACTAAAGTTATCATCATCACGTTGTAATGTTAATGATACTTTATGACTAATTTCAGAATTGAACCTTAAATCGCCAATCTCGATTCGAGAAGCGGAATGGTGTAAACCTTCGCTAAACAGTTCAGAGGGATTTGGCGCTCGAGATGCAACCGAGTAGTTGAAAAATAAATTGTAATCTTCAGCAAATGTGTAAGTCGCTCCCAATGTTGCCGATCCGTTATTGAAATTGAGTTGTGGATTGGATAAAATTTGAGTTGCGAATTCCTCAACCACAATTTCAGGAAACAGTTGGTCATAATTACGTGATTCCCAAAAGGAAGTTCTATAAAATTTAAAAACATCCATAAATGTGAAATCGTATCGTGCCCCAGCTTCCAGAAGCAATTGCTTACTTAGTTGGTAATCTGCTACAAAATACACTCCCAAGTCATACATTTGATAATCAGGAATTAACCTTCGCACCCCAGTATCTGCTGCTGCAAAGTTGTTTTGATATCGTGCCATGACTCCAGATTTTAGTGTCATTCCATCTTTAAGATCCGACTCTAAATCTAGTAAAACAGTATGCGTGTCTAACTCTAAATCTACAGAGGGTTTTTCTCTATCATCTCCACGCCTGATATCAAACTCCAAACGGTTATTTTTCTGAAAATCATATTGCAAGCTCAGTTTTCCAAAATTATCAAATCTTTTGAAGGCTTTTAATCTTGCTAAATGATGGGATACATCTTGTTTGGGTTTATCAATTTTATATGTAAAATCCTTAATAGTGAGTGGTATAGTGCTTTCAATAGCTCTAATTTGGTCTTGAGCGCCACCCAAATGGGATGCTCTTAAAATACCAATTTCATTTTTAAAGATTGAATAATACCCCTCAATCCCATAGTCAAAACGGTTAAAACCAACTTGCATAGAAGCACTTCTTTCAAACATCCCTGTATTACTAAGGACATAGTCAGGCGCTTCAAAGTCACCAAAGCGTTTTAAGGATCCTTGCAGTGTTGCATACCATCCGTTTTGATAACTTTTAGTCAATTTTGAGCTCAACGAAGATCCACGTCCATTGCTGGCTGCCGTCATTAAACTTTTTCCATACAAACTGTCTTTTACTGGCACTTTGGAGGCTTCAGCAACAATGACACCTCCTACAGCATCACCACTGTATTGAAGTGCGCCAGCTCCTTTAATGACCGTAAGGTTACTGATAGCGTTTATATCGATGTTAGGGGCGTGTTCTGCGCCCCATTCTTGGTCCTCCATTCGCACTCCATTATTGATAATAACCACACGACTGCTGTGAAGTCCATTAATTAATGGTTTTACGACTGTGTTTCCTGTATTTAATGACGATACGCCACTCAGACTATTTAAAGCATCTCCTAAAGAACCACTACTAAAACGTTCTAATGCTTCATCATCAATCGTGTTTTCGAGAATTGTTTTGGATTTATCGCTATAAGCACTCCCTTCAATCGTAATTTGATTGAGTTCTTCAATATGATGCTCTAGTTTAAATGACTTAGTGGTATCACCAATAACTCTTACAGTAAACCCTTTTGTGAGACAAAAGGGGTGGGAAACCTGAATGTAATAAGTGTCATTACATAGGTTTGAAAATGTAAATGATCCATCATAACCAGTCTGAACAGTTTGTTCAGTATCAGCAATAGTCAGGGTGACCCCGATGAGCAATTGCCCATCGTGAAGATCTGTTACCTTACCTGAAAGTGAGTTGTCACAATTTTGTGACATTGTTGTATTACTACTAAATAGCAGCAAAACCAATAATGCATACGCGCGCATAAATCCTTAATTAACATTAAACGAATGAGTTTGTTAGTTAAGACATTATAGGGGGTGCGCGTAGTTGTGTATTGGTTAATGTAGGGTAGTGAAATTGTAATGGAGTAAAGTCTGTACTAAGTTTTACAGAAATTTGTGTGAGCAGTAGGTCAGGATATTCAGCAATATCATAACTTATAGATGTAAGTTGAAAATCACATGTTTCACAATTTTTTTCTGATTTGTGTATGTGAGAAATCTGGATATTACAAGTATCGTTTTCGTGCCCTTCAATCATATGGCTAAACTGAATGGCAGTCGGAAGTATCAATGCTAATAAAAGCAATACCGATGCTGAAGTTTTACCAAGTTGATTTTTTAGATACATTTCTTACTTAAAGAATGCTAAATTAGTAAATATTTTTGATACTAGACTACTGAAAATAAATTTGTCACAAAAATGGCAGAGTTCTACCATTTTGAATTCATTTACAAACTCTAACTTATTTTAATGAATAATTAATTTTTTAATTACTCTCTTAGTTCCTTGTGATAGCTTTATATGATATATGCCACTTGCCATAGAGTTATTTAGTCGAATTCTGTTTTCGACTTTTAGTGGGAGGGAAGAGCTGTACACCAACTGCCCCAAGGAATTATAAATTGTAAGCTGTGAGTCTTCGGTTACATTAGGAATCTTTATGGTAAAATCACCATCTTTAGAGGGATTTGGAAAAACAGAAAATGACAGTTCTTGAGTTCCTTCTACGCTGAGGTTGTTAGTATTAACGAAATAAACTCCGTAGTCTTCCACTTGGGCCAATCCTTGCGATGGTTGAAAACAGGGATCAGTGCTAGAAGAAAATATCTGAACGATCAATCGTGCACGCAGGATTTCATTTTCTACAACTCCAGATGCTGGTGTGGTGATTGTAAACGATAAATCGGTGCCATTGTATGTCAATTCACCAGCATCAGAAAAATCACCATCGTTGTTATAGTCGATATAAAATACATTTTGACTTGTTTCTGATCCTTGGTATAAATGTGAAACATTTACAGTATATGTGGTTGCTAATTCAAGAACTGTTTTATCTGTACAGCTATAATCTTGGTAATAACCTCCATCGGATTGAACCCCTCCAGAAAAGTTTCGTATTGTATTTAATTCAAAAGACGTGGGTCCGCCATCATTGGAGTTGCTGTTCCATGTCCCGGTAGGACTGCAAGAAGCTGCATTTGGGCTGTTCGCAACAATCACATTTTTTGTCAAAGTACTAGATCCATTTTCGTTGGTAGCAGTTAGAGAAACTGATTTATCCCCTAATGTTGAATAAGTAACTGAAGGATTAATGGCTGTTGATGTGGATGGGGTTCCCCCTGGAAACGTCCAAGAGTAGGATGTGGCTCCACCTAAGGATCTATTATTGAACTCGACTGTATTACCAATACAGGTTACTTCAGTTGATTCAAAATCAGCAATAGCTGCTCCAATACTACTGCATACAGCTATTGGTGCACTATTAATTTCTGCTTCAAATTCTGCTAAGGTGTATTGTGGGTTCCAGCTGTATGCGCCATTGTATGTGCCATCTCCATAGTCCATAAACCCTCCAGTGGTTCCTTGTCCTAAATCAAAAGAGTGATCCATCCCAAAATTATGTCCTAATTCGTGAATAAAAGTCAACCATGTAGGGTTGTTAAGACTACTCACACCATATTTATAACTGTTACTCCCAACAACTCCTATATATGCTAAACCAACGGTTCCTGGAGTTGGAAAATGATTTGTTATGTTATGAGCGAGATCATAATTTAAAACTCCAAAACCACCATTGTTACCCCAAGAACGGAATTGTTCTAATTGATCATTAATAGTACAATTAGTACAGTCAATACCGTACGGATCAGTGGCGATTGATGTTGAAATATATTGGCCTGTAAGAACAAGCTCTACATTGGTAGGGAACTCAAAGTCTTTAAAATAAGGTACTACGGTATTCATTAGTGCGATATTATGAATTTCCATTTCTGTAGCAGATCCTCCGATTGCAGCAACCGCAGATTCATCAGAAGCTAATGCTATTTCAACTCTAAAACAATCTCCTAAATCTCGGCTTCTATTGTTGTTTCTAACAGTCTCATTTATTTTTTGCAAGTTGGTAACGCCACAACCCATTGAGGGGTCTAAAATAAGGTCCTTCGTTTCATATATAACAATTGTATTTCTGTTGGTTCCACCTGTAATATAGTGTAGAGGTTCTATAAAATATTCTTTGGAAGTGGTTGATATAATCCCGTGAATAATATCATTTGTGATTGTTAATCTTATAATACTATTAGGGTCGTTGGTAATATTTCCCTCAAATGTGATGTGTTTAATTTCATCATTCACCAATTTCCCAGATTCAGATGCGATGATTGTTTTGTAGTCTTCCGATAAAATAGTGTTTTGTTGCAAAGCAATATTAAAATTCTCAATTGATGGTAATTCAAGATTAAGACGCAGTTCTTTCTTTAGATTTGCTCGTACATATCGGTTTAAGGACTCAGTATCAATTGTGAACAATGAATAGTTTTTAAAGTTGGTAGAAAGGTTTTTTTCTGATTCTTTAGAAACACTAACAGCTTTGATTTCAAAAGAGTTAGAGTTTTTTTGTTGTGAGTATGAAAATAATTGAATACAAAATACGAGTATTAGGAATAGACTTTTTTTAAGTAATTGGTTAGATTTCATTTTTTTAGTTTTTATTTATATGTCTTTTATTTTATGCAATGATTTTTAATTTATAATTCAGTTTAGCGCTTTAATGAAAAGTGCGCTCTCAATACTTCTTGGTTCGCTGTTGTTGGGTCGATATAGTTTAATGTAAACCAATAGTCACTCGATGGTAATAGAGTGCCATTATAGGTGCCATCCCAGCCAGTTCCTGACGGTCTGATTTCTTTTATCAGCTTTCCTAAGCGGTCAAAGATGTAGATTTTTGCATTTACTTGGTTGGAAACAGCATTGATATTCCAGCTGTCGTGGTAGCCATCACCATTTGGCGTAAAGTACTTAGGGTAGTCAATAACAAAAACGAAGGCTTCGCTTTCACCACAACCATTTATATCACGAACTGTCACTAGATGCTCCCCAGGGGTTACATCAATAAAGGTCCCTGAGTCTCCCCAAGGTCCTTGGTCTAGACTGTATTCATATTGACCTTGTCCAGTTGCAACCGCTTCTATTACATGAGTACTTGCAAAAGCATCCGTAGTGACTTGTGCCGTAACGATTGGTGGTGTGCTTTCGATTACCGTAAATGTTTCAATAGGTGCGGCGCATTGCGTTGATAGGGTATCATCAAAGACTTCAAGGGTATAAGTCCCTCCTTGTACAGGGGCATAATTTGAGTTTGTAGCTACAATCATACCACTGGCATCTCTCCAAATAAATGTATGTTCTGTATTTGATAAACCAGTATCAATCACTAGAGGTGATAACACTTCTGTTCCGTTTAAATCAACACACAATAGGTAGTCCTCTTCAATTTCTACTACAGGCAAAGGATTTACTTCCAAAGTAACTTCTGCTGTCTCATAGCATATAGAACTATCTATTAGGGTTCCAGAACTATCCAGTACTTGTGTGTCATTATCTACTCGAGCGATGATTAGCTGTGGGTTCACGCTATTTTCAAATAAGGTTGGTAACTCATTAATCGCTTGATCCGCATCGGACTGACTTGCATAATATCGAACGGTGTAATCTACTGGATCTTGACCATTTAAAACAAAGTTGTTCTGAGTCGATAAATCAAATTGAACACGGTCATTCGTTGGATTTCCATCCGTTTCAACGTTGTCATCACATAGGGTATAAGCAGCTAAGGGCGAGCTCGCTAGTGCTGCTTCATGAACGGCTAAATTAAATTGTACAGTTGTGTTTCTACAGCCTGTGTTTATGTTTTCCACACTTACATAAATTGTTTGAGGGTCACTGATGTTGGTATATGGACTTCCTAAGAAGTTAATTCCTGAATCTGCATCAGCTAAGTTGGTATGATAGGTGACTTCAAATAAAGCAGGGTCTTGTCCCCCAAGAATTAAACTGCTTTGAGATTCTAAATCAAAGTCATAAACATCATCCGTATTAAGTTCACAAGCAATAAAGTCATCAATAGCTATTGCATTTGGGATTGGATTTACAATTAAATCAAAATCCAAAACCGTAAAACAAGCTGTTAGGTCATTAGTAACGCGAACGTATATGGTTTGTAGAGGAGTTTCTGTATTTGAGTAGTTGGTTGGGTTTGGTATGGCATTGAGTCCATCCAGTGCATCTTCTAAAGATTGATGATAGGTTGGAGAAACATTTCCCTCACCATTGACAATAAGAGTTTCGTAGGTTGTTAAATCAAAAACTTCTATTCCATCACCACTGTTAGTATCATCACAGGCTATTAAGTTGTCTGGATTCATATTCGGAGTAGGATTAGGGAGCACACGAATGGTTAGGGTAGTAAGATCGTAACATCCGGTATCTAAATCTGTAACTCGAACATGTAATGTTTGTGGGTTTGCTGCTGCAGTTCCAATAGCAGTATTGGTGTATGTTGTGGGGTCTGCAATAGCATTGGTTGCATTCTCAGCATCTAATAGTGTTGTGTAATAAACCACTTCTAGACTTCCATCACTGTTTGTAATTTCCAAATTCTTATCAGTCAAATCAAATATAGTGATCTGATCGGCCACAGCATCGTCACAAAGTTCCAGTGGAACGGGTTGAATAATTACGGGGAGGGGGTTTACAATGAGCGGTAACGCAATCGCTTTAAAACATTCAGTTGTAAGATTTTCTACACGTACAAAAATTGTTTGTGTAGTTGGTGTTGTATTTGTAAAGTTAAGAGGGGTAAGAAGTTCATTTTGTTTTAATTCTGCATCCACGAACGTTTCATAGTATGTAATTTCAAAATCTAAAGGGTCTAAGCCATTCAGAATTTCAGTATCTGACAGTGAGAGATCAAACACTGTAAACCCATCCGTATCGTCATCGCATACTTCTAGAGGTTCTGGATTAAGCTCTATTTGTGGAACATCGTTAACGATTAATTGGAATTCTAAATACCTGTAGCAGGGGGTTGTTATTGTAGTATCTTCAATACGTACGTAGATGGTTTGTTGATAGGGCACAATATTAGAATAATCTCCTACAATGGCATTCACATTATTGAGAGCTTCTGCTTCTGTTTCATGGTAACTTATAATCAAGTTTGATAGAGTCCCTGTAATTTCGGCATCAAGCTCCGTTAAATCAAATAGACCATACCCATCGGCATCTTCATCACAGTATTCAAAGTCATTAGGAGTAATCGCATTAGGAGGACTTACCACCACTAAATCTAAGGGTGTTGTAGAATAACATCCTGTAATTGCAGTCAAATCATTTACTATTCTCACAAAAATAGTTTGTAAATCTGGAACTACGGTTGTATATATTATATCCAACGGGTTGTTTCCTGAATTTGCATCTTCTTGTGAAAGGTGATAACTCACAATATTATCTTCAATTCCAGCTGTTATAAGTTCAGTTTGAACAGAAATATCTAGAGTTGTGAGCCCGTCTAAAACACCATCGTCGTCACAGACAATCAAAGGAATTGGAACTCCAAATTCAGGTCGAGGTTCAACTGTTAATGTAAAATTTACATTTGAAATAAAACAGGCTGTGACCGAAGGATCGTTATTTTGAACTTCTTCACGAACAAAAAGTGTGATCTGGTCAAAAACAGTATAGGGACTTACTAAGGCATTTACTCCTGTATCCGCATCTTCTTGAGTCGTATGATAGGTAATTATAACTTCGCTTGCATCTTGAGACCCCAGAACGGCAGCGTCATAATCAGAGAGATCTATTGCAATAGATCCAGGGGTGTATGTACATAGAATTTCATCATCAACCTCGTTATATTCAGGGACTGGTAAGACTTGTAATTGGATTGAATTGATACCAAAACAATCATTTCCTCTTTCGACTCTAATGAATAGAGTTTGGGTATCTGGTACTTCACTTATATATTGGTTTGGTAATTGATTTAACTCTAACAAAGCATCAATTTCACTGGTATAATAAGCGATCGTCAATTGATTTGGGTCCGTAATATCGTTGTTTGGGTTGTCAACAATTAATGAAAGGATGTAATTATTAGCATCACTTAGCGTAAATAACCCGAGCCCATCATAGTCATTGCCATTCATTTCACTGTTGTCACACACAATTAAACCCGCATCATCTGGGATGGGATTAAAAATGGTTTCTAAATAGAAAAATGAGGTCGTGTAACAAGTTGTTGCAATGTTTTCTACACGGACAAAAATTGTTTGCAAAGGGCTAAGGTTTACATATGATGTTGGATCTGCAATGGCATTTATACCAGCATCTAAGTCTGTTTGAGACAAGTGAAAAGTAAGTGCATAATTTGTAGGATCATCTCCCACCACAAGATTTTCTGCTGCTTCTTCTAAGTTGTAAATTGAAATACCGTCTTGTACATTATCTATATCACATTGTACTAAGGGTACGTTTACAACCACATTTGGAAGTGGATCGACACCAATGGTATAGGGGCCAACAGCTTTACATTCTGTGAATATATTACTCACCATTTGCACATATAACGTCTGTGACGTTGAAGTATTCGTGTATAAATTTGTAATAGGGTTGGTGCCATTTTCTGCATCAAGCTCGCTTTCATAATGTGTAATGGTAACATCTTGTCCGTTAGCAATACTTCCATTAAGAGCTGTTAAATCAAATTCTTCTTCTAAATCCCCTGGGTTTGAGTAATCACATTGGTAGTATTCAAAATCTACAGGTAATACCGGAGTATCAAACACCTCAATATCAAAACTTGTGGTATCAAAACAATCCGTATTATCCACATTTTCGATTCTCACAAACACCGTTTCTTGCGTCAGT
>Ga0255758_10005259_pt1 | contig 10635 bp, 9 predicted proteins | sample 011ome_24_FD_179958 | JGI IMG/M metagenome (GOLD analysis project Ga0255758, IMG submission 179958) | Coastal salt marsh microbial communities from the Groves Creek Marsh, Skidaway Island, Georgia - 011513CT metaG (version 2) | ecosystem: Environmental > Aquatic > Marine > Intertidal zone > Salt...
AATCATCCATCCAGGAAAATCTCCACTAATGACTTTTTTCAAACCGAAAGTGAACCAGGGTCGTGGACCGACTCTTTTATTGCTAAAGACCTACGCCAAAGCCCTGCATTTTGGGCCATTCAAATAATTCCTTTTTCTGCTTTTGGGTTATTAATTCTGATCGGTTTGAAGAAAAGAAATAGAGGAATACAAAGCCCAAAGCAGCAAGAGAGTAATTTACTCAATGAATTGAAAAAATCTGTCTCTTTTAATGACACCAAGAAATTCTATCGCTGTTATCGTTCCATCATACAATTTAAAGTTGGACTACTTGATGATCACCCGAGCCCATACACTCTATCCAGTGATGAAGTAATTGCTCTTTTGAAAAAAACAAACAGGGGGGATGATCTAATCTTAAAAGTTAGGCAATCTCTTACTGCATTTGACGATTTTGAATTTGCTGGTGAAGTCAAAACCAGCATCGACCTCAAGGATGAATTCAAGAAAGCTTTAAAAATCATCAAGGAAATAAAATGATCCGCTTTTTTTTACATGTAATCTTTCTTTGCTCATTCTTAGGTCAAAGCTTAAGCTTGTTTTCAAAAACGGAAAACAAACTGTTTTACGATGCAGTTCGGGCAGAAGCTACAGGAGATTTACCACTCGCTGTCAGTCTCTATGAGGAAGCAGCGACAATTAGTAAATCGCCGAACCTTTACGGAAATTTAGCAAACTTATATTGTAAGACAGAAAAATATGGAAAAGCGGTTATTAACTACCGGAGAGCCCTACTTCTTGACCCCACAAATCGTATCATTAAAAACAACCTGGATTATGCCCTGAAGATTGCGAACCTTGGTTCTAAGAATTCTGATTTTTCATCTTATCTCGATACAAACTCGGTTGATTTCTGGGTAGTGTCACTTTCTGTATTATTTTGGATGGGTGCCTTGCTTTTGGCCTTTTTATTTTTTCTTGGCTGGCCAATGATTCGTTTGATCGTACCAGTCATAATTTGGTGCTCACTGCTTGGCTTTATGATGTGGGTGGTCGATATCTCTTCAGAAAACCGGGATTTATTGAAAAGAGAGTTGATTGTTCTTACCACAGATCTAAGTGATGGCAATTCGACTGTGCGTCTTCCACTTCGAAGATTTGCCGGTACCGGAAGCTCAGCAAATACCCATGTTTTTCCAGGTGAAAGCCTATGGCTTACCCTCACGGATGATTCAACACCGCAAACTCACCTGAGCAAGGGTGAAAAACTGTGGTACTTGGTGCATAATAGAAACAAGACAAAAAAAGGTTGGATACAAAGAGATTCTTTTGCGTTCCTCATTCCAGATGAACAAGAAAGAAAGAACTATTAAATCAGTAAGTCTTGGTCTATTTTTTCGATCGACACAAAGTCTGCACGAAATTTGTTTTTCAATACATGCCTGACGCCATCGGGTAGTCCCTCGGTGCGCTGGTCAATAAGTTTTTGATCTTGAACTCTTCTTTTAGCCATAGGTTCTTTGGATGGGGATTCCTCGGCAACCGTTGCATCTTCTTCCTCAAGCTCAACTTTTTTTAAGTCAACAGGTTCATGCAAACTCTTCTCGCTTTCCATAGGTTGGCGGCTTAATGCTTCCCGGGGATTAGAGATAGTCACATTCACAGGACTTGAAGGCGTATCATAAACAGATCTACTGAGGTTTTCTGCAGGGGTCTGTTCCATTGTATCAATGGGCGTTCCTGTTGGCTTTACTGGAGAAACTAAAGGCTGTTTACTTTTTTTTTTAGTAACGCTTGGGGCAAGCCCAGATAATTGACGAATAACCTGATCAATCGAACGCGACTTTCCGGCTTCGACCGCACGGAGCAAAGTCACTTCAAAATTTGTTTTCTCTGACAAACCGGATCGGACTAAGGACTCCCCTGCCTTTAAAGCATCCAATACCCGCACGGCTTGCTCAGGATAAGAGCCATTGCCCTTTTTCATACTATCTACCAAAAACTCCCGAATGTAATCCGCGAGGTCAAGTAAAGCGCGATAGAAATCAACCCCTTCCTGGGCAAATGAATCCGCTTCTTTAAGAATGGAATCATACTCCCCGCTTAAGATAAAGTCTCCAAGTTTTTCGATACGAGACCTGGCAACCAAGCCATAGACATCTAAAACATTGGATTGCGATATTTGGGTTCCACAAAAAGAAATTAATTGATCCAGTATACTCTGTGCATCCCGCATCCCTCCCTGAGCCATTCTAGCAATCGCATCTAATGCCTCAGGTTCAACCGTTATTTTTTCTTTGTCACAAATTTCATTTAGTTTTCCGACAATCAAATCAACGGGTATGGATCGAAACTCAAAACGCTGACAACGAGACACTATGGTGGGGAGTACCTTGTTCGCTTCCGTCGTTGCAAAAACAAATTTCACATGAGGTGGCGGTTCTTCCAGTGTTTTAAGTAGGGCATTAAAAGCGGCTTGGCTCAACATGTGAACCTCATCGATCACATATATCTTAAACCTGCATTGTGCCGGTGCATACTGGCACTCATCACGCAAGTCGCGCACCTGATCCACCGAGTTATTAGAAGCACCGTCGATCTCGATCACATCCAGGCATCTGCCCTGCATTATCGCTTGACCAATTTCAGAATCATCCGGCACCTCCAAGGAAGGTCCATTTTCCCAGTTTAATGACTTAGCAAAAAGTCGAGCAGATGTCGTCTTGCCAGTCCCTCTTGGCCCGACAAAAAGATATGCGTGAGCAATACGCTCCATTTCAATCGCATTTCCCAAAGTACGGACAACATGGTCCTGCCCCACTAATTCAGCAAATTGCTTGGGTCTCCATCGTCGGGCGATTACTTGATAGGATGATTTTGTCACTTCCTACATCAATGTTTGTTTCCACAACCGCAGGCAAGCCAAAGATACGAAATATTTCATTTTCTTCATGCCCAAAAAAAGGCCAGGCACCCCACAGCACACGCTTCTCATAACTACCGCTGCTTCCTTCCGGACCTGACGGGGTTCGTTCGAGACTCGTCGCATGGGACCCGACCTTAGGCTATCATTGTAGTAATTGTTCCATATCGTGCAAATATATTCCATAGGTCAGAAATTCTTTTTCCACTAGGGATAGAAGAAATGAAGTTAAAGAGGGTCGTTATAACAGAAATTGTTTTGCCTTCATGAGCAGAATTTTAATGATTGGTTGGAATGGGAAATTCATTTGGAACTTTGTTTAGAATATCCTCTTGGGGGGAAAGCCATGGTGGAGGTATTGGGGTTGTGGTCGATGGATGCCCACCACGACTCCCTCTTTCGGAATCAGACATCCAACCATTCTTGGACCGCCGCAGGCCTGGGCAAAGCAAGCTTACTACTCCCCGTGATGAAGCTGACCAAGTTGAAATCCTTTCGGGTGTCTTCGAGGGGAAAACATTAGGTACGCCCATTGCCATGCTTGTCCGAAACAAGGACGCTCGCCCCCAGGCTTACGACGAGATGAAAGAGAAATTTCGCCCCTCCCATGCAGACTTTACCTACCAATCCAAGTTTGGCATCCGAAACCACGAAGGGGGAGGACGCTCCTCAGCCCGAGAAACCATTGCCAGGGTTGCAGCCGGTGCCATTGCCCAAAAACTCCTAGCATTCATGAATGTTTCCATATCCACCTATGTGGAAAGAATTCACGATATTCAATGCCCAGTAATAGAGAATCCACCCACTCTTAATGAGGTAGAAGCTTCTCCCACCCGGTGCCCCCACCCTCAAACCGCCAAGTTGATGGAAAATCGTATATTGGAAGTCAAAAAAGCCGGGGACTCAGTGGGCGGTTCCATATCCTGCAGAATTAACGGGTTACCCATTGGTCTAGGTGCCCCGGTTTTTGATCGGATTGAAGCCGATCTGGGAAAAGCCATGTTATCCCTGCCCGCAACCAAAGCTTTTGAGGTTGGTAGCGGTTTCCAGGGAACTCTCCTAAGAGGATCTGAACACAATGATGCGTTTGTATCCAAAGATGGAAAGGTGGGGACTTCAACAAATAATTCAGGCGGTGTCCAAGGAGGAATAACCAATGGCGAGGAACTCACTTTCCGGGTAGCTTTTAAACCAACTGCTACGGTACTGCAGGTTCAAAAAACAGTAGACAAACAAGGAAATGAAACCAAACTTATGGGCCGAGGTAGGCATGACCCCTGCGTATTACCCCGAGCCGTGCCCATAGTTGAGGCGATGGCCGCTCTCGTATTAATTGATCACAAAATCCGTCATACGGCTCAATGTGAATCTTTTAGTTATTTGTAAGTTTTAAAATGGAAGGTGATTTATACCTAATTGTAAGTACCCCAAATTCCGGTGCTTTAGAAACCTTGTCTATTGGACTTGATGATAAAGATCAAGAAATCCTTTTCTTATTCCCCGACAAAATTTCTACAGATAAAATACATTCCATTGATTGGAAGATGGAAAATGGTCGTTTTAAAATTGAAAAGTTAGAGAATCAAAAAAAGCAAAAATGGTTTCTTTTCTTTTCCAACATACTTGACCTTGCAGATCAGATAGAATCTTCCCTTACTTTATTAGAGGAAAACTCTGGTCTCAATTTATGCAGACTTATATCTTTTATAGACTGCAACTTGCTAGATGTGAAAAATTTCAATTCCTGGATGGATGGAGTTGCTCATTTTGCCGATGCTATCTGTTTTTCGAATCGATCCAATGAGAATGGAAGTGCAGTCAGCCAACTGATAGAACGATATAAATCCATGCGATACCCCTTGGAAACCTATATTTTGAGTACAAGGAAAGAGCCGCCAATTAACCAAGTTTTATCCCATACTCCACGAAGAGTTTCCCATGTCTATGATCCACCAGAGCTTCTCGAAGGCGATGAGACACCAGAAAAAGACCTGTATTTAGAAAGACTCGCAAACGGAAACAGAAAAAAAATCATCCCCAAAATCTTTCATTGATTTTTTTCTCGATTTCAAACGAGCAACAATCTATCAGTAACAATCCACTCGCCGGGGTGGCGGAATTGGTAGACGCGCTAGACTCAGAATCTAGTATCTGCAAAGATGTGCGAGTTCAAATCTCGCCCTCGGCACTAATGAATTTTACAAAAAATTTGAAGAAATCTTTATTTCTAAAAAAAAAAGCTTGTTTGAAATTCCATTTTGAATAGTTTAAAACAAAATTTTAACACATCCTATCATGAATATCCATAAATGCTTCGTCACCATCACTGCTCTTCTTAGTTCTTGCTTAATTCTTTCAGCACAAGAAGATGATGCTGCAGCCGCTTCCTCTACTGGCTCTGTTGCAGCACCAAGCAAAGGTGCCCCTAAAGCGGCTCAAGCCAACCACAAGTTGCGCGTCTTGCACATTGCAATCCATAAACTTGGTTACACTCACGAATCTCTAAGGGCTCTCGATGGTGGATTGGATACTTTACATGATAAATACAAAGAAGCACTGAGTGGCGGACATGGACTCAAGAATTTTGCAGATCACCACGACCTACTCGTATCAGGTTACTCAATGGATGATGCAAAACAACATGGGGATCTTCTTAGAAAAGGTCACTCATTGGAAGATGCAAAACTATATGGGGATCTTCTTAGAGAGCATTCCGACAAGGATTTAGCAGAGGCATTGGCACTTGCTAAGTCAAAGCATGCAGATTTGTATGCGGATCCATCTCTTCTTATCAAAGATGCTGAAATTTTGGCTCTTGAAAGATACGCTGCACAATCAACTTATAACAGAACCGCACAATTTGAATCCGCGTTGTCTTTGGCAACCTCAATCCTAACAGATAGGACTTTAACCGATAGTTTACCTGGAAAAACTATTTCCGTAGCAACACTCACTGATGGTGGATACAACTTAGCTTTCGTGAGGCTACTTTCAGCTTATGGTGCTCTAGGCTCAAATGGTGAAAACCTTGCTGCATCGGTTCTCGGTACTGATTATTCAAATTATACCTCCGACTCCACTCTAGCCGACCTATCAAGTAAGACTTCAAGAGACTACTTAGGCTTCCTTTCTACACTCACTTCATCAGGGACTCGTGCATTTTCATCCGAGGATTCTCCTTCTTCCGTTTTGGATGTCTCGTTGTCAAATGTAATCTTAAAACCTGCTTCTACTATAACCCTAGGTTCTACAACTGGCGATTCAACAATAGATGTTTCTAATGAACTGGGTCGAGCCACAAACGCAGCCGACCGCAAAGTTCTAATCGTTGGTGCGGCCAAAGATTTAAAATCAGCTGGAAACATCAAATTCACTAATTCTAACACCGTGGAAGATCACGCTCTTGTTCTTGGAGCAGCTGATGATGTATTTATTGAGAATACCAACATCGAGTATACTGGGTCAAACCTTGGAATTGGTTCCGGAGATACTGGTGCTGACAGCATGCACTTGGTAAATACAAGTATATCCGCTGGTGGAAACCTTGCAGTAGGATCCCTCGGCACAATGAATATCACTGGAGGATCAACCTTCACTGTTGGTACTGCAAATAAAGCTACATCAGACCCTGACAATGTATATCTATATGCCAACGAACTCATTAACATTGATACCCTCAATTTCTCAGGCAAGGTAGATGATATTTATATGGAATCTAAAACAATCCACATTAAAAACACATCATTTCCTGCTACTGCTGATGTTATGTTAAGGAGCCAGACTGGTGCTTTAAAGATTCATACCGAAAATGCTTCCCCCACTGCAGGAGCCGTTAATTTTTACAATGTTAAGCATTTAGGAATAAGTTCAGGCAACCTCACAAGAGATCATTTCAACGGGGTCGATGGACACATCAACTCCTCAGCAACATTACCCAACGGTACTCCTTTTATCAAAATAAGAGCTCAATCCGCCCAATAAGTACAACCAATTTATATAAATAACTTTCTAACGACTCATTAAAATGAAAAAATACTTATTGTTATTACTTTTACCATCATTGTTTTTGTATGGTCAAACGCCGAAAATCAACACAACGCAGTCTAGCATTGACTCAAGAAATCGATCACTCCCTTCCCCAGTCAGTGATTCTGCTCAAAAAAGTGCCAAAAGCAAAAGTTCCGATGTGAAGTCATCAGATACAGGTGCCCAGAGACCTCTATTACTTAAGAAATCTGGGTTTTCGGCAAATTTTGGTTACGACAGCAACATTGCTTACAAGCAAAATCCTCTTGGTGCCCCTGGATTATTAGATCAGCAAGCCGATGCTGTTTGGGTAAACAAGTTTCATGGAAATGCCAAATTAGGTGTGTACGATTTGGACTCAACAGTATTAACTCCTTTCATTGGCGGAGCCTGGGCGATGACAGACTACACATACAAAAACGCGAACGAAGCCATCCCTGACCTTAGCGTGTTAAATCACAATACCACAATCGCCTATCTTCTTTTTCTTCTTCAGCATGAAAGCGGGTGGGCTTTTCGTGCAGGCGTAATGTACACGAATGACAGAAGCACAGAACATGACACGGAAGAATACAAGGAATTTTACCCAAGCGTCGGTGCAACGAAAGCCTACACACTAGGTGATAACCTGTTAGGAATTTTAGACGCCTCCTTCGGTGCTCACTACGGTGACATAGCAGACGCTGACGGTCCAACATCAAACTCTCACACATCTGACGAACTTGACCATATTGATGCAACCTTAGGTTATTCTGTTATTTATTCCTTAGATAGTTTCTCAGTAACTCCAGGATATTCAGTATCTTATCGCAAGTACGATAATGGTTTTAATTTTGACCGATCAGATATACTACACAACATAAGTATTAATGTTAAATACCCGATCAGCGAATCCTTTGAGCTATCTTTAAACTCTAATTATTCCAAAAGAGTTTCAGATGGTAAGGATGAAGCTGGTGATTCCTACAGTACTCTTTACGACTTCAAAAAGTTTGATGTAGGAGCTGGATTAAGCCTAACTGCGAGTTTTTAAATTGACAACTACCACCCTCTTTTTAATTGCCGCTGCTACGACAGCGGCTTTTTTTTTAAATGCTTCTCCAAAGATTACATTTAAAGATGGGCGAGTTGATGCTGTTGATTTAAATGACAAAAACAAGTTCGAACCGTACTTAATAGATGTCAACGCCAGCCTGTCTCCAAACCTCTTAATTGCAACAGGTGTAGAAGGCAGATTAGAATCAGTAACACAAAATAATCACTGGAGACTCGGAAGAGATAGTATGGGTACTTGGAATTCCACTACTGATTTTTGGTTACATTCTGGTAGTTTGTTATTCTGTACGGAGCAACCTCAAACCTTACAGTTTTCGTCAAGAGAGTCCAATGCGACCTTTATAGGACGGGGAACAATAATTCTCGAAGCAACCAGAAATGGAGGCTTTAAGTTCATTCCCTTGGAGGGCAAAGGTACTATATCGACAGCGAAAGGTGGAACAAAGAAAGTAATTGGTGGCCGCATGATACTTGTTTTAGGAAAGCCTACCTATTTTGGTGATGCCTACGATATCGACATTATGTTACTCTTAAAATCAAGTAGGCTTATTAATTCATTTCCTACTCCCTTACCTACCTTTAAAAAGATAGGGCTTGCCATCTACATTCAAGAATTAAAGCTGAAAGGTAAGTATGATGCTTTAATTGGCGATGCTACTACGAATGAAAATTTACAGATGTGGAGGTTTGGTTCGGCCAATAAGGAAAATGCTCAACCAATTGCCAATAATAAAGGCTTTTTCGGACGTATCTTTGGTTCTGAGTAAACTGTTTACACTCACTTGTTTGTTACTGATATCTTCAAAACTTGCTGGGAAGTTTAATAAGTATGATTTAGCAAGAATGGGTAATACGGACGCCCAATTATCACTTGGTTTTTCACTCTCTAGTGGAAATCCCTTACAGAAGCAGGAAGCGTTATATTGGATGAAAAAAGCGGGTAATCATGGAAATTTAAATGCCTGCCAATATTTAGGATATGCTTATCACAAAGGAATAGGCACCGCACCTAACTTAAAAAGATCAAGCGAATGGTATTTAAAGGCAGTTGCCCTGGGGAATTCATATAGCCTTTTAAAAGTAGGGCAGGTTTTTGAATTGGATGGTTTCCCTGCTCATGCTTGTGCAGCTTACAAACTGGCAGAAAACAGAATACCTGATACTAACACCCATGATTTAATCATAAGACTACAAAAACGCGTATCATCTCTAACAAATAAAAAAATCAAAGAGGCTATAAATCTTCTCCAACAAAAAATATCTGCTATTCCTACCTTCAAAACTGATTTTCAGCCAAAACCTAAACCTAAGACAAAAAAGATTGAGCTAGAGGATGGCTCTACCTACATAGGAAAAATCCTTCATGGGCTACCGCATGGATATGGAAAAAAAACATTACCCAATGGCACTTCCTATATTGGAAACTTTGTAGAGGGAATGGCAGATGGTTTGGGTACAAATTATTCCAAAACAGGAATTCCTGTGTATTCTGGAATATGGAAACTGGGTAAACCTGTGAAGTAAATCAGGAGTTATGCCTGTAAAAACTTACCGGTAAACAACCAAGTCAAGTGACTAGTTTGTCACTTCCGTGCTATCAGAAGGATGTAAAACCGCATCCACATAAATTTTGGAAGCAATAATTCCAAGGATGAGCACTGCGAACATAACTACGGGCACCAAAAATGTGGGAAGTTTGTTTTTCTTGTGACCAAATTGCGGGTTATCAATAAATTCCATATAATTATATTTATAAGATTAAATGCTAGACAGTCAACTATTGCTCAAGGCAAACTATTCAACTACCCAGGAATTCTTTCCTGTAAGTAACTCCTGCAATGACCCTTCCCCTTGGGATTGGGAAGCTTCAATCTGACCGACAACGGATTCCTCATATGTTTCCCTACCCTCTAATTGTCGCAAAACACCCAGAGGTGTGGGAAATGAGGGGTATGTCATTTGAGCAAGCAGTGTGGGATAGGCGGCATTCGGACTCTTTGGGTTATGTACCAGAAGATCATCCTGACTTGTTCCTCCATCACTTAAGGATACAACTTCGGGGTCAAGGCCATTTAAACGGATACCTTTATCCAGATCCTGACCGAACAGAAGCGGTTTTCCCTCTTCAAGGTAGAGGATTTGGTCATTTCGTACATCCCGGCCCGTTATTGGTTCAAATGTTTTGTTATTAAAAATTACACAATTCTGAAAAACTTCCACAAAGGATGTGCCCTTATGTGCTTGGGCCGCCTTGAAAGTCTCAACCATGTGCTTTTGATCGGTGTCGGTTGTCCTGGCAATAAAGGTAGCTTCGCTTCCCAGGGCAAAAAGAAGGGGGTTTACGGGGTAGTCTACCGACCCTGAGGGCGTACTTTTGGTCTTTTTACCGACTTCGGAAGTCGGGCTGTACTGCCCTTTTGTCAAACCGTATATTCTGTTGTTAAAAAGGAGCACATTAATATCCAAATTCCGACGCAATAAATGCAGAAGATGATTACCGCCAATCGATAAGCCATCTCCATCTCCAGTAATCATCCATACGGAAAGATCCGGATTGGCAACTTTTATACCCGTTGCAACCGAAGGTGCTCGGCCATGAATGGTGTGGAAGCCATAGGTGTTCATGTAATAGGGGAATCGGCTTGAGCAAC
>Ga0255758_10005260_pt1 | contig 10634 bp, 8 predicted proteins | sample 011ome_24_FD_179958 | JGI IMG/M metagenome (GOLD analysis project Ga0255758, IMG submission 179958) | Coastal salt marsh microbial communities from the Groves Creek Marsh, Skidaway Island, Georgia - 011513CT metaG (version 2) | ecosystem: Environmental > Aquatic > Marine > Intertidal zone > Salt...
AACAAAACAAATCAAGGGTGTGCAAAATCTTGGAATCAAGGTGTCGAAAGAAGTACTGGAGATTGGATCATTATTTTGAATAACGATGTGCGGTTACCTTCAAAGTGGCTAAGCAATTTGATAAGTATAGCAAATAAAAATTCTTTTGATGTATTGAGCCCTGGGATAAGGGAAGGTAGCCTGAATTATGATTTTAATCATTACGCAGAAAAATATATGTGTCGTATGAAGTGTGCCTTTAGACTTTGGACTCCAAATGGTGCTTGCTTTGCTGTTAAAAAAAATGTTTTTGAAAAGATCGGAGTCTTTGACGAAAACTTCAAAGTTGGACAATATGAAGACGCTGATTTTTTTCGGAGATGTAAAATCGCAAGATTAAAAATGGGAACAACCGGGTACAGTTTTATTCACCATTTTGGTTCAACAACCCAAAAAACGATTACATCCACAAACCCTGGCAATTATGCAGAAATCAACAAGCAATATCATAGAAATAAATGGAAGATTGGATTTTTACTAAGAAACATTGAAAGATACAAAGAAAAATTGTTGTTTAGATATTGGAGTTTTAAAGAGAAACTTCTTTACGGACACACTTTGCTTGAAAACTAGAAGCTTATATTCAAGTTAAGCTAAAACATTATAAAAACTGCTTTAATAATCACGACCTATAACGCCCCCCAAAAGCTTTCGTGCGTATTGGAATATGTAGGGCGTGGTTCTAAATTACCTGATGAAATTATAATAGCGGATGATGGGTCCATTGAAAAATGTAATTGGGTGGTTGATAATTGGAGTTCGAAACTACCATTGAACTATGTTTGGCAGAAAGATAAGGGTTTCAGGAAATGCCGGATTCTAAACAAATGCGTTTCTCAGGTTAATTCTGAATATATCATTTTTCTTGATGGTGATTGCTTACCTCACAAGCATTTTGTCCAAGATCATTTAAAATTAGCGGAACCTGGCTACTTTGTTCAAGGGCGACGGTGCTTTATTCCTCAGAAAGAAGTTTGTGACATTGTGAATCATCAAAAATCATTAAATAAACTAATTATGACTGGGAAAATCTCTGGTTATTTCAAATCATTAAGATTTCCACGCCCAATCATTTTTAAAAATAGAGATCAACGAGGTTTGATTGGTTGCAATTGGTCTGTATGGAAGCAGGACCTAAAGAGGATCAATGGTTTTGATGAAGACTATGAGGGTTGGGGTATTGGAGAAGATTCTGATGTTTGTTCTCGTTTGTATAACCTAGGGATTTATAGGAAATTCGTGTATGGAAGGGCAGTTGTTTACCATTTGAATCATCCAGAGTCATGTAAGGATCACTTAAATTCTAGTAAAAATCGTTTAAACGATACGATAGTCTCTGGGAAGACAAAATGTTCCAATGGGTTGATCAAAACTTCTAAAGTCTAGAAGGCAAAATATTGGTTTTATTCAAGATTACATTATGATCATTGACGCTTTCCCTTTTTTTCAAGAAGTCGATTTACTGAAAGTTCGCCTTGAATTCTTAGGTAAGCATGTTGACAGATTTATCATTAGCGAGTCCAGTGTAGATTTTTCAGGAAAACCTAAGAAACTTTTGTTAGGACCTGAACAGTTGGTTGACTTGCCGTACTCGGATAAAATTCATGTTGTGAGGTCAAGTGCTTCTTTTTTCCAGCAAAAAATACTTTACCCTATGTCCAAAAGGCTGAAATGGCGTTATCCTCTGTGGCAAATTCAATCTAAGCAACGAAATGTCATATTTAAGAAGGTTTCTGAACTAGATACTGAAGGGACATTTTTTTTTGGCGATTTAGATGAATTCCCTGAACCCATAAAAATTTTAAGATGCGATGCCAAAGCAATAAATAATAGTTCCTTTCTTATTGCCCTGAAGCAATCATCTCGAGTTTATAATTTAAAAACTCAAGATAGCGAAGTGGGTTGGAGAGGTACAATGGTATGCTCATTAAAGGTAGCAAAAAAGACACTTCCCAACACCCTTAGAAAAATGCGGTTTTCGTCTAATGCATTATCGTGCGGATGGCACTTTTCTTATTTTGGGGGAGAAAAACAGGTCCGCAATAAAATAGAATCAATTTCTGCTGTTGAGAAACACTTTAACCTTGATGCTAAGTCCGAATTTATAAGTAAACGAATAAACTCTAAAGTTAACCCATTTAGTTCCTTTGGGGCGACTGCCGTCAATGTACCTCTAAGTGAATACCCGACAGACTTACTGGAGTGTTTCCAAATGCACATGCCAAGTGCGCTTGGATAAATAACAGTTATTTCCTCGAATATATCGTAGATGGACCGGTAATACCAATAAGTGAGTAATTGTTGTCCTCTAGGTAATGATGGAGAGGAGAGGTCAGGAAGTTATTTAATCCTGCCTGCAGCGAATGATTCTCCACGCATATTACTTGTGGTTGGAATTCATCAAGTGAGAAACTTTTTAAGACCTTAAAATCGTTTCCTTCGGCATCTATACTCATAAAATCTATTTTTTGGGGGCAACCATTATCCCTTAGTATTTTGTCTAAGCGTTTTGTAACGATTGATGAGGTTGGTTTGTAGTTAGTGTTATTTCGATATACCTCATTTGATATGGTTGCGTTAGTTGAAAAAGCGGATGGAGAAAATATGTTAACTTTTTCCTCTTTGTCGCTAACCGCTGCCTTGACAACAATATCTCTTGGTCTAGCTAATTTTGCAGCCAGCACTTTGTCATCCTCCATATCTACTAAGATACCTCTCCAACCTGACTTGTATAAACGGTAAGTATTTGATCCTCGCTTCGGGTGGTGACCAGCCAATGTCAACATAAAAACCGTCTGCACCGCTTTTGATGGACGACTTAAGCAAATCATCAACAATCAAATCTTCAGCACATTGAGAATAGGACTTACGAACCTTCAATGGGGTAAGAAATGTTTTCCGGACGACTTTTAAAAACTGAAAGATTGTCATGTTTTGATCTGTTTTAGTAGTTGCTTTACCGCATTTAAGATAGCCCGAGAAATACATTCTTCTTTATCCAAATTTGATTGTTGAATGATGATCTTGGAGCCGCTGTAAATTGGGCCTGTTATTTTCGGGTCAGTTGCTCCAAATACAGCAATAACTGGAGTACCAACGGAATTAGCCAGATGCATTGCACCAGAATCATTACATACAAGAAAGTTGAGACTTTGGAATGTTTTGGCGAGTGTTATTATAGTAGTTTTACCGGCCTGGTTTTCGACATATTGGCTCCTAACTAAATCTTCAATTGTATCGCAAATACTCTTATCTTTGGGTGTGCCAAACAAATCGATAATACAATTTTTTCCGAAAGGAGGAACTTCTGATAAAAGTAGCTTGCAAACATTAACCCAGACTTCAATTGGAAGCCTTTTATCGGGTGTGTTGTTTGAGCCCGGAGCAATGCCAATACGAAGAGGTTTTCCTGATGAAAAATCATTCCTTACATTTCGATTAAATAGGTTCGCGGGGGGATCAAAAGAAATTTCGCCTTTAAGCCCGAAATGATTCAATAATTGAATCCAGTCTTGAGTTTGATGAATCATTGCAAGTGTTTTTCTCGCTGGTGTGTATGTGCAATTCAGTAGTGGCCTTTTTGAACGGCGAACGAGTCCAAACCTTTGTGCGGCACCCGATAAATATGATTCTAAATCTCCTCTAAATGAATTTGTGAAAACTAAATATGCATCGGGGAATTTCTTCCTGAGGTTATAAAACAATCGAAGGTAGGAGAGGCTCTTAGGGTTTATTGAGATTATGGAGTCAACTAGCTTTAATGAACTTAACCAGTCAGAGTATTCAGATTTGCAAATTAAAGAGATGTGCAGGTCGGGTCGGTTTTTTCTTATTGCATAAATAAGCGGAAGGGACATCACCACGTCTCCAAGCCAATTTGGAACCCTGATAAATAGTGTGCTAGCAGACGCCTTACTTTGACTGAAATTCATATCAGAGAATTTCGGTTGAAGAGTAAAAAATTCACTTGGAACATTATTTATTTTCCACTTTCCATGCCCCCATAACCATTCAGGGAGTGCTTTGGTGTCCGATAAAATCTTTTGTTCGAGATTTTTATGCAATTTCCTCGCAAGAGATTTTTTGTCGAGACTTACAATCTCTAAGTATAGCCTGGAGCGAAAGAAGGATATCCTTTTGGCAATTGCGTGAACACAAATTGTATTTTGTCCCTTAGCTAAAAGATCAGGCAGGGGTGATATGGAGCATATTCTACCCAGGAAATCGTGCCCTTTTCCTTTATGCCCTGCATTCTGATCATAAAGCAAGGCAAGCCAATTTCCGTTTTTAAGATGTGCCCGTGCAGCTATCAAGCCTCGCACCCTAGAAAAAGTTTTAAGGCCTACTTTCTCTCGTGATTTGGTTATCCAGTCATCGAGAGTTTTATTTTTATTTGGTCTATAAATAGCACCCAATGTTCTTCCTCCAAATGGTCGAAATAATGGAGAAGTTGCAAGCGTTTCAAATAAGCAAACATGGGGAAGGAGAAAAAGAACAGGGTTACCACTTGTTCTTAGTTTTTCTAGCATGTGTAAGGAATTCTTGTCGTAAAAAACAGTTCTCCTTCTTTGTTCACTGTTCATGAACGGATAGCAAAGCGTAAACAAACCCATTTCAAACATCCGGGCCGCAGAATCTTTTGCTGCTGATTTGACTTTCAGAAAGCACCAATTCGTAAAGACATGAGAAAAGTTGGATAGTAATAAACGCCTTCGACTGGTTGGAATAGCAATGAAAATAAAAGCTAGACCCACAGTGAGTTTTTCTAGAAATGAATAGGGCATTCTCGAGAGAAAAAAACCAATAGACTTGATGAAAAGTAAAAGGGGGAAGTTTTTCATTAGGTAATTCCCAAAATAGATGAAACTTTCCCCCATACATCTTCAAAGGAAATGAGTTCCATTGCTCGGTTATCATGAACCCTCTTATGGTAATCGAACTCTTTTTGTTTTGAAAACTTTCTCACTGCTTCAGGGAAACGGTTGATACAATTATCTAGAGAATCATAAGGCCCTGTTAACTTTGGATTTGCAATTGCATAAAGACCTACAACTTCTGTAGAGAGAGCATTTGCTACATGAATCGCTCCAGTGTCTGGAGCAATTAAAAGATCAACACCTTTAAGAATAGATGCCCATTGATTAAGGGATAGTCGGTCAGTTAGGTTGATAATATCTCCCTCTATTCCTTCAAGCATTTCATGATTAAGATCTTTTTCGGTTGAATCATGTCCACCAAGAACTAGTACGCGGCAATTACTTTTAAGCAGGGCTTTGATTAAAAGCTTGTAACCTTCCTGGGTCCAACGGCGTTCTTCATTACTGGGGTGAGGATTTATAGCAACCAAAGCCTTGCCTGTAACCCTGAATTTATTGGACCACTCTGGACTAAGATGTGTAAAAGAAAGTTTCCACATTTCTGGTCTGCTGATTTTTGCTTTTACACCAACCAAGCCAGCAAAGGATAAATAAGCATCTACAAAGTGCTCGTTCTTGAAAGAAATCGATTTAGAAACAAAAAAAGAATGCAAATCTTTTCCCCTATTCTGATCAAATCCAACTTTGCATTTTGCAGAAGTCATTAAACTGACCAGATGAGAAGAGAAACTAGCTTGTGCCACAATTAGCGTATCAAACAGTTCATTCCTGAGCTTTTTCCATAGCCGGTAAAGTGATGCAATACTTCTAGGCTTCTCAATAATTAGATATCGACAACCTTCGATTGGACCGAGCAGGTCAACTGTTGCCTGGGTGGTAATCCAAGTTAAATTAGTATTTGCACTCCTAGTTAATAATTCCACTAAAGGGACAATTAAGGTTACATCGCCAAGAGCAGAAAGGCGGATGATTCCGATTTTTGTTTTTTTAGACAATTTAAAGTGAGTTTAATTTTTACTCAGTCGAACGGAAAGATATCCGACATGAAAACAATCAATTAATAGCAAGCTTTTAGGGACACTCTATCACAAAGTTGCTATATGTTTTACATCATAAATCCTTCCATGTATCAATGCCATTTAAATGATTAGCATAGCACATCTTAAAGAAAATCTGAAAACCGTGTCCTTGGATTTAAGGAGAAAAAAATTTGAGTTCGACTTAGATTTAATATTAGACCTTGACCTCAATAGGAGGGCTACGATTGCGGAGGCTGAAAAGGCAAGGGCAGGGCAGAAGGCGGTCAATGGGGAAATGGCCAAGTTAGCCAAGGGATCCCCGGAATTTCTGGCTAAAGTTGGGGAGATGAAAGAGTTGGCCTCGAAAGTCAAAGAGCTTGAGGGCATTGCTAAACAGGCAGATGACGCTTTTAAAGCAGCTTTTATGACGATCCCCAATATTCCCCATGAATCGGTGCCAGACGGCAAGGGGGAGGAGGACAATCAGGCAATTTCATCATGGGGCGATGTCGATGGAGAGTTTCCTCATGCACGGGCTCATTATGATATTCCGTGGTTTGAGGGAATGATTGATTTCCCAAGGGGTGTAAAAGTCGCAGGAGCGGGCTTTCCTTTTTATTTGGGGGATATGTCAAGGCTGGTGCGGGCACTGATCAATTTCTTCCTGGAAGAAGCGGGGAGTCATGGTTACGAGGAAATTCACTCACCCATCGTGGTAAACGCTGCCAGTGCCACGGCCACAGGCCAATTGCCTGATAAAGAGGGGCAAATGTATGTGGATCCAAATGAGGATATTTATCTGATTCCCACTGCGGAAGTGCCCGTGACTAACTTCTTTCGGGATGAGATTCTTTCTTCCGAGCAATTGCCGATTAAGAGGTGTGCGTACACACCATGTTTTCGAAGGGAAGCCGGTAGTTGGGGAAAAGATGTGAGGGGTTTGAACCGTCTCCACCAGTTTGATAAAGTGGAGCTGGTTAAGTGGACGCATCCGAATGATAGTTTTGAGGAACTGGAGTCTCTCCGTATTGATGCGGAAAGTCTCCTCCAGAAATTAGGACTTCCATACCGCGTACTTTTAATCTGTGCTGGCGATATTGGCTTTCCCCACTCCAAGCAATACGACCTGGAGGTCTGGGCGGCCGGTCAGAAAAGATGGTTGGAAGTTTCCAGTTGCAGTAATTTTACGGATTTTCAGGCTCGACGGGCTAATATTCGTTTTCGTGGAGAGAGTGGTAAGCCTGAACCCGTTCATACCCTGAATGGCTCGGCTTTGGCCATTCCCCGGGTGCTGGCGGCAATCCTTGAGAATAACTTACAGGAAGATGGGCGGGTGAAGATTCCAGAGTGCTTGCGGAAATGGTACCCAAAGGACACGATTGGAGGAGATTGAAGCTAGGTGTGCTCTCAAAACCCAGAGCATTTCGGTGACCTGGCGGGTAAGGCATGCCAATTACTAGAAGATTATCCTTTTGAGTTGTGGCATGAGAAAACACATAGCTATTTCAGGAGTGCCTCCAAGTTTAATCAAGAGATAAATATTGCCTGCTCAGGTGGGGCAGATTCTGTTTTTGCCGCACTGTTGTGCTCGGTGTTCCTGAATGGGCAGATTAATATCATTCATGTTAATCATGGCGTTCGTGGAGCAAATTCCACTAGAGATGAGCAATTTGTCAAAAAGCTCGCCCGTGCTCTTGGCTGTCGTGTTTCAATTTTAAAACTAGTCAACTCGGATAAGAGTGATGAGGGAACATTAAGGGATGCAAGGATGGCGGCTATAAACTTAGAAGTTCAAAAAGCAAAGTCACAGGTTCTTGTTCAAGGGCATCAGGCCGATGATGTCGCAGAGTCTTTTCTTTGGAGATTATCGCGGGGCGCTGCACCCGAAGGTTTAAGCTCCCCAAGCCCGTGCAAAAGGCATGGTGGGGTTATTTTCCTGAGGCCTTTTATTTCACTTTCCCGGAAACAAATCAGGCAATCGCTTCAATCTCTTTCAATCCCGTGGGTTGAAGATGAAACCAACCTAGAAACTAAATACCTCCGGAATCGCCTGAGATTGAAGGTTATGGATTCATGGAAGGCCAATGTGGATCGTGATCTTTTGCATGGGGTCAAAATCTCCCGTGATTTAATCGAAGAGCAAAATGAGGCGATTGCCGAATGGGTGCACCGAGCCTATGAATCGGTTATCCACCAAGATCAAATCAATCGTAAGTTTTTTAATGAATTGCCGGATGCAATCAAGAGAGGCGTTTTGGCAAAGTGGTTGTCACAAAAAGGAATCCCTTTTTCTCATAAGCAGCTTTCAGATATTTTGTTGATTCCACCTGAGCAGGCTCTCCCTCAAGCATTTAACCTTAAAGGTGGATACTTTCTGCATATTACGAATAAGGAATTATCTATCCAGAAGCCTCTCGTGTTGCCTGCTCCACTCCCTCTCTCAAGTATACCCATCGGGGGAACCCTGCATTTACCACACGGTGCTAGTCTCCAGGTTGCCAAGGAGAGTCAAAATCCAATTCAATTACTTAAATTCCTCAAAGATGGAGTAGATGTAAGCAGAAATGCTTGGATAAGTGTGGATCTAGTAGTTACAAGAACAATTTATTGTCGAACGCGGCAGGAGGGGGATCTTTACAAGAAATTAGGTTCCAGCGGCGAAAAAAGCGTTAAGAAGCTAATGATTGATCATAAAATCCCTCAACTCAGCAGGGACTTACTTCCCTTAATCTTGGTTGGAAACGATGAAATCGTTTGGATACCTGGGCTACCTCCTTCCGAAAAATTCAAAGTTAAGCCAACGACAAAAAGGGTAATGCATTTGACTTACAGTCCTTGCCAAACATGATGTAGGTTGTGGATAACAGCACTCAAAAAGACCCAGACAAACAACCTAAATCTTTCCAGCCGAAGGTTTTCCTTATTTGGCTTGCCGTATTGGCCGCAATTATCGGCCTGGTCATGGCCCAATCCGGAGAAATTTCTCCATCACACCGCTCTCTTTCATCGGTTGATGAACTTCTGATTGCGGCCCAAGATGAGCGAATTGAAAAAGCGACCATTCAAAGTGACCCCAAGGGTGGTGAGGAGTGGTATTCCATTCAGGGGAAGGTGACTAACCCAGCTTTTGAAATTGATGAAAACCAGTACAAAACTCTCCCTTTTATAGTTAAAGGTAGGGTCACGGAATCAGAATACAAGGAGCTAAGGGAATTGCTTGGCAACCGGCTTCGTGAGGAACCTTCGAGTACCCTGTGGACAGATTTACTTTTCAGTCTACTTCCATTTCTCCTTATCATTGGCTTACTCTATTTTCTTTTCGTGCGGCAACTTCGTATGGCAGGGAAGGGGGCACTTAGTTTTGGCAAAAGCAAAGCAAAACTGCTTACCCGGGAGAACGAAAAAATTCTTTTTGAACATGTTGCTGGCTGCGACGAAGCCAAGGAAGAGGTTTCTGAAATTGTTGACTTTCTCAAAGACCCCAAAAGATTTCGTAAGATTGGAGGAACTATACCCAAGGGGGTGCTTATGGTGGGGCCTCCGGGTACGGGTAAAACACTCCTGGCCAAAGCTGTTGCCGGTGAAGCGGAAGTTCCATTTTTCAGTATAAGTGGCTCAGATTTTGTGGAAATGTTTGTGGGTGTCGGGGCCGCTCGCGTGCGTGACATGTTTGAGCAAGGCCGTAAAAGTGCACCTTGCTTAATCTTTATTGACGAGATCGACGCAGTTGGACGCCAGCGTGGCGCCGGCCTTGGTGGTGGTAACGATGAACGGGAGCAAACCCTTAACTCTCTTCTCGTCGAAATGGACGGTTTTGATGGACATGAAGGAGTAATTATAATCGCTGCGACCAATCGCCCTGATGTTTTGGACAATGCATTGCTTCGTCCTGGGCGTTTTGACCGACAAGTCGTGATTGACCTCCCTGACATGGAGGGTCGGGAGCAAATCCTGAAGGTTCACGCCAAAAAGATAAAGCTTTCTGAGGATGTTGAGTTAAATTCCCTCGCTCGGGCTACTTCTGGTTTTTCCGGTGCAGACTTGGCCAACCTTTTAAATGAGGGTGCCTTGATTGCTGCCCGCCGCCGCAAGAAAGCGGTGGAGAGAATCGACCTGGATGACGCAAGGGAGAAAATTTCATTTGGTCGTGAGCGCCGCCGGGTTATGGACGAAGAAGACAGAAAGATTATTGCTTATCATGAAGCAGGCCATGCCATTGTCCAGGCCGTGGTTGATGATGGGCTTCTGCCAATCCATAAGGTTACCATTATTCCCAGGGGGCAAAGTTTGGGAAGCACGATGTTTACTCCCAAGAAAGACATTCTGAATCACAGCAAAAGGAGAGTGTTGAACCAAATTTGTTGCGCAATGGGAGGGCGTGCCGCTGAAGAGATTGAAATTGGAGATGTTACAAGCGGTGCCGCGGGTGATATTCGCATGGCTACCAATATTGCCCGCAGTATGGTATGTGACTGGGGCATGAGTGACCTTGGGATGATCTCATTCGGGGACAAGCAAGATCAGGTTTTCCTAGGCAAGGAACTATCACGAGCTCAGAATTACAGTGAGGAGACGGCACAGAAAATCGACTTTGCTATCAAAGATGTAATCGATATGCAGTATAACCGGGCTAAAGAGATCCTGACTGAAAAAATCGATGCTCTTCATGCTGCGGCTGCGGCTCTACTTGAACATGAAA
>Ga0255758_10005261_pt1 | contig 10631 bp, 7 predicted proteins | sample 011ome_24_FD_179958 | JGI IMG/M metagenome (GOLD analysis project Ga0255758, IMG submission 179958) | Coastal salt marsh microbial communities from the Groves Creek Marsh, Skidaway Island, Georgia - 011513CT metaG (version 2) | ecosystem: Environmental > Aquatic > Marine > Intertidal zone > Salt...
ACCGACAGGTTTAAGATGACCCCAACAACCGCCGCCGTCACCGCACCCAGCACGCCCCATAACCTTGGCTGGCTTGACAGGCGTTGAACATATGGCGCGCCAAGAAAAATCCATAAAAAGCAAGGCACAAAGGTCACCCAAAGCCCGAGCGAGACGGCCATCAAAGCTAACGCGTAACCACCCTGTTGGAAACCCGCGACAAAGGCCACGAATTGCGTGACCAGAATAAGCGGCCCGGGCGTGGTTTCGGCCAGTCCCAAACCATCTAGAACTTGCGCTGGGTTGAGCCATCCATACGCCCCGACCACATCCTGCGCCATATAAGCCAAAACGGCATAGGCCCCGCCAAAGGTAACCAGGGCAAGTTTGCTGAAAAACCAACCAAGCTCAGCCAGAAATGGAACGCCAATGCCCCAAAACACGATGACCAGCGGGCATAGCCAGAGGCAAAGCCCCACCCCAAGCGTTATGGCAAATCGCCCGAAAGAGAACGCAGACAACTGGGGAATCTGAGCACCTTCTGGCGATAGAATTTGCGGGCCTTTGTGATATGCGCTTAGGAAAAACGCGCCATACACTCCCGAGGCAATCACAATAACCGGATAAGACAGATTGAGAAAAAACAAACCGACAAACGCAGCCCCGGAAATCACATAATGCTGGGTCTGCGTCAAAGCACGGCGCGATAAAGAAATTAAGGCTTGCACCACCACCACTAAGATCGCGGCTTTAACCCCCAAAAAAATTCCAGATAACATTGACGTTCCAGAAAAGGCCACATAACTGATCGATAAAATCAGCATCACCGCGGCGCCGGGCAGTACGAACAGGCCGCCGGCGATTAAACCACCGGAAATGCCGCGCAGGCGCCAGCCGGCAAAGGTTGCCAGTTGCATCGCCTCGGGGCCGGGAAGCAACATACAAAAATTCAGGGCATTCAGAAAAGACTGCTCATCCAGCCATTCTTTTTCATCAACAAGAATGCGATGCATCAATGCAATTTGGCCAGCTGGTCCACCAAAAGATAACAAGCCGATTTTGACAAAAACCCAGAATATATCTCTTAGCCGCGCAGATTTGGATGCGGTTGATATCTTTGCCTCATCGGTTGCTGAAACAGCCATTTTATAAGGCACCTTTCAAAGTAATCCTTATCTGTCTTAAACAGTGCGACCCGTTGCGCCACATCCCTACGTCGCAGGCAACCCACGCTGCGTCAAGGCTTTGCAAGCGCAAAGCTGGGGGCATCAAAAAAATTATCAGGGTTGGGCAAGCCGGGCCGCCCGCAAATCAAACCGACGCATGATCTCGTCACTTGGGAACCTAAAAACGATCCGAAAGCGCAAGCTCTTTCTCAGAGAACCGCGCCGGCAAACGAAAGCAACGTTGACGTCAATTGACCGGCAAATACCTTTGAGCGCTTAGACCTATATGTCGCGCCGGCCTTAACCTGCACGCTCAACCTGCAAAGACCGACCCGCCCAGTGATAGACCGCCTGACCGAAGGCCTGAAATAGGGGGCGCGAGACATCATCTTGAGCGGCCTGCCATTCAGGATGCCACTGCACGGATAAAGTGAACCCCGGGGCATCTTTAATATAAAGCGCTTCGGGCGTACCATCTTTGGCGACTCCATCGATCACAACGCGCGGCCCCGCTTGGTCAATCCCCTGCCCGTGCAGCGTATTGGTCAAGACCTCGCGCGCCCCTAAAAGGCGGTGGAACGGGCCATTTGAGGTCAGTTTCACGCTATGCCGATGGGCAAATTTTTCATCGAGCGATCCCTCTGGGGGCATTCTATGATTCATCCGACCCGGCAAATCGCGTATTTCGGGGTGCAGCGTGCTGCCCATCGCGACCGCAACCTCTTGAAAGCCCCGACAAATGCCAAAAATTGGCTGGCCCGAGGCAATACAGGCCCTAATCAGCGGCAGCACCAAGGCATCGCGCGCCCGATCAAAACTGCCATGCGCGGGGGTTTCAGCATGGCCATATTCTTCAGGGTGAATATTGGGCCGGCCTCCAGTGAATAAAAACCCATCGCAACAGGCCTGCAGCTCTTGCACCGATACCTGCCGCGGGTCTGCCGGAATAAGCATAGGAAGACACCGAGCAACTTGCGATATCGCCTCGCCATTGATGACACCCGATGCGTGAGACGGATATTCATCATTGATCATATAGTGATTGCAGATCACCCCAACTATTGGACGTGCCATCGCTTACCCCGTGATTGATAAGCACAGTATAGGGACGAAACTCAAAGATTGACAATAAGCGCTTATGGTTCTGCAGTCAGGTTGGTCGCTTCTACACCGGCGATGGCACAAATTTCATCATTATCAGATAAATCACCCGTCACCCCAACAGCGCCAACGATGTTTTGTCTCGCATCACGGATTAAAACGCCACCTGGAACCGGCACGACCTGCCCTTGGAAGGCGCCATTCACCGCCTGCATGAAATAAGCCTGCTGCTCAGCGCGCGCCATCTGCGCGCGCCCCGCCATTCCCAGCATAACCGCGCCATGGGCCTTGCCTGTCGCAATCGCAACCCGCCCTGGCGCGGCACCATCGCTGCGCTCAAAGGCGATCAAATGCCCGCCCGCGTCCAACACGGCTACGCTCAAAGGCTTGAAACCAAGCTCTTTGCCTTTTTCCAACGCTTTGCGGATAATTATCTTGGCCTTACGCAAGGTTAAATCGTTCATTCTTTGATTCCAAACTGTCTAATTTCTCTGGTTTTTTTCGCCTATGCGGCAGAGGCTGCGTCAACTGGTGAGACAGCTTGCGCCGCTTTCACTTCAAGGCGCCGCGCATGCAGCACAGGCTCTGTATAGCCCGAAGGCTGTATCCGCCCTTTAAACACCAAATCGCACGCGGCTTGAAACGCCGACCCCGTAAAATCGGGCGCCATTGGCCTGTAGGAAACATCCCCTGCATTCTGGCGATCCACAACAGCTGCCATTTTTTGCAATGCGGCCATTACCTGGGCGTGGCTTACAACCCCATGATGCAGCCAATTTGCCAAGGCTTGCGAAGAAATCCGGCAGGTTGCCCGATCTTCCATCAATCCAACATCATTGATATCGGGCACTTTTGAGCATCCCACACCTTGATCGACCCAGCGCACCACATAGCCTAAAATGCCCTGTGCGTTATTCTCAATCTCAGTTTGTATTTCTTGATCCGAGAGATTGCGGCCGCGCAGAACTGGCACCGTCAATAAATCCTTCAATGTCCCGCGGGGACCGGCTGCGGCGAGCTCGTTTTGGCGCTGCTTCACGTTCAGCTTATGATAATGCGTGGCGTGCAGGGTGGCCGCTGTGGGAGAGGGGACCCAAGCACAATTGGCTCCGGCCTCTGGGTGGCCCATTTTCGCCTCAAGCATATCGCCCATACGGTCTGGCATAGCCCACATGCCTTTTCCAATCTGGGCCTTTCCCTGTAAGCCGCAAGTCAGCCCAATATCAACATTGCGATCTTCGTAAGATTTTATCCAAGGCGTGGTTTTCATATCGCCTTTGGGAAGGAATGCGCCCATTTCCATACTCGCATGAATTTCATCACCCGTGCGGTCTAAAAAGCCCGTGTTTATAAAGGCCACGCGGTTTTTTGCAGCGCGAATGCATTCTTTCAGATTGGCAGAGGTACGGCGTTCTTCATCCATAATACCCAATTTCACCGTATGACGCGGCAGGCCCAGAATATCCTCTACGCGGCTGAAGATTTCATCCGCAAAAGCCACTTCTTCGGGGCCATGCATCTTCGGCTTCACCACATAGACCGAGCCATGCATCGCATTGCCCTTGTCTGATTTGAGGTCATGCATCGCAATCATCGTGGTGCACAGCGCGTCAAGTAAACCTTCTCCGATCTCAGCGCCGTCTTGGTCTAGCACCGCCGGTGTAGTCATCAAATGCCCCACATTACGCACAAGCATTAAGCTACGCCCCTTTAAATGTGCTGGCGCACCTTGCGCAGTGGTATAGGCGATGTCAGGGTTCAACCTTCGGGTGAAGGTCTCAGAGCCCTTTACGATTTCTTCGCTCAAATCCCGTTTCATCAAACCTAGCCAATTGCGATAAGCAAGAGTTTTATCTGCGCCATCCACCGCAGCCACGCTGTCTTCACAATCCATTATAGTCGAGATCGCCGACTCTATTCGGATATCAGAAATTCCGGCCCGATCCGCAGCCCCAATCAAACTGGCAGAATCAACATTAACAATGATATGCAGATCATTGTTTTTGAAAATATATCCATCTATATTATCACCATCACCGACACAGCCGATAAATTGCTCCGGATGCGCCAACCCGACACCATCCGCGCAAAACCCGTCTTGTGTTTGAGAAATACAAGCTACATCCGACCAAGAGCCCTTCGCCAATGGCAGGCTGTCATCCAAAAATGCCCGACCCCACGCGACGACCCGATCGCCACGCGCTTGGTCATACGCCCCTGCTGGCGGCAAATCCCCCATCGCGTCAGTGCCGTATAACGCATCATATAAGCTGCCCCAGCGCGCATTGGCGGCATTCAACGCAAAGCGTGCATTCATGACTGGAACCACAAGCTGCGGCCCTGCAATCTGCGCGATTTCGGGGTCAATCCCCTGCGTCTCAATCTTAAAATCTGGTCCTTCATCGACCAAATAGCCGATTTCTTTCAGGAAGTCCTGATAGGTTTCAAAGCTAAAATCAACGCCCCGATGCGAGATATACCAATTGTCTAGCTGCGTCTGGATATCCTCGCGCTTCTGTAAAAGTTCGCGGTTTTTAGGCCCTAATTCCGCAACAAGCGCCGCGAGCCCTGCCCAAAATTGCGTCGGCGTTATGCCGGTGCCCGGCAAGGCATCTGTTTCGATGAATGCCGCCAATTGATGCGCGACGCTTAAACCTTCTCGTGATACCCGCTCCGACACAGAACACCCCTTACCTTGATTCCAACTCAGTCATCACCTGCTTTAGGGAAAAAGTTTCCTATATGCAATTATTTTGGTAAAAATATGTTACCAAAACTAGAGTCTTCTGGCAGGATCCTGCGCATTATTCCTATTCCGCCGGCATTTTTCGCTGCAATGTTGAACATGATCCCAGTCTTTTGCCCATTTTTTGCGCCAGACAAAGGGGCGCCCGCAGGTTTTGCAGAGCTTTTGCGGCAAATCGCTTTTTCTTCGCATTTTCATTTTCAAACCCTGACCTAAACCTTTGCAAACCTATGCAACTCTTTTGTGCTTTTTAACAGGCACAACCGGACGCTGGATTTGATATATACGCAAAGCAGCAGATCGCCAGCCCGCACAAAAAATCTAAAAAAATCTATCGGCGGTTTATCTCCCCCAAAAAGGCAAAGCGCCCTTGCACTTTGCAAGCCGTGGTTTAGACCTAAAGCGCAAGGAATGACGCTGTAAGGATATGCCGTGAAAGATGCCAGCCCCACCACCATTTATCTCGAAGATTACGCGTCTTTTCCGTTTCGCGTCAAAAATGTGCATCTGACGTTTCAATTAGACCCTCTCAAAACCAGAGTCATTTCTTTGGTTGAATTCGAACCTATTTCCAGCGCGGTTCAAAATGAATTGTTCCTGCATGGTGAAGATCTACGCCTTATTTGGGCAAAAATTGATGGCACGGCCGTATCGCCACAGATCGCGAAAGGCGGCTTATCCGTTCAGGTTCCCAGCACAGGCTTTATTTGGGAATGTGAGGTCGAGATTGCCCCTCAAAACAACACATCGCTGGAGGGGCTATATATGTCAAACGGCATGTATTGCACGCAATGCGAGGCGGAAGGCTTTCGAAAGATAACCTATTATCCTGATCGTCCCGATGTAATGGCGCAGTTTCACGTTCGGATTGAAGGCGATTTGCCCATTTTATTATCAAACGGCAATCCGAAGGCGCAGGGTGAAAACTGGGCTGAATGGAAAGATCCCTGGCCCAAACCTGCCTATTTATTCGCCTTGGTGGCCGGCAGGTTGATTGCTCATCACGATACTTTCACCACCGCATCTGGAAATCATGTGGCGCTGAATATTTGGGTACGCCCTGGCGACGAACATAAATGTGGCTTTGGCATGGAGGCGTTAAAAGCCTCGATGCGCTGGGATGAGAAAATCTATCAGCGCGAATATGATTTGGATGTGTTCAACATCGTGGCAGTCGATGATTTCAACATGGGCGCAATGGAAAATAAGGGCTTAAATATCTTTAACAGTGCCTGCGTCTTGGCCAGCCCAACCACCAGCACAGATAAAGATTTTGAACGCATCGAGGCGATCATCGCGCATGAGTATTTTCACAATTGGACGGGCAACCGCATTACTTGCCGCGATTGGTTTCAACTTTGTCTGAAAGAGGGGCTAACCGTTTTTCGCGACGCCCAATTCACGTCAGACCTGCGCAGCGCCGCGGTCAAGCGGATCGAAGATGTGATCCAGCTACGTGCGATCCAATTTAGCGAGGATGGTGGCCCGCTTGCGCATCCCGTGCGCCCTAACAGCTTTATCGAGATTAATAATTTTTACACAGCGACGGTTTATGAAAAAGGCGCTGAATTGATTGGCATGCTGAAAACGCTTGTCGGCGATCAGGCCTATTACAAAGCTTTGGCGCTATATTTTCAGCGTCATGACGGCGATGCCGCCACCATCGAAGATTGGCTACAGGTTTTTGAAGACAGCACCGGGCGCGATTTGAGCCAATTCAAAAACTGGTATACGCAAGCCGGCACCCCCCAAGTAAGCGTGACAGAAACCTATGAAAAGGGTATATTCCAACTCACTTTTTCGCAAAAAACCCCTGCAACGCCAGGACAAATAGAAAAAGATCCCAAAGTCATACCAATTGCCGTTGGCTTATTATCGCCTTGCGGACAAGAGCTTTTGCCAACGCAGATTTTAGAGCTTAACCAAGCCCAACAAAGCTTTACATTTGCGAGCGCTGAACGCCCCATCGCCTCGATTTTACGCGAATTTTCAGCCCCTATCCTACTGAAACACACTCAGAACGACGCTACCAAAGCTTTTCTACTTGCGCATGACACTGATCCTTTCAACAAATGGCAGGCCGGACGAACGCTGGCCGTTGAAAGTTTGAAAGAATTGGCACAACACAACCAGGCCCCCGCGCTCGAGTTTCTGGATGCGCTGCAGGCTGTGGCAAGCGATGACGCGCTTGATCCAGCGTTTCGCGCCTTGGTGCTTGGCTTGCCATCACAAGATGAAATAGCACGCTCGCTCTACGCAGATGGCCTAACCCCCGATCCACAGCGCATTTTCGATGCGCTTGAAACCCTGCATCAAACGCTTGCCCAGCATTTGCAAGATATCTGGCCGCACTTGTATGCCGCGCATCAAATACAAGAGCCTTATGCGCCAAACGCGCAGCAATCTAATGCCCGCGCGCTCGCCAATAGGGCTTTGGTTTACCTTACGCGGATTGATGCCGGCGAAGCCGCTAAAAAACAATTCGACACCGCCAATAATATGACCCAACAGCAAGCCGCGCTCAGCGCGCTTTTATCAGTTGAAAAGGGCGCCGAGCAGGCGCAAGAATTTTATCATCAATGGAAAGACGATCGGCTGGTAATCGATAAGTGGTTTGCCTTGCAGGTGGCTTTCGCACCGCCAGAAAAAGCTGCGATTATTGCAAAATCACTTACACAACATGAAGATTTTAATTGGAAAAACCCAAACCGTTTTCGAGCGGTTTTTGGATCACTGGCGGGCAATATGGCAGGCTTCCATCACCTGTCGGGCCAAGGCTATGAATTAATGGTAAAGTGGCTTTCGCGGCTTGATAAAATCAATCCGCAAACCACCGCCCGCATGTGTGGAGCGTTCAAAACCTGGCGCCAATTTGATAAAAGCCGGCAAGCCATGTTGAAACCGCTGTTGCAAACCATGTTAGAGAGGGAGGGGCTCAGCAGAGATTCGCGCGAGATGCTTTCAAGAATTGTAAACGACTGACGCGCTGCGCTAACGGCTAAGCAGACGCCCTGCTGGCGCACACAGCAACACCCCCGCAAAGAGAAAGCGAGTAGGGCGCAAAGAGATTGAAACCCGCAGCCGCATTGGCTAAACCGGCGCAAAGAAACCACGCCTTAAAGGACATGCACCATGCTCGATCTGACATTTGAACCGCCCAAGATCAAGACCATCGCCGGTGCTAAGTATGACTGGGAATTGGTGATCGGCATGGAAGTGCACGCCCAAATTGCCTCAAAAGCAAAGTTATTTTCAGGGGCCTCCACGCAATTTGGCAATGAACCAAATTCCAATGTTGCCTTCGTGGATGCCGCAATGCCAGGCATGCTGCCGGTAATAAATGAATTTTGCGTAGAGCAGGCGGTCAAAACCGGGCTGGGTTTGCAGGCTAAAATCAATTTAGTCTCTGCCTTTGATCGAAAGAATTATTTCTATCCAGACCTTCCTCAAGGATATCAGATCAGCCAGCTCTATCATCCGATCGTTGGCGAGGGTGAAGTGATCGTTGATATGGCGCCCGGCGTTGCGCGCCGGGTCCGCGTTGAGCGCATTCATATCGAACAAGATGCTGGAAAATCGATCCATGACATGGATCCAAATATGTCATTTGTTGATCTGAATCGCACCGGTGTGGCGTTGATGGAAATCGTCAGCCGCCCCGATATTCGCAGCCCAGAAGAAGCCGCCGCCTATATCGTAAAATTGCGTCAGATCCTGCGCTATTTGGGCACCTGTGACGGGAATATGCAAAACGGGAACCTGCGCGCCGATGTCAACGTCTCGATTTGCCGGCCAGGACAATATGAAAAATATCTCGAAAGTGGAGATTTTTCGCATCTTGGCACCCGCTGCGAAATCAAAAATATGAACTCAATGCGGTTTATCCAGCAAGCTATTGACGTGGAGGCGCGGCGGCAAATTGCGATCGTAGAAAGCGGCGGAAGCGTCGATCAAGAAACCCGGCTTTATGATCCCGACAAAGGCGAAACGCGCTCTATGCGCTCCAAAGAAGAGGCGCATGATTATCGCTATTTCCCCGATCCGGATCTTTTACCTTTGGAAATCGAACAAGACTGGGTGGATGAGATTGCAGCAAATCTGCCAGAGCTGCCCGATCAGAAAAAAACCCGCTTCGTTACAGATTTTGGCTTATCGGAATATGATGCCAATGTCCTAACCGCAGAGCTTGACTCGGCGGCGTATTTTGAAGCGGTGGCCAAGGGGCGCGATGGCAAATTGGCCGCAAACTGGGTGATCAACGAACTTTTTGGGCGCCTCAAAAAAGATGATTGTGATATCAGTGAAAGCCCGGTCAGCCCGGCGCAACTGGGCGGTATTATCGATCTTATTTCCAAAGGCGAGATCAGCGGAAAAATCGCCAAGGATGTGTTTGAAATTGCTTATAGCGAGGGCGGTGATCCGGCGCAGATCGTGGAAGCGCGCGGCTTAAAACAAGTGACAGATACAGGAGCGATCGAAGCGGCGGTGGATCAAGTGATCGCGGATAACCCAGCGCAAGTTGAAAAAGCCAAGGCCAACCCCAAGCTGGCAGGCTGGTTCGTCGGGCAAGTGATGAAAGCCACAGGGGGCAAAGCCAATCCAAAAGCGGTGAATGAACTGGTCGCTGCAAAATTGGCCCAATAAACGCCAAGTCACGGTGCCGCTTGTGCCGCGATCAAGGTTTGTGCAACAGGCGCGGGCCCTTCAAGCGGTTAAAGGTTCGCGCTTAAGGGGTATCAAGTTCTAAAGCCAAGGCGTGAATCACGCCGATTAACTCTGGCCCCAGCGCCGCATGCACCGCGCGATGCCGCGCGATTCGCGATTGCCCTTTAAACTGCTCAGATTTCAGACGGACGCGAAAATGGCTTTGTCCGCCTTCTGGCGCACCGGCATGCCCACGGTGCTGATCGCTCTCATCTAAGACCTCCAAAAAGCTTGGTTGAAAAGAATTCTCAAGATTTTTGCGAATTTGTTCCCCTCGGGTCATATTTTTTGTTTTCGCCTCTTCAAATTACCTGAGGAAAGCCTATGCTATCTGCCTTGAACAGAAAAGGTGATTTTATGGCTGCCTCCGACCCATTTGGTTTTGATATCTCTGTGTCTTCTTCAAAGAAGAAAAATCCGCGCGGGCGGCGCAGCATGTCTGGAGCCTCTGACACCTCGACCCGACTGTGCGAACATGAAGGCTGCCAAGAGGCTGGAAAATTCCGCGCGCCCAAAGCCCCCGATGTGCTGGATGATTTTTTCTGGTTCTGCAAAGATCACGTGCGCGAATATAATCTGAAATGGAATTTCTTTAACGGCACCACAGAAGCCGAAATCAATGCTCAGCGTTCAAAAGACAAAGTTTGGGAAAGAGAAACCAAAGATTTCCGCGACACAGAAGCGCGCGCTTGGGCACGGCTGGGGATTGAGGATCCGCATCAGGTTTTGGGCGAAAATGCCACTAAGAACCCAGGCAAATCCGGAGGCTCTGCGGGCAGTGGCCGGCGTCTGCCGCCAACCGAACGCCGCGCTTTGGAAATCTTAGAAGGCAAGGACAATTGGAGCAAAGCAGAAATACGCGGCGCGTATAAAGCGCTGATCAAAGTCTTACACCCAGATATGAATGGCGGCGATCGTAGCCAAGAAGAACAGCT
>Ga0255758_10005263_pt1 | contig 10630 bp, 11 predicted proteins | sample 011ome_24_FD_179958 | JGI IMG/M metagenome (GOLD analysis project Ga0255758, IMG submission 179958) | Coastal salt marsh microbial communities from the Groves Creek Marsh, Skidaway Island, Georgia - 011513CT metaG (version 2) | ecosystem: Environmental > Aquatic > Marine > Intertidal zone >...
TTGCTTAAATGCTAATTGCTTTTTTCAAAGCCATTATATATCCAAAATGTAATCCTTCATGCACATTGTTAAAGGCAATTGCCTTTTCTGTACTGCTTAGAGTGATATTATAGCTAGTAGTGTATTCTGAGTATTTCGTAAATAAACCATTATCATAATCTTGTTGCATTATTTTTGCTGAAGATATTAATAGTCCTTTTATTTCGTTGATTTCATTTTCTGAAACATTTTTTGGCGCTGAAGTCCCTTTCCTATATTTCTCGATTAATTCCCCGGGTATAACGGGGCTTTGTCCACTTAATTTATAAACAAGTAATTGCTGCGTGGCTAAGTTGTGAGCTGCATTCCAAATAATGTTATTGTTAAAACCATTTGGAATTTTGGTTAACTCTTCAATGGATAAGCCTTTTATTGAATTAAGTAGGTTTTTTCGGGTAATCAGTAAAATTTCAAATTGTTGGTCCATTGCATTGTTGTTTAAAATATGCATTCATCAATATAGTAATAAATGCTCGCAAAAGCTAATTGTAACAGTTACTTTATGTTTATGTCAAAAATTGTCTCTAGAGTTTGCTGCGTAATACAGTAATAAACGGTCGTAAAACTCACCAGGGTCTTTGTAATAGACTTTAAAAGTATATTCGTTTTCAGTGTCGAAATGTGTTCCTTCAATAAGAGAAATGTCAGCACTTGCCGCAGTGTCACTTACATATAAATAAGTGTAATTATAAACACCTTGTTTTAAGTAAATTTCAGCTTTGTAGGCAAGTGCATTATAGTCGTATTTTAGCCTGTAAGCATTGTCTATTTCCCAATTACTTAATTGGCCGTATAGGTATAAATCTCCTTTGTTTAGAGGATTAGAATATGGAATAGTAAAGGTGGTGTAAGCATAATCACTTTCTAGGTTGTGATCAAAGCCATCTATATTTTTAATAAATAGGCGACCGTTAGCATCTCCCGTTTCGAGGTAAGTTCTCTTAATATCAGGTTTTAATTTTACTTTATAGGAACTATTCCTATCATCAATACTAAGAACTCTTTGTGTATAGTTTTTCAGTGTGGAAATATCAATAAATCGAAATTCGTTTCCTCCGTCAAAAACATTGTCTTCTTCATAGTTGTAAATCAATTGATCTTCCTTTACAAAATTTGGGGATAGTTTGGTGCATGAATTATCCGTTCTGTGATTTTGTTCAATGTGTACTTTTATATTCGAATAGGGATTGATAATCTGTATTTTGTCGTAGGACAAGGTAAAGTCAACTTCTTGCCTATAATATTTGTCATCAAGTTTGGCTGGATACTTAATTTTAGGAAGAATTTGCATACTGTTTTCAGTAACGTAAAATTTTTGTGTTAACACGGGATACTGTTCTTCACCTTCAGGATATACCACTATAATGTAATTCCCGGACTTTGTTAATTGTATGTTCTCATTAGGGAACTCTACCCAATAGTGCACATAGCTTTGATATGCATTAAAGGAATATTTATTATTATCGATATAGTTTTCGTCAAAACCATTAATGTAATCAATGTCTGACAGCCCACTTTGTGTCCAATCTGCATTGCAGTGTATTATTTTATATTGATAGGCAGTTATTTCACCATCTAATTCGTCAAACCTTAGTTCGAGTGTTTCTTCCGAGTTCAATCTAATTGCTGGGTCAGATAGCACCGAACCTTTCTTATAGAATAAAACTGTTTTTATTTTAGGATTGTATGTTAGGTTCTTATACAGTAAGGGTTCATCTTCGAAAAACTGTTCCTTTTCGTCTAAAATTGTTGGTGAGGTTGAAGTTTCTTTAATAGCGAATCTTTCTTCAGTTGAAACCGCTTTTGAGGTGCAGTTGCAAAGCATTCCTATCAACATCAGCGCAAGTAGAAATATAGGTGATTGGCTTCTGCTATTTATAATCATTCTAAATTAGTGTTCTATAAATGAATATAAAGATATAACGCTTTATTAGAAACAGCAAATTTTTAATTTTGCAAAGTTAATTATTTGAAAAATCACCTTATGTCAAAATCCATAAAAATCCGTAAAGGATTGGATATCAGAATCAAAGGAGATGCTGAAAGAAGCTCTACTGAAGTACCATTGTCATCTACTTATGCTATTAAACCAACTGATTTTCATGGCCTTATACCAAAATTATTGAAAAGAGTAGGAGACCCAGTAAAAGCTGGAACTATAATCTTTCAAGATAAGTATAGAGAGGACATTAAATATGTTTCACCTGTAAGCGGAAAAATTCAAGAAGTTAAACGAGGTGCTAAAAGAAAGATTTTAGAAGTCATTATTGAAGCGGATAAAGAAATTTCTTATGAGGCGGGAAATCCAGTCGATGTAGCGTCTTTGGACAGAGAAACAGCAAAAGAAGCATTATTAGCAAGCGGATTATGGCCATTTATTAAAATGCGACCAATTGATGTTGTTGCGAATTATACAGATACTCCAAAATCTATTTTTATTTCAGGTTTTGATTCCAGTCCTTTAGCACCGGATTATGATTATCTGTTATATACTAGAGATAAGGAATTTCAAGCAGGGATTGATGTTTTAAATAAACTCACAGACGGGAATGTTAATCTACAATTAAGAGCTAAAGGTGGTGCGGATGCAGCATTTACGCAAGCGAAGAAAGTAGTTGCTAATAAAGTGTCAGGTCCTCACCCATCAGGTAATGTCGGACCTCAGATTCATCAAATTGACCCTATAAATAAAGGAGAGGTTGTTTGGACAGTAAATGCGCAAGATGTTGCTATAATTGGCAGGTGTCTTCTCACAGGAAGGTATGATGCTTCTAAATTGGTAGCGTTAACAGGTTCCGAAGCTACCAATAGAAAATATTATAAAGTAATTATTGGAGCAAATGCAAGTGACGTATTAAACGGTAACTGCAATACAGACAACGTTCGCTATATTAGTGGCAATGTGTTGACGGGCTCTCAAATTGAAGCGGATGGTTATATTGGTTTTTATGACTCGCAGCTTACTGTAGTTCCAGAAGGAAATGAACACAAGTTTTTTTTAACAAAGGGTTGGTTAGAGCCAGGATTTAAAAAGTTATCGAATAATTCTGCTTACCCAAGTAAAATATTTGGTCCAAAGAAATTTGATGTTGATACAAACTTAAATGGTGAAGAAAGAGCATTTGTGGTAACTGGAGAGTATGAAAAAGTTTTTCCATTTGATATTTACCCTGTTCATTTAATTAAGTCAGTTATGGTAAATGATATTGATTCAATGGAGAAGTTAGGGATTTATGAAGTTGCACCTGAGGATTTTGCCTTATGTGAGTTCGTTTGTACCTCAAAAATTAATTCTCAAGAAATTGTTAGGGAAGGTTTGGATGTTATTCACAAAGAATGCATGTAGTGCATAATTTATTTTAAATTAAACAAATTAGATAGTGAAATTTTTAAGAAACATATTTGACAATGCTCATGCTAAGTTGAACAAGTCAGAAAAAACTAAAAAGCTATTTCCATTGGTTGATTCTGTAGATACTTTAATGTTTACTCCAAATCATACTACGAGCGGAGGCGCGCACATTAGAGATGGAATTGACCTTAAGAGAACCATGATGTTTGTTATTTTGGCGTTAATCCCTTGTCTGTTATTCGGAATGTACAATGTTGGATTACAACATGATCTTGCAAATTCGACTGTAGAATGGTCTGGTATTGATCAGTTCCTATATGGTTTAATGAAAGTTCTGCCATTTATAGTTGTTTCATATGCTGCTGGTTTAGGAGTTGAATTTATTTTTGCAATAAAAAACGGTCATGCTGTTCAAGAAGGTTATTTGGTTTCTGGAATGTTAATTCCGCTTATTATGCCAATTGATACGCCATTATGGATGGTGGCTGTAGCGGTTATTTTTGCGGTTGTAATAGGTAAAGAAGTCTTTGGAGGGACAGGAATGAATATATTAAATATTGCCTTAACAGCTCGTGCTTTCTTATTCTTTGCGCATCCAACTTCAATGTCTGGAAATAATGTATGGATTTCAGGTTTCAAAGAGTTGAAAGGTTCAGGTAATTTGGTGGATGGGGTGTCAGGAGCTACTCCTCTAGGAGATTTAGCCTCTTTTACGCAGGATCAGCCTGCTTATTCTTCTCTAAATGAATTTATTGATAAGGGACATTCTTTTGTGGACGCCATGTGGGGGTTATATCCAGGTTCCATTGGAGAGTCATCTGTTTTTCCAATAATGCTAGGAGCCATATTTTTATTGATTACCGGAATAGCTAGTTGGAGAGTAATGACATCATTTTTTGTTGGAGGATTGGTAATGGCTTTGATCATGAATCAATTTGCTGGTGAAAATGCTTACATGCAACTACCAGCAATTCACCAGCTGATGTATGGTGGCTTTTTGTTCGGAATGGTCTTTATGATAACAGATCCAGTTACGGCTGCTCAAACATCCAAAGGAAAGTATTTTTATGGCTTTTTGGCCGGTTTCTTAGGAATATTAATTCGAGTGGTAAACCCGGCATATCCGGAGGGTATTATGCTTGCTATACTTATAGCAAATGTATTTGCACCCTTGATAGATCACATGGTGATTAGTACAAATATTAAAAGAAGATTAAAACGAGTTAAAACTGCATAATCATGGCAATTAATAAAGAAAGTAACGTATACACAGTAATTTTTGCAACATTAATGGTTGTGGTTGTGGGTGGTGTCTTGGCATTTATTTCTTCATCATTGAAACCTATTCAAGAAGACAACGTCAGAAATGAGAAAAAGCAATTAATCTTAAAAGCAATTGGTTCTGAAGAAACTAAGTCTATTAGTAGAGAAGATGCTGGAGCGGAATTCAATAAATACGTAGTAGAAAGATTGATCCTTGATTACGAAGGGAATATTCTAGAAGGAACTAGATTGACTAATGAAACTCCTGTAGATATAAAAAGCGCAAAGGATGCTTTTGCTGTAGATTTACAAAAAGAATACAAAAAGTTTGTTCAACCCTTAACAAATAAATATACAGGTACTGATTTAGTAGATGAGTTAACTAAAGAAACGAACATTCATTACCCATTGTTTATTTGTCAGGTAAATAATAAAAAACATTATGTTATTCCTGTTATGGGTAAGGGTCTATGGGCTGGAGTATGGGGTTATATAGGATTGGAATCAGATGGAAGAACGATATCTGGTGCTGTGTTTGATCATAAGTCAGAGACTCCCGGTTTAGGAGCAGAGATTTCCAAAGATTTTTTTAGTGATCAATTTATTAAGAAAACTATTGTAGATCAAACCGGAAAATATACTCCAGTAAAGGTTGTTAAACCTGGCACAGGTGTTACAGAGCCATACGTAGATGGTATAAGTGGAGGTACATTTACAAGCGTTGGAGTAGATGAAATGATGAATAGAACATTAGCGGTATATCACAAATTCTTCCAAAAAGAAGAGGGTAAACAATTATTAACCAATATTTAACTTCGAAAAATTAGAATTATGAGCGAAGTAGCTGTAAAAGAAAAGGAACCATTATTCTCCAAAAAGAATAAGAAGTTAATAACAGATCCATTGAACGATACGAATCCTGTTACGATTCAAGTACTAGGAATATGTTCAGCATTAGCTGTTACGGTAAAAATGGATGCTGCATTAGTAATGTCTATGGCAGTATTAGCTGTATTGATTGCTGGTAATGTTATTGTTTCTTTAATGAGGAATCTGATACCGGGTAAAATTAGAATTATTGTTCAATTGGTGGTAGTAGCTGCTTTGGTAATTATTGTCGATCAAGTATTAAAAGCTTTTGTATATGATGTATCTAAACAATTATCGGTATTTGTTGGTCTAATCATAACGAACTGTATTATTATGGGGCGTTTAGAAGCATTTGCTTTAGCAAATAAACCATGGGCATCGGCATTAGATGGTCTAGGAAATGGCATTGGTTATGGGATTATATTAGTTGTTGTAGCTTTCTTCAAGGAATTATTTGGTTCAGGAACATTGTTGGGATATGAAATTTTCGGAAATGCTACTGATATGACTGGATTGTATGCAATGGGTTATGAAAATAATGGAATGATGTTATTGCCGCCATCATCATTGGTATTAGTAGCTATTTATATTTGGATTCAGAAGAGTAGAAATCCAAGTTTACAAGAAGGACATTAAAAATTGATTATACCGTAAAAAAGTAAAAAATGGATTTATTAAAATTATTTATAAAAGCAGCATTTGTAGAGAACATGGTCTTTACGTTTTTCTTTGGAATGTGTTCTTATTTGGCAGTTTCGAAAACAGTTAAAACAGGTGTCGGACTTGGTGCTGCAGTAATATTTGTATTAGGTGTTACAGTTCCTGTAAACTATTTATTAGAAACATATGTTCTCAAAGATGGAGCATTAGCTTGGCTAGGAGCAGAATACGCAAATATGGACTTAAGCTTTTTGAGCTTTATTATGTTTATCGCAGTAATTGCTTCCATAGTCCAACTGGTAGAGATGTTGGTTGAAAAATTCTCTCCTGCATTGTATGGTGCATTGGGTATTTTCTTGCCATTGATTGCGGTAAACTGTGCAATTCTTGGTGGATCATTATTTATGCAAGAAAGACAATTCGAAAACATTGGTGAAGCATCTGTATACGGATTGGGTTCTGGCTTTGGATGGTTTATAGCGATAGTATTGATTGCAGCTATTCGAGAAAAAATTCGTTATTCTCATGTTCCAGCACCAATAAGGGGTGTAGGAATGGCATTTATCTTAACTGGATTAATGGGGCTAGCATTTTTAGGATTTATGGGATTTGAACTTTAAAAAATTTTTAATACAAACAAAAAATGGATTTGAAAATCATTATATTGACAATTGCAGTATTCTTGGTGGTTGTGCTCGTTTTAGTAGCTGTACTTATTTTTGCTAGAGCTAAATTAATGCCTTCAGGCAAACTTAAAATTACTATTAATGGCGAAAAGGAATTGTCAGTTGATGGAGGAGGTACTTTGTTATCTACATTAAGTGCAGCAGGTATCTTTTTACCATCTGCTTGTGGCGGAGGCGGAACATGTGTGCAATGTACTTGTCAAGTTCATTCTGGCGGAGGTAGTATTCTGCCAACAGAGGCGCCGCATTTTTCGCGTAAAGAAATAGCAGATAATTTCCGATTAGGTTGCCAAGTGAAAGTAAAAGAAGACATGGAAATAGAAGTAGAAGAGGAAGTTCTTGGAATTAAAGAATGGGAAGCTACTGTCGTTTCTAATTATAATGTTGCAACTTACATTAAGGAGTTTATTGTCGAGATTCCTGAAGATATGGATTATAAGGCTGGTGGTTATATCCAGATTAAAATCCCTAAATGTGAAATAAAATTTTCCGACATGGATATTAAGGCTCATCCACAAGATCATCCGGGTGAACCGGATAAATTTGAAAAAGATTGGGGTGAGGGTAAATTTGCTATGAGAGACCTGGTAATGAAGAACTCTGAAGAAGTAGTCAGAGCTTATTCTATGGCTTCTTATCCTGCAGAAGGTAGAAGGATTATGCTAAATGTGCGTGTAGCAGCTCCACCCTGGGACGGCAAGAACAATGCATGGATGAATGTTAATCCTGGTATAGCCTCTTCGTATATTTTTGGGTTAAAAGAAGGGGATAAAGCTGTAGTCTCTGGGCCTTATGGGGAATTCTTTATTAATCATTCAGAGGCTGAAATGTTGTATGTTGGAGGTGGTGCAGGAATGGCACCTATGCGTTCTCATTTATATGAGTTATTTAAAACATTAAAAACTGGTAGAAAGGTTTCATATTGGTATGGTGGACGTTCTCGAGCTGAATTATTCTATATCCATTATTTCAGGGATTTAGAGAAGGAATTTCCGAATTTTAAGTTTTACATGGTTTTGTCCGATTCACTTCCGGATGACAATTGGATAGAAATGAAAGATATTAATGATACGGAAGGTGATGGTTTTACTGGCTTTGTCCACAATGCAGTAATTGATCAATACTTGAAGGATCATGAAGCTCCTGAAGATATTGAATTTTATTTCTGTGGACCACCAATGATGAACGTTGCAGTGCAAAACATGTGTGACGATTGGGGTGTTCCTCCTGAGAATGTACGATTTGATGACTTTGGTGGATAATCAATAAATAATTAAAAGGTTAAATCCTCCTGCTTTTTAAGTAGGAGGATTTTTGTTTAAATGCGCAAAATGAAAGTTGTAACACTACTATTAATTACTTTTCTATTTGTAAGATGCGGAGAGAACCAGGAGTCTATTAATCCCAAAGGTAAAGATCTGTTGCCTAACTTTTTCCAAATAACTGGATATGCGCAAGGAACAACTTACTCTGTAGTTTATCAAGACTCCTTGGAACGAGATTTATCGAATTCAATCGATTCTTTGCTTAAAGATTACGATAGTTATCTTTCTGCCTATGTTGATACAAGTTTAATCTCTCAATTTAATAATTCTGAATATAGCCCAACATCTTCAAAAACAAGATGGAACAATGATTTTTTAGATTTGGAGATTAAGCCTGATGGAATTTTTGAAGATTGTTTTAAATCAGCAAAAGAAATTTACCATGCTACGGATGGCGCATTTAATCCTGCAATTTTTCCATTAGTGCAATATTGGGGCTTTTTTAAAGGTGAAATAAGAGAGGATGCTTCCGAGATTGAAATAGATTCCCTTTTAAAAATAGTTGATTTTTCTGATTCCATGATTAACCTATATACCGATACTGTTTCTAAAGGTGATGTTATATTTGGTTCGACTCTGGTAATAGGTAAATTGAATGGAAATACGAAGATTGATTTCAATGGAATTGCACAAGGGCACTCAGTAGATATTATAGGGAGTTATTTATTATCTCTCGGGATCATTAACTTCATGGTAGAAGTGGGGGGGGAAGTATTATGCAATGGAGTGAATAACAAAAACACTTACTGGCAAATAGGGGTGGATAAACCTGTAGAAAACTCATCTCCTGGGAGTGAAGGTTTTCAATTTGTTGTTACTGTAAATAATGGTGCAATTGCTACTTCTGGAAACTACCGTAAATTCTACGAAAAAGAAGGGTTAAAATATGCACATACTATTAATCCTAAAACAGGGTATCCAGTTCAACACTCTTTGCTAAGTGTAACGGTAAAAGCAGATAAATGTGCTGATGCAGATGGGTATGCAACAGCATTTATGGTAATGGGAGTCGAACAGACCAAGAAATTTTTAAGCGCGAAACCAGAGCTTGGTTTGGAAGTATATTTGATCGCTTCCAATGAAATAGAGGAGTATGATGTTTGGATGACAAATGGGTTTGAAAACCTTATTTCGAAGTAATAGTAAACAAAATAAGAAACTTTATTGAGATTTTGAGGTCGGAAAAATACGTATTCGTAAATTTTTATATTTGTTTTTATGATTGAAACATTGAACAATAAATCTGCTCTTGTAGCGAAAAAATTATTTACAATTTGGCAGGAATCATATAGGGTAGAGGCAAAGCTTCTTCAGGTTCTTGATTTTCCTCCATTAAATAGAACAGTTGCAGATTTTATAAATTCTTCAACGCGATTTTATAGTTTTGTAAAAGATGATAATTATAATGCTGTAATGGAGTTGCGAGATAATGATGATGTTTTACATATTCAAAGTTTGGTAGTGCAGCCTAGTCAATTTAGAAAAGGATTAGCCAGCAAAATGATTGCTTTTGTATTGAGTGAGAATATGGAGTATAACTTTACTGTGGAAACGGGTTGTGATAATTTACCAGCGATAAACTTATATTTAAAGTTTGGTTTTGTTGAAACGAAACAGTACGAAACAGATTATGGTATTCGTAAAATTTGTCTTTTATTAAATAGAAACGGGAATTAACCACCTTTTCTTTTTACCGAATACCCATCAGCTTCTAAAAGCTTTATAACCTTATCTCGGTTATCTCCTTGGATTAATATTTCGCCATGCTTAGAGCTGCCTCCAACACCGCATTTAGACTTTAGCTTTTTTCCTAAATCATTTAAATCGGCTTCAGCGCCAACAAAACCTTCTATAAGAGTAACAACACTCCCTTTTCGTTGCTTTCTATCTAGAGAAACATATAACTTTTGCTGATTAGGAGCAAGTGTCGCTTCTTCTTTATTTTCAAAGTCATCGTTGAAAGAGAAAATTTCTATTCGTTTTTTCTTTTTTGCCATTTTTAATAATTCAATACTCGGATTTTCTGAATTTCCTTCTTAGTAGCTAATTCCAGTTCTACCCTAATAAGTTTTTTAAACTTTAGAAACGCTTCTGTTTTATATGTCGAATCAATTACATCTGACCAATGAATATTGACAGTATATATAGTATCAATCACATTCGTAAAATTACTTTCTAAGGCTTTTGAAAATGTAAATTGCTCTATTTCTGGAAATTGCGCCTTGATTCTTTTTTCAAGTGCAATTAAATTTATTTCAGAAGCTTTTAATCTTGCTAATTCATTCCGATAGAAATCTCGTTGTTCACTAACAGAATTAAGGTTGTCTAGTTGATTTTCATATAGCTTGTTGATTACGTTTAATTCAAGTGCAGTAGTATCTAGATAAGATGGTTTGGCATTTTGTTTAATTGTTAGCTTTGCGGCAGCAAGGTCA
>Ga0255758_10005274_pt1 | contig 10609 bp, 13 predicted proteins | sample 011ome_24_FD_179958 | JGI IMG/M metagenome (GOLD analysis project Ga0255758, IMG submission 179958) | Coastal salt marsh microbial communities from the Groves Creek Marsh, Skidaway Island, Georgia - 011513CT metaG (version 2) | ecosystem: Environmental > Aquatic > Marine > Intertidal zone >...
CAGAGAGCAACTACGCTACTAATTACCGTTTCCATTTGTATATTTTATTTCCCTGTTCGCATCTTTTAATTTTTCAATATCATCTAACATTTTAGATATTTGTTTTTCCATAAACTCAATACGAAGTTTATTACTTGTATTCATTTCTTGGTTAATAGTTAATTTTTCTGTTGTCTTGTATAAATCTTCGATAAGCATGAACTGCTCAGAATCAGCGGGAAGGGATCCCATTAAACCTCGTGGCCATTTGATTCTAAACTCAGTATTCTTTTCAAGATCAGACTCCATCAATTGAAGTCTTGTATGATGTTGGTTTTGTGTTTCAATTAAACCAAAATAAGCCCAGGTGCCAATTGCAACAAGTCCTATTAAACTAGCAACCGTTTTCATAGGCATCTGCACGGCGACTTCTTCTCCAATATTTAGTGGTTTATTGGACACTAGGTCCCCCACAAAATGCTAGGAGGCATAGAGCAATAATTAATAATGCTGTGAATCTATAATCCATCCTAGCATACTCCATAATTATTAACCTATAAGCCACTTATAGATTTTTTTAAACGGCCATGAAACTACAGCCCAAATCCATTTAATTATTTTTTTAACCATATTCTCTCCTATGTTTTTTATGTTTGTGTGATTACAAATCATACAATCACATGATGAACACTGAGAAGTGCTAACATAGTAACCTTGGTTTTTACAATGGCATCTATGTCCACAATCAAAACAAAATATTTTCATTTTTTCTTCTCCTCAATTTCATAGAAAAACTTGTCCGTATCTTCTGTACGCCAAGCCTTACTATCTTCTACGTTCCATTCAGATGTTTGCACTTTCCAGTCAGGGATACTATCTTTTACAGTAAAAGAAGGTATGTCCCATATACATCTATTGTTAGGTTGTGCTGCAAAATTACCGTCATCTAAGGCAATTATGTGTGCGCACTTATGTTCGTGCGGAATCTCTGAATGATCAGTGTCAAGTATATTAGACTCTGGATGTGCAAAGTCAACTGTAAATAAATATTTTCCTGCGTGCCATTTTTTATCTTTTCCTATATACTTACCGGCTTGTCCGTCTAGTATATCCCAACGATTAACAGCAGGATAATAACTAAAACAATTCCAGAGCTGTAGTTCATCAAGTCGTCTTGTGGGCACTCCATGTGGTTCAAATCCCTTTTGAATAAACGCGCTAATTGGTAAGCGATAAAATACTGCACCGTTTTCCATAATAGCATGGAAGAGTATACTACGACCTGTAAGAGCGCTAAGACCAAAGATAATGCAGTCTTCAACTTCTCCATGATGTTTTTTAAGATCATATAAATACTCTCTTCTTATTTGTGCATAAGTTGGTGGTATGTTCGCGTTTAAATATGCCATAATATTTATCCATGTATTTCACCCCAGTTATCACCATACTCATAGTCAACTTTATTAGGGACCTCTAGTTTAACAGCGTCTTCCATAATTTCAACGATCTTTTTAGCATGTGCTTCATCTTGAACGGATATATCTAGTTCATCATGTACCTGTATGTGAGGTATGATGCCTTCTTTGTATAATTCTAACATTGCTTTTTTAGTCATATCAGCAGCTGAACCCTGGATTAATTTATTTAAAGCTTTGTATGTGTAAGCTCTTTTTATCCCCGGTCCATGTTCCGCCAACGCATCTTCGTGAGTCATAGCTTTGTGCATACCGAAACTGTTAGGCTCCCACAGGTGAAACCTGCATAGTCTACCCAGCAAGGTACGTATCTGTCCACGATCTTGTGCTCTGTTCGATGCTTTGTCCATCAGTTGTTTTACAAATGGTACACGTGAGTGGTATGTATTAAATAATTCTGCAGCTTTTTCTTTAGTGACTCCTAGTTCTGCCTGAAGTTTACCTTTACCCATGCCATAGAAAAGACCTAAATTAATTGTTTTAGCCTGTGTTCTAGGTATATCAGCCATATCTGCTACAGTCTGGTGAAAGTCTGCGCTAGGGTCGTTTGTATAAGCATCTATAACGTCATATACAGAGGGTAATTTGTACAAAGAAGCATAATGTACTACCAACCTAGGTTCTTGCTGAGAATAGTCAAAACAACCCCATGTATGGCCCTCCTCGGGTATAAATAAAGACCTTATCTTAGGCCCAAGATCCTTATTTCTGGCTGGAATCTGTTGAAGATTAGGGTTTTGATAAGAGAATCTACCAGTTACCGTACCGCCTCCGGCATTACGTAATTGATTTATCTCTGCGTGTATTCTACCTTTATGCTCATAACTTATAATAGAATCTAAAAAAGTTGTGTGTGCTTTGTTTATCTCTCTCGCCTGCGCAATCATATTTACAACAGGGTGCTCGTGTTCTTGTAAAAAGTTTTTTGTAAATGATGGTGCACCTGTTTTATCTGTTGTTGGATATTCTAACTTCAGCATGTCAAATACATTTGCAACAGATCTTGCTGCCCAAATTTGTGTATCAACATTTGTTTCTTTTTTTATTTTATGTAGTAGATCTTGTTCTGCTTTTTTAAATTCTTTTTTCATATTGTGTGCACGTTCTACATCTACTCGTACACCTTTGAATCTCATGTCAACAAGACATGGAAACAAATCAGATTCTAAATCAAATATATCTTCTAGGTCTTGGTTGATAATTTCTTTTTTCATTTCTTGCCAAAGTCCTAGGGTTACTTCAGCATCACGTTCAGCGTATGCACCAACATGCATTGATGGTAGTTTATACATTTCTGATTTAGGATTGATTCCCCATTCTGCTGCAGCTTCTGCAAGTGCAGCTTCGTTCTTACCATAACCAAGATAGTGCCATGATAAACTATTTAAATCATATCTAAATCTATTCTCATCAGTTATAGCTGCCGCTATCATTGTGCAGGCTATGTTACCATTTATTTTAAAACCTAATGCTCTTAACCAACAAACGTCATAGATAGCATTGTGAAAAACTTTTGTTGAAGGTGCCTCTAGTACATCTTTAAGCCACAATAAAACTTTAGCTCTGTCCATATTACCACCACCTTCGTGAGCAATTGGAAAGTAACCTTTGTAATGACTGGTTGCAACTGCAATACCTATAACATCACCATTACCTATAACAGAACCAGACCCTTTTTTAATTAAGTCAGGATCTTTTGTCTCCAAGTCAATTGCTATTTCATCTACATGACGTAAGTCAGGAAATTCTGTAGGCTTTAACCATTCAGTTGGTGCTTCAAATTTTGGTATCTTCATTCGTCCTCTTCCCTTTGTTTTTTTTCTTCTTCAAAACCTTCCATTAGTTCTTCATGTAAAGTCTTTTCTTTCTTGCCAAATATTTCATCAAAACGTTTACGATAAACATCGTTAGAAGGTCTTGATCTACCGTCAAACTTTTCTTTTTTCATAAATATATTTATCTTCTATTAGTTTATTTAATTTTTCTTTGTTTGAAAAAGCATACAAAGCAGCATGGTAATCTTTCGGAAAGATCTCCCAACTAACTAGTCTTGGATAAATTTCTAAATCAAATTTATATTTCTTATCCACTACAATACTTTTATTTATTTTTGCTTTTGCCGGCATTTGTATCCTTTATCTTTTTGATTTCTAATTCACAGTAGTGTTTGATCTTCTCTAAGTCTTCTATACCATTTTTTGTAAGATATCTACAAACATATTTCACAACGTTACCCTGGAAAAATGATAAATTATTTTTTGAAATAAATTCGTAGGGTTGAATATGAAAGTCCTTGTAGTGAGATCCTCCAATTTGTTTATCCTGTGGAAATGCTTCTTTAAATAAGTCCTTCGACGTCATAACCTTGATCCTCCTTTTTTGCTGACATAATATAAAGATTTTGTTTTGTACGTGTTACTCCAACATACCAAACTCTATGTTCTTCATCTTGTTTGTCGGGACTCTTTTCTATAGAGTCTCTGATTGTTTTAGTATTATCTAATATTAACAATACATTGTCAGCTTCTCCACCTTTTGCTGAGTGTATTGTAGATAATTTTATTCTAGGAGGTTTATTTAATTCTTCCCCATTACTTAACATTTCTCTTATATATAAACATTCTTCGTAGTCTGATTGAAATACATCGTACCATGGTACGTCTTTACTAAATCCAAATTCTGTTAAATCATACATTCTTTCTTCTGTAATTTCTGTATCTGTACCAGTGTACTCAAATATATCTCTTACTTCTGCTAAAGATAATTGATCTCCTTTAGTCCAACGTGTGTAATTTAGAATAGTTCTAAATAAAGTTATTTTATAACTCTTACGATCTTGAAATTCAAAATAGATACCCCGTTCTTTCAACGTAGGTTTAAGTCTATTTAATTTGTCATTGTATCTTGCCAACACTAACCATGTTCCCTGATCAAGTGGTGCATCTTCTGTACTATAAATATAATTTACAGTGCCCTCTTCTTCTCTAGCACTCCAATTTTTTTGTATTCTTCTATCGTCTGGTATTTGTTTTAAAATTTTATCTGCAAGACTTTGTACAAGTTGTGGAACTCTGTAAGATTGTGGCAAAATTATGTCCTTCTTTGAAATTTCTTGCTGAAATTTTTTTACATCTGCGCCTGCCCAACCATAAATTGCTTGATCATCGTCACCTGCTAGTATAACATATTTGCTATTTTCCTTGATAATATTGAACATTTTCCACTGTATTGGTGATAGATCCTGTGCTTCATCAACAAATGCTACATCATATTTTGGACACAATCCGGACACAATAAATTTCTCAATCATATCTGTAAAATCTATCAGACCATACGATTGCTTGTAGTTATCTACTTCATCAGAAATTATTTGTAATAATCTCTTGTCCATGTCCTGTGAATACATATCTGTATTGTACTCTTCTTCTGCCGTTATATTTTTTATTCTAGCTGCATTTATTAAATTAAAATATTCACTGTCAGAATTTATAAAACCTGTGTTCTCTTCACCACGAGAGTAAACGGTAACTTCAATACCAAGAGTCCTACCTATATCTTCGTAGTGTTCGTCCTGCATAACCTGAGCTTTCTTCATACCTAATTGAGTAAATGCCAAAGAGTGTAGGGTTCTAAAATGTTTTAAATCTTTTCTTTGAAACCTTGGGTATGCATCTAACATTCTATCGACAGCTTCGTTTGCAGCTTTCTTTGTAAATGCAAAGTATCCTATTTTATCTACAGGTGTACCTAGTTTTAAAAATGTTTTAACATACTTTAATAGTTTGGTTGTCTTCCCCGTTCCCGGAGGCCCGAATAATTTTCTACTGATCATAGTATGTCCGTCTTATGTTTTGTTTTAGTGTGGTGTATAGGTACTTCTTCAAAAGTTTTTCTATTAATCTGTATTATATTTTTTGTTGATGAGTTGTACTCACCAGTTTTTTTCGATGGATATCTTTTCTGTTCTAAAAATTCTATTTCACAATCTTGATATGTAACCTGCATCATACGTCCTGTTTTATCTTCACTGTATTTCCAGTTTTTTGCTTTTAGTTTGTCGTAAAACTTTTCAAACTTAAAGTATGCATAGTCACCTTCGATCAGTACAGATCCAGTTTTAAATGCAGCATCACTTGTAGCCTTAGGTCCATTTATTTTTGCATGTAATACATCGTGTAATTTTTCTTTTGGTGATGTACCTACAGGTGGTAACACAACTTTCTGTGTTGCGTATAGTGCATCCATAACAACTTGTTCTTCTTCACCTTTAATCAGTGGTGGAAAGAATCCTGCAGCTTTTGATATTGCATTTCTTCTTTTACGTTGATCATTTAAATGTTCTACAGTTCTACAGTGTACGGTAGCTGTGCTGATACCATCTGGTTTTGTTACATCAAATTCATACTCTGGTTCTGGATCTAGATCTATTTTCTTTAGGTTAGTCAATACAGGATAAGAACCTTTTGCTCCACGCAAGACTCCAAACTTTTTCTTAACACAGATACCTTTTTTACAATGCTCACTTAGTGGACTTTCAGTACAAGTATAACCTTTACTACTTCTGTTCCACGATTTTACTTTCTGTCCTAAAAATTTTTTATCCCATGCATTAGCATGTACACCTGAGAAATATTTTACCGGTGCATTCATAACTTTCTGTTCCCAACTGTCAGGATATTTCATCTTAACCATGACATGATAGTTGTACATAAACCTATCTTTACCATCAAACTTTTCTTGATTTGCTATCTTGGATATTGCTGCTAGACAAGGTGGACCTTCTATAAATTCTTCGTCAACACCTTCCATACTTTTGTTTTCGATTCCTTCTGTAATTTCTTTCAGTCTTTCTTTGTTAACCAGGTTTGCACTGATCACCTCTATGAATTGGTCCAAGGTAAATTTGGTACCATCAACGTTTAAAGCTTTACGCTCCTCGCCGAAGTAAGGTAGGTTTATAAATTGTCCTGGTCGTAGTTGACCTGTCTCACTATCTTTTGTTAGCTGTGTTTGTTTTGGAAATATTTCTGTGTCTTGTTTAAGTCCAAACAAAGATAATAAGTTTGTTAAGAATGATTTGATCAGTGATGCATCTGTAAATTTATCCATAAATAAAAATAAATGCAGACCACCACTTTTAGATTCTACTGGTAGTAAAGGTAATTCGTATTGCTGTATTACATCTATGTAATCTTTTTTATTAAAGGTAGCGTAGTCTTTTGGATCTATATCTATGACTCCGAATTTTACTTCTGAGTCTTCTGTACATGGTTGTATACCAATAGACAGTTCACCTTTTATATGTTGATGATAAATATCGTTAGTAAGTTCTTCGAAGTTCCATCTGTATACAGGTTTCTTTTTACCTGTTTCAGAATCTACTTTGGAATCCTGGTGATTGAAGTCAGCCACACCGTAGGCATTCCTATATCCATTAAAAAATTCTATGTATCTTTCCATAATAACTGTTTCTGTGGGCCCTCCACTCTCGCTTTAGGCCCACACTGTGCACATATCCCGAAGGAATTATATAATGCTAGCTTGGTCCTTAGGTTTATCTTCACCATGTTTAGCTTTAACACTTCCTTTAGAAATGCTATCGCTGAAACCTTTAGCTTGATCGTAAAGACCTTTGTCAGTTACTGGGCCGACTTTACTAACTTCCCAACCAAACCAAGTGCCTTTATCGTTCGACATTTGGGTAGTCTTTAGTTTATAAATGTGGCTGAAAGATGCCGGTGTAAACATTCCGTTTGCGCCCTTCATCTTGATTCCAGACATCATAGAGTTCCATTTTCTACTAATTTTTAATTGAGTAGATTTCATAGAAATCAATGCAGTCGATGGACTATCTCCCGCTACTATAACAAAGTGAGATGCAGTCTTCTCGATATAATTACCGTTTGGTAATCTATCTTTGTAGTTTGCATCAGGTGTTGTTTTGGACATAATATCAGATGATGAATCATAGATTGCAACTGGTGCACCTAGACCTTCTCCTCTATCTTTCCATTCAATGTATTCCAACTTATAGAAGCATGGAATTACATCAATACCTTTTACTCCATCATAGAGTTCTCCAGAGACAGAATTGTAAATCATTCCTGGCTCTGCACCTTCAACATACTTACCATCACGTTTATTAACTTCCGGTGAAAGTTGTCCTAGGATTTTTAAAAAAGGTAAGGCTAGATCTTCTTGACCTATTGCACCTAAACCTTTTGCTGCATCGTCTTCAAACATATTTGCTGGAAGTGGTGCAGACTTTTTCTCTGTTACTTGGTTCATGTTTATTTACTCCTTGTTACTTTGGTTCTGTTTCCTGCGAACACATTAAATAGATCAGAGGGCATCTCTTGTCCAGACTCAAGACGCTCTCTGACCAATGCTTTTAGAGTCATTGGTTCGACCTTAAGTTTCTGGACAGGTTCAAACCCTTGACCCTTTGCAAGGTTTGCGTAATCGCTAGCCTTGTTATCTTCGTTACGACCAAAGGAAACTGTAATCTCATTTTTAATAAGATCACCTAGGCCGTTTTCTCGAAGCCATGTGTATGCTTCTTCTTTCTTAGCTACAGAAATGGAAGCACCATAAACTGGTTTTACTTCAACTGAAGAACCATCTGCTAGTTTCAATGTAGAGATATTCATCTCTTGCATCATGGTAGGTATAACCTCACCAGAAACTAAATCGATATGTCTTTTCAGTTCTTTTAATTCTTTTTCTTTTTGTTCAAGATCGTCTTCTAGTTCTTTTAGTTTGACAACTTGATCCGATAATGATTTTGCATCGTTTACTGAATTCAGATCTTCTCTTTGATCTGCTTCAAAGTTTATATTACTCATCTATTTTTCCTTTCTCGTATAAATTAATTTTAATAGGATAGTATTGTCTTTCTTGTCTGTCCCATTTGAGTAAGTTGTATTTACCATTTGTAATATCAGATACAATAGAACATGCAACACCGATAATAGCAGGATCACCAGTCAACAATAAATAATCATCAGCTTTAAAATCTTTTAAAAGTTTTCTTAGCTTAAAAATTAATGGACCTGGTGAAAAAATAATTTGAGATAGTTCCGGCAATAAAGTTTTGAGTTCACCATATTTTTGTGCACCCATAATATTTATTTTAGGAACACCTGAAGCTGTTCCTGGTACTTCTTGAATTACATAAACTATTCTTTCTGACATTGACAAAAGATATAACATCGATTATATAGAAGTCAATACAGAAAGAAGAAAAATATTATGAATTATAAATTTAAAACTAAACCGTATGAGCATCAGCTTAAGGCGTTAGAAATGTCTTGGGACAAACCTTATTTTGCATACTTCATGGAAATGGGTACTGGTAAATCTAAAGTGTTAATAGATAATATATCTATGCTTTATGATAATGGTAAAATAAATGGCGTCCTAATCATAGCACCAAAAGGTGTAGTAAAAAATTGGCACGAAGGTGAAATACCTACACACTTAGTAAATCATATTGAACATAAAAATATTTTATGGCAATCATTAATTAATGTAACGCAACAAAGAAAGTTAGATACATTATTTGAAACAGGAGAGGACCTACACATATTGGTTATGAACGTAGAATCTTTGTCTACTAAAAAAGGTGTAGCGTTTGCAGAAAAGTTTTTAAATTCTCACAGATCATTGATGGCTATAGATGAGTCCACTACAATAAAAAATCCAGAAGCTAAACGTACAAAAAATATTGTAACTCTTGGTAAGCTTGCAACATACAGAAGAATACTTACAGGTTCACCAGTAACTAAATCACCGTTAGATCTATATAAACAATGTGAGTTTTTAGAAGATGAACTATTAGGTTTTAATTCTTACTACGCATTTAGAACTAGATATGCCGTTATGAGAACAGCAAATTTTAGCGGTCGATCTGTGCAGATAGTAGTAGGCTATAGAAATCTAGATGAACTAGCTGACAAACTAAAAGAATTTTCTTACCGTGTACTAAAAGATGAATGTCTAGACCTACCTAAGAAAACATTTATGAAACGAGAAGTGTTGCTAACACCAGAACAAACTAAAGCATACCTTCAAATGCAAAAATTAGCTCATGCGCAAATGAATGGTAAAATGATGTCCACAGCTACTGTATTGACTCAGCTAATGAGACTACAACAGATAACTTGTGGTCACTTTACAGCTGATGATGGTACGATACAAGAAATGCCAAACAATAGAATAGGTGAATTACTTAATTTACTTGATGAGATAGAAGGTAAAGTTGTTATTTGGGCCCAGTTTCAAAGAGATGTACACAATATTATTGAAGTTTTATCTAAAGAATATGGAGATAATTCTTATGTAGATTACTATGGTCTAACACCACAAGAAGACAGACAAAGTAATATACAGAAATTCCAGGACCCCGATTCCTCTGTCCGGTTTTTTGTAGGAACTACCCAAACTGGTGGCTATGGTATTACACTTACAGCCGCTAGCACTATGATATACTATTCTAATGGTTATGACCTAGAGAAAAGACAGCAATCAGAAGCTAGGATAGATCGTATTGGTCAAGAAAAACCAATGACATACATTGACATTATATGTGAAAATACTGTAGATACGCGAATAGTAAAAGCGCTACGTAAGAAAGTAGATATAGCTACACAGATAATGGGAGAGGATTTAAAAGAATGGATTTAAGACCAGGAGTTGTTATAAGATTTGGACTATGGATTAGTCTTACTATGTGTATGCTTTGGATGTTAAACTAAGTCTTTTGCTTTACCAATTATAGGTTTGTATTTTGTTTTACCTTCTGATTTATATGCGTGCATAAATTGTTCACGTCTTCCTTCAGGTATCCAACTACAATGGATCCATCCTGAGTTGGGCTCACCAGGAGTATAGAACTCCAATATTAATTGATCTGTCTCGAGGTTAGTTTTGATCCAATCAGCAACTTCAGCATTATCAACTCCAACACATTCGAAGTCTGCGGCCTCAGCTTTTGCGTGCTGTGAATTTCTAGAGCTACCAATAGCTAAACATAAATCTTCACTACGAAATCCTGATGTTACTTTTACTCTGCCAAAGTGATCACGTACTGGCTGTAAAATATTTTCACATAATGCTTTTAGTTTTTCTATTTGACCTGAGTTAGGATTATTGTT
>Ga0255758_10005297_pt1 | contig 10584 bp, 10 predicted proteins | sample 011ome_24_FD_179958 | JGI IMG/M metagenome (GOLD analysis project Ga0255758, IMG submission 179958) | Coastal salt marsh microbial communities from the Groves Creek Marsh, Skidaway Island, Georgia - 011513CT metaG (version 2) | ecosystem: Environmental > Aquatic > Marine > Intertidal zone >...
ATCAAGACCTGATTTACCTATCTCGAACAAGCCTGCCATGATTTATTTCACAAACTTTCCAAATTGCCGCATCAATCCCTCGGCGATACCCAAATCAACATCAGAAGATAGTGTACTGGCATATTGCTGATCCAGTATATCGCGGTATGTGTCTGAGGCTGAATTAGCAAGCGGATCATCTGCTAATTTTGCCTGCCGGGCGGTTTTGAGGAAAAAGTTAAGAAAGATAGCCTCAAATTGATCGGCGACTTCTTTAAGGTCTTGCTTTTTATCACTCAGTGCAGCCATCGCCTTATCATCACTGATTTGGCTGAAGGAGGGTATATTTTGAATTGGATCAATCATCGCGGTGCCCCCTTAAATAATTATTAGCTCAGCACGCAAGGCGCCAGCCTCACGAAGGGCCTCAAGAATAGTAACAAGATCAGCTGCCCCAGCACCAACAGCATTAATGGCATCAACAATATCCGAAAGCTGAGTTCCAGTATCAAAGATAAACGCCTTGGCAGGTTCTTCTTCAATGGTGATGTTTGTATCTTGGGTCGTTACCGCATCCCCCGGCGTGGTTGTTGTTACGCCATCGGTGGTGGTGGTTGTGCCAGTTGAGGTGACATTGGTGTCTTCTTCTACCCTTACGGTAAGTGATCCATGGGTAACCACCGCAGGCGTAACCCGAACATCGCCGCCAATGACAATGGTGCCTGTGCGAGAATTAACAATCACCTTCGCAGCAGGGCGCGCAGGTTCAACATCAATATTTTCAAGCAAGCTTACAAAGCTAACCCTTTGTGATGGATCAACAGGGGCTCTCACCTTAATGGATGAGCTATCAAGGGAAACCGCAACACCTTCACCAAAAATCTCATTAATGGTTTCTGCGATATTGGTGGATGTGCTGAAATCCCCACGGTGCAAATTTAGAATGATATTCTCAGAGCTTAAAAATGGTGTGTCCACCATGCGTTCCACCACCGCCCCATTGGGAATACGGCCTACTGTGGGAATATTTACAATCACGGATGACCCATCATTGCCTGTGACCCCTAATCCACCAACCACTAGATTACCTTGGGCAATGGCATAAGTTTCCCCATCTGCACCCAAAAGTGGTGCCATTAAAAGTGTGCCACCCCGAAGCGATTTTGCCGCCCCAAGGGTGGAAATGGTAATATCAATATTCTGTCCTGGCTTTGTAAAAGGGGGTAAATCAGCGGTAATCATCACTGCCGCCGCATTTTTCGCGCTTAGGTTTGCCGAATCAATATTGATCCGAAATTGTGATATCAGCGATTCCAATGATTGCTGGGTCAGGGTAGATGACCCATCACCAGTCCCAGCAAGACCAACAACCACACCGTAACCGATCAATTGGTTACTGCGTACGCCAGCAATTGAGGTCATGTCCTTAAGCCGGTCAGCGTTAGCGTTAAAGACGCTAATGACCATAATCATCAGTGCTAACGCAAATCTTTTGCCTTGTTTTATCATTATGACCGTCCTTACCCTTTTAGAAAGGTGAAATGGCCCGAAGTCCACGTGATAACCAACCTTGGCTCACACTATCGTGGACTTGACCAGCGCCAATATAAGTTATTTGTGCGTCAGCAATACGGCTCGACAGGATAATATTATCTTCAGACACATCTTCGGGGCGGATAATACCGCGCACACGAACATATTCATCACCATTGGTCAGGGTCAGTTTTTTCTGTCCGCCAATTTCCAAATTTCCATTGGCATAAACTCGCATTACTGTCACCGACATCGAACCTGATAAGGTGTTGGATTGTGATGCTGTTCCGCTTCCGGAAAAGGTCTGTGCAGTTCCACTGGTCAGTTGCCCTGCCTCAAACCCCCCTGTTAAGATATTGGGAAGGCCGGTGGGCATTGTCACATCAAAAGCATCGGATTTGCTGCTGGCAGCGGAGTTCGACTTAGTCGCGCTAAAGGTTTCTAGCATGGTGACATTAATAATATCACCGACTTGTTTGTTGCGCCGAGTTGAAGGGAAAAATCCTTGACCATTGCTGGAGTAAATAGCGCCAGTTGGTGCTTCTTCTACCGCCTCAGCAGTCTCTTGAAAAATAGGCTCAAACTCTTCTGAGACAACATTTTCTACATAAGTCGTGCATCCTGATAGAACCACACTCATGGTAAGCAAAACAAGGGAAAGAAATCTCAAATTACGCATAATGGTTATCTTTTGCTGCCTTAAGTGATTAATGATCCTAGAGGTTCTGAGAGATAAAGCGCAGCATCTCATCAACAGATGTGATGGATTTTGAGCTCACCTCATAAGCACGTTGTGTTTCAATCATGCTAACGAGTTCTTGCACCACATTAACATTTGATGACTCTAGCGCCCCTTGGATCAATTTCGCAAACCCTTGTTCAGTAGGATTGGCAACCACGGGTGCGCCGCTGGCAGCGGTCTCCACATAGAAACTCTCACCAATAGGCTGGAGCCCAGTACGGTTGGTGAAATCAGCAATTGTGATTTGCCCCAATTCCTGTGAGCCAATTTCACCAGCAATAATGGCGCTGACAATACCATCGCCTGAGATATTGATCTGGGTTGCATTATCTGGAATCTGTATCTCTGGCTGTAAGACATAACCGCTTGAGGTTGTCATTGTGCCTTCGGAGTTTTGTGAAAAGGCACCGTTTCTGGTATAGCCAAGGCGACCATCAGGAAGCAAAACCTGAAAAAAGCCTGACCCTTCGAGAGCAACATCCAAAGAATTGTCCGTAGTGATCAAGCTGCCTTGTGAGAAAAGTTTCTGTGTGTTGAGGGTACGAACACCTGTACCAACAGCAAATGATGATGAAAGTTCAGTGTCTGCCGAAGTCTGGTCACCAGCTGACCGCTTCACTTGATAAAGTAAGGTTTCGAAATTTACCCGATCGCGCTTGAAGCCAGTGGTATTGACGTTAGCCAAGTTGTTGGCGATTACCTGCATACGGGTTTGCTGGGCATTAAGACCGGTCTTAGCGACGTGCATTGAACTGGTGGACATGGGTGAAACTCCTAAAAAGAAATTAGCTTTCTAAAGGAGTTGCAAAAGCCATGCCAAGGCATGGCTTTTTAAAATGTTTAGCTTGGCATTCTCATAAGGCTTGAGCCGCCACGATCAATTTCTTCTGCAGCTTTAACAAGCTTAAGATTGATCTCAAACACGCGCTGATCTTCGATGGAACCTACCAGCTCTTCCATCAGATTGACATTGCTCATCTCTAGGAATTTATTCACTACCCTCGGCCCTTGATCTGCAACGATGGTAGATCCATCTGTATATCTAATTTCACCATCAGGGAATTTTTTTAGTGGCCCTTGTGGGGTAACTAATCCCAATGTTGCAACAGTTTGATAACTACCAGGTTCACTATTAATAGGCTGAATAATAATGTCGCCATTTTCAGTGACATCTATAGTCCGGTAAGCGGGAATAGTGATAGGCTGAAGATTGTTATCAAGAATGACGGCGCTGGCCCCATTTGTTAAAAACCCATCACTACCAATACTAAAATCTCCGCGACGAGTTAGAGCATTTCCTTGGTCTGAAGCCGTGATGAAATATCCATTATCACGTATACTAACATCTAAGGGATCCCCTGTTTCACTCATGGGCCCTGAAGATGCGTCAAACATATTATTATCATCCTTGACTGAAAGCCCACGGGTAACATGAGCTTCCATAGTTTCAAGGAAAGCGGTGCCAGATGTTTTTAAGTGATAATCCGACCGGAACCCCGGAACACTGCTATTGGCCAGATTGTTTGACCGGATAAAGCTGTTATCCTTTACAATGTTAAGGGAATTGAGGGCGGTATGTATCAGTCTGTCCATCTGGCTCTCCTAGCTTTGCTCACTTCACCCAACTTACATGCGGATGTTAATGATGGTCTGGGTAAGACCCGTTGTGGTTTCAATCGCTTTTGCTGAGGCCTGGAAGTTCCGCTGTGCAGTAATCAGGTTCACCAGCTCTTCGGTAATATCCACATTTGAACGTTCAAGCGAACCCGAGAGGATATTACCAAAGCCTTCTGATCCTGCCTCACCAACCTGCGGCGTCCCAGAAACAGCGGTTTCCGTATAGGTCGCGTTACCAATCTGTTTCAAACCGTTCTGGTTGTTAAAGTTGGCAACAACAATTTTACCAAGTGGATTGTTTTGCCCGTTGGTGTAGTTGGCACGAATTGTCCCCGAGGAGTCAATTTCAATGCCGTCCAATCGGCCAGAGGTGAAACCATCCTGTTCCACAGTCAGAACCGAGAATGGCTGCGCAAGCTGTGTTGAGGTAGAGAAGTCAACATCAAGTGCAATTGAGAAGCCTTCTTCCTGCTTTTCATAATGAACAAGATTTTTCGGGCTTACCAATTTACCTGTTTTATCAAAGGTTAATTCTCCCTCGTCAATATATAGAGGGTAGTAACCTTCAACAAGATTTGCTGGCGGGTTAGTAACAACTTCTCCATTGGCATCAACATAAAGTGCCACACCATCGGCATCGGTGGCCTGAACCAGATTATAAATCTCTGGTACTGAACCCACACCAAGGGGAACATCATCTAGCCCAAGTCTGGCAGCACCTTTAACTTTAATTGTTGATGTAGATCCAGTCGTCCCTGTAGCAAAGGTAAAGCTATTTGAGTCGCTGCTGTACGATACGGTAACCCCACCAATTGTATCACCAGTATTTGGATCAACAATTTGGTTAATTCGAGTTTGGAGTGCATCAGCAAGAGTGGTTCCAACATAAGATGTAGCAGGCACTTCAATGATACCGCTAATACCATTTACAGAGACGTTAAAAATATTATCACCGTTCTGCGAAGATAATTTGAAGACATTTGTCAAAGGCTCATTAGCACTAGAGCCAATAGCCCTTGCGGGAGTTGCCTTTAGTCCTGTGCCGGCAGTAAACAAAAAGTCATTTTTTGTAAGTCCAACACCGAAGAGGGAGTTATCACCATTACCAATGATAGTTGCATCCACATTATAAGGCTGAGCAATCCGTTGGCCTGTGACTTCACTTATAGAATATCGTCCTACTTGAATATTAGAAGCCTTCTGCTCAGATGTAACGCCAATTGCACCATTAGCAGCAATATCTTCACCAGTCGTTCCGCTAGAGATGCTAAAGTTCTGAAATTCAGAGTTATATTCGACTTTAATTCCATATCTTTTATCGTTTGGCTGTATCTCTTCACCTGTAGCAACAAATGGCTCACCATGCAAAATTTCCCCACCTCTAATCTGAACACGAGGTGCGTTATCAGCATTTGTTAAACCTAGGTTATTAACTCCTGTTTGTGATGCTGATCCATAAACCGAGAACGAGTTGAAATTACTGTCTGTTCCTGATCCTAAGACGGTTCTATCAACCTCAAATTTCAGTCGTTGGTTAATATCATCATATCCTACCTTTACGGGTGGATCTTTCTCATCTACCCAATCGATAGAGGATGATGAAAGTGCTGTAGTTGTAAGATCTGTCTCAGAAGCTGCAGCATTAATAGCACTTGGACTTGAATTATTTTCGCCGGTAATGCTTGCTGCAAATTGAGCTGTAGCATCTGTAGTTGCGACAGAAAAATTTGTCATATCATCTCTGCCAACAAGCATGCTAGCAATTGTGGTAGCCCCAGATACATTTGCTGTATTATCAAATAATTCAGTCCCTGAAGAATTCCAGGCTACACTTTCAGCACCTTGATCATCAAATGCTGTAGTTTTATATAATACTTCACCATCACTATTAAGGAATGTGAATGAGAACCCCTTAAGATCTGTTACTGTTAATATTTCATCTTTAATCGCTTCAAGCCCTTCACCATTGGTTGAGGTGCCATCACTATCACCAGTTCCATCACTATCAATTGTAAGAGTATTAGTTCCATCTGAAAAAACTAGGTTAATGTCAGCGACCGCCAATGTACCTTCAGTAATAACCATTGGATGTATTAAATTTTCCAACCCAAGGCTTTCTAAATTTGTTGATAGATTAGCCGCTGATGCTACTTCTGAACCATTTGCAATTAGCCAATCTCGTGCAATGAAAGCACCGGATGCTGTGTTTGCGGTAGAGCCTTGAATTTCTCTAATTACGATTCTTTGGCTGCTATATTGTTCTGCGGCACCATCATAAACAGGATAGGAACCCTCGAAGAAGGCCTCTATAGTAGGTTCATTATCTGAAGGGCTAGTTAAAACATAAACCTGGGATGCATCTGTAGTACTAATGTTAAAGTCAGTATCTGATAGAGCTAGGCCAGATGTGCTAACATCAATGTATTTATATCCTCCAGAAGTGCCTGTAGAAGATATAACAAAATTACGACCATTAAGATCACCAGAAAAACTATCATCACCGGCTAAGGTTATTGATTTCCCAGTTTCATAGTTAGTTAAATCAGCATCACTACTACCACTTGCCTCAACAAAAATTCTTAATCTGTTTTCAGTTGCTGAATATTCTATAAAGTTGTCTGCATTACCATCCACTGTGTCCATAACAGAGTGAACAAGCAAAGTCGGTCTGCTTCCGTTAAAAGAGTGAACCATATATTGCTGATCTGTTGGATCATCAGCACGCTCAAATTGAACGATTTGGGTGTATTCATAAACTGTATCTATAGCCTCACCTCTGGATTTAGTGAACTGAAGGCCTCCAATTCCAAGAGGGTCATCATTATAATCCCTTCCATACTGGTTAAGAGTTTCATTCATCCGAACTTGAGTGTGAGCTAAGAATTGTTCTTTCGTAAAATCTGGTGATGTGCCTTCAATTGCAAAATCATCACCCATCAATTCTGTTACATAGCTATCTGTACCAAGCAATTCTACAGCAATTTTATTAGTCAAAGAGGTGACTGATCCATCAGAACCAATTCTTTGAAAATCAATGGTAATAGTATCATCAACATTTTGCTCAACCTGAAACTTTCGGTCATCACCATAGGCAGCATTAATTGCACGCTCAACTTCGGCTGCTAATTGATCAGCGTTGTAAAGCCCGGGATTAATGTCAATGCTAACAGGCTGGTCAGAGTCATCAACATTAACAAGTAAGAAATCTTTGCCCCAATACACATCCCCATCTGATCCAGCTTCTCTTGTTGCTTTGAACTGCAGTGGGTCCGTAACAATCTCAACAAGTTTGTCACCTTCTTCACCAAAGTCAAAGCTGGTTGCTTCACCACTAATTGTAGCAGGCTGTGATGGAACAAGGGTTTGCAGATCATCTAGTTTATAAAGTGGCGCCCCTTTACCTTCAATGAAGTAGTTGTCATCTGGAATGCTTGTGGTTTGCTGACCGAAACGATCAACAAAGATTTGTTTGCCTGCATCATCCACCGCACTAACCAAATCTGGATTAATAATCGTATCGTTAATTACCAATCGGGTATCATATTTGTTGGTTGGATCATCGGCTGATGCGGCTTGTGTCTTAATAAAATAGACCGTAGCAATCGTTGGGTTACCCAAATCATCAAAGATGGTGATGGATGTTGAGTTGGTAAAGGTTTCAGGATCATTAGGATCAAAGGAGTAGCCATCTTGAAACTGAGGACGATCTGTAACGACTTCTGAGGCCGCGTTGACGTTCACGCCAAGCTTAATATTAGATGTCGCTTGCGGATCACCAGATGTCACTGGCAATTGAAGGGGCACAGCGCTGTCGAGATCTTTCGCGGTCACAGAACCGTCAGTGTTGACTGGATATGTCAAAAGATACTGGCCAGCGGAGTCAACAACATAACGGTCGTTATTCACATTCAAAGAGCCGTTTCGGGTATAAACAGTCTGAGCAGAAGTCAGTGATGGTTTCAACGCAAAGAAACCCTGCCCGGAAATCGCAAGGTCAAGCGCGTTTAGTGATGCGGCAATGTTACCCTGTGTAAACTGCTGTTTAATACCTTTAAGAATGGTACCTGAACCAATTGATGAGGACGCATTCTGCAATGGTGAGGTAGCAAAAATATCACCAAACTCAACACGACTTCGCTTAAATCCGGTGGTGCCAACGTTGGCGATATTGTTGGATGTTGCCGAAATGTCTGCTGATGAGCCATTAAGTCCAGTAAGGGCGGTATAGAACGACATCGAATTACTCCTTCAAATTTTAGTCTGTTAATTTAACCAGATTAAAGCGCGTTAGTTGTTGTTGGTGCAGATTTGCGAAAGCGAAGCACATCAGCGGCACGAATTTGTCCGTAATCACGAACATCCAACATGACACCGGTGGTCTCATCCCCTACAGAGGTAGAAAATACTTCTGCAAAAACAGATGGGGTCAGACTTTCCATGCCATTACCAAGATCAGCATAGACATCCACTCTAAGCGGCTCTTCAGATGCTAGAATATCACTTGGAATATCTTCCCATGAGAACCCTGTCAGACCTGATGATTTTGGCCCAAGATCAATGCTATGAATGGGTGTGCCATTAGCATCAGAGAAAGTCAGCTGCGTCATACGCGACGTTGACGGCAGATCAATCATGCCATGGATTTCACCATTGCTGTCAGGGCGTGCAATGTTGCCGGGGATCATCACCGAAGACCCCATGAGGCTAGATGCGGTTGCAATACGGAACTCATTGATCTGAGCAGATAGCCCCTTTAGGCTTTCGCCCATCTCAGTAATGCCAGTAACGGTTGAGAACTGCGCCATTTGCGCAATAAACTCAGCATTTTCCATAGGCGCAAACGGGTCCTGATTCTGAAGCTGAGTCGTCATTAGCTTCAAAAAGTCTTCTTGGCCAAGCTGATCTTTATTTGCTTTTTTTTCATCTTCGCTTTTGTTAACGCCCAGTTTTTGAAGAATGGTGTTCAACTGGTTCTGGCTGGCGGGATCAATCATGTTTTGCTCCGTTGGGGTTATTTGCCCATATTGATGGTTCGCATATCCAAGGCCCTCATGGTGGTGATGACCTCGACATTATTTTGGTATTGGCGGCTGGTTTCCAGCATCTCGACATATTCTTCTTCGAGATTAACGGCAGCCCCATAGACATAACCCTCAGCATCCGCTTCAGGATGAAAGGGCATGAAAATTCGTGATGGCTTCATATCCATTTCGACAATTTCGGACACATTGACCGAAGCAATGCCGTTTTCCCGAAATTGATCAGCATAAGTGCTTTCAAAAACAGGCTTAATGGAACGATAGGCTTTGCTCGGATCACCAGAAAGTGTGCCGGCATTGGCAATATTACTGGCAATGGTGTTCAGCCGAATAATCTGGCTGGCCATGGATTGACCGGCGATATCATAAACATTTTTTAATTCTGCCATGATTATTCCCCTTTGATCGCTGACATCAGCCCAGAAATTTTATTATTAATGAAAGTCAGGCTGGTTTGATAACGCATGGCGTTTTCAGAAAACTCCAGCTGTTCTATGGCGAGTTCAACCGTATTGCCGTCCATAGAAAGGTTAATCGGTTGGCGATAAACAACATCCTGGCCGGGCGCTGACATAGCAATGGGAATATGCTTCTGGTGTGTTGTGGACAAACTGCCAATATTCTCAGCTTTGGCCAATTCCTCTTGGAAATTAATATCGCGAGCCTTAAAATTAGGCGTCGCAGCATTTGAAATGTTAGAGGCAAGGATATGATTGCGCTTCTGACGCAACATCAATGCGTTGCTATGCACCCCTAATGTATCCGCAATTCCATTCATCACATTTCTCATCTATAATAAAGCAGGATCCAATTTGCTCAGACCCGATAATCTGGTGTGATTTTTGCAAGAACGATGCCAACTAGCGAAAAGGGGATGAAAATGGAATTAACTGCTGAAATGAAATCCATTGCCTCAGGCAATCTATCCGCCACCACTATTAAAGTGCGCGACGCGGTTATTCAGAAGTGCGAAGGCAAAAACCTTGATGAGATGACACAATTTATCAAGCAATTGCTCGAACATGAAACCAATGAACAAAAGCGGCTTGGTGTCTTGGCGGCACGAGTCTATCTGTTGCGTGAAAAAATTCTTTTGCTGAAAGATGATGATTTTGATGACGACAGCGCAGAAAATATCAAATCACGGCACAAAGGCGCTATTAGCAACGATAGTGAGGAAAGTGAAAGTGAAGAAACAGCATCTGAACAGGCACCAGAAGAAAGTAAGAAGAAAAACGTCGATTGGATGCGCGTAAAAATCACAGAAAATAGTGAGGTTAATGGCATCCGCTTTCCTTCTGGCGTTACCATTGATGTGATAAAAAAAGATGCTGAAAAATTGATCGCTGCTGGAAAAGCAGAAAAGGTGCAATCGGGAGATGATGATGCCCTAGAGGCAGAAGCCTCTAACCAGGATGATGAGAAATCATCTGGCTCTGATGCTGAGGATACGGCTGAGGCAAGCGCTGATAGTGATAGTGAAGCTTCAGAGGAAAGCCGTGAGACCGCGGATAGCGATGCTGGTTCTGATGATGATCCGGATGAGGATAAAACAGATGATCCAAAAAGCTAATCCTATCAAAAGCCCTGTGCCTTGGTGCCATTCCGTTTTTAGGTTATACCTTAATCATATAGCTTCTCGATCTTTTCCCCTGATCGTCTTGCTACCAATAT
>Ga0255758_10005326_pt1 | contig 10553 bp, 15 predicted proteins | sample 011ome_24_FD_179958 | JGI IMG/M metagenome (GOLD analysis project Ga0255758, IMG submission 179958) | Coastal salt marsh microbial communities from the Groves Creek Marsh, Skidaway Island, Georgia - 011513CT metaG (version 2) | ecosystem: Environmental > Aquatic > Marine > Intertidal zone >...
TTTATATACAGGAGCAAATATGTCAGTAGAAATTAAAGAGCCAACATTAGATTCAACACCACGTAAAGCACAAGATCCAGAGGATCAGGCAATGTACGATGAGTACTTTGCCAAAGGTGGCAAAGTCACTATCGTTGATACCAATGCAAGAACAGAAAGTTTTAGTACGAACCCTTGGCAACGATCCAAAGGTAGACCTAAGGAGAAAAAATAATGTGGTATGTGTTAGGCGAAAATGAAAATGGGGATTTTGAAATCTGGGAAGGTCTTACTGCATCAGAAGCACTTGCAGTAAGAAATGAGTATTTGAAACTTAAAAAACAGACATGTGCTGGAAAAATGTCTGAAGTTATTGCAAAAACAGGTTGACATATAGGTTATATGTGTTAAGCTGTATGTACAGTTAGAAAACAATATTGCATAGGAGAGCTAGAATGCAAGTACAAAAGAAAGATTCTAAAACTATAAATTTTGAAACTGATCAGCAGGTTATGGACCGTATTGCTACACGTTTCAGTATATTACACGACATGACTAAGGCAGTGATTGCTGGTGATGTTAGAGCTATGATTGTTACTGGACCTCCAGGAGTTGGTAAGAGTTTTGGTGTAGAAAAAGAACTAGACAAAAGTTCAATGATGGACAGCATTGCAGGCAGACCTATCAAGTACGAAGTTGTTAAAGGTGCAATGACTGCACTTGGTTTGTATGCAAAACTATATGAACATGCAGATGCTAATCATGTGTTGGTATTTGATGATTGTGATAGTGTGCTAATGGACGAACTCAGTCTTAATATACTAAAGGCCGCACTTGACTCAGGTAAAAAACGTGTTCTACATTGGAATGCAGACAGTGCTAAACTTAGATCAGAAGGTATTCCAAACAAATTTGAATTCAAAGGTGGTGTAATTTTTATTACCAACGTTAAGTTTGAAAATGTCAGAAGTAAAAAATTACAAGACCATCTAGAAGCATTGCAATCAAGATGTCATTATCTGGATCTTACACTAGATACCATGAGAGATAAGTTTTTACGTATCAAACAGATAGTTTCTACAGGAGAACTGTTTAAAGATTACGATATGACCCAAGACCAACAGGATCAAGTAATTGACTTCATGGATGAAGTAAAGGATAAATTAAGAGAAGTAAGTTTGAGAATGGCTTTGAAAATAGCAGATCTTACTAAGGTAAGTCCAAATTGGAAAGAACTTGCTGAAAACACTGTGATGAGGCGCAGATAGAATAGGTTGTCATATCAGATCTAGCTCCTGGACAACCTAAGAGCAGGCAGTTTACGGACTGCCTGCTTGCTTTATGGATAATTAAGTATATGAAATGTTTAGTTGTAGGTGCAAGTGTAAGCAGTGGATATGGCTTAGACGGTTTTAGAAATGACCAACAATTATTTGCCACAAAATTTTTAAATTATGTAGATGGTGTAAACCCACAAATGATAGATAATGTGGGTGATCCTGGTGATGACAATCTAAAGATTTATCGATCAGCTCTTACCAGACTAATGCAAAATGATTATCACAGTTTACTTGTAGTATGGCAAAATATACCTTTTACAAATATACATTTCGGGCTCGAACTACACAATACACGATGTGGTTTAATATCATCGGTGGTGCCTGTTAATGACATAAACATGGTTAGCAAGCAAAGCATTCCACGCAGTGTTTTGGTGAATATGCAAAAACATCTTTTGGCATACTACAATTATCATTGGGATATTATCAATCTGTTGTTCTACTGCAACAGTTTAATTTACGTAGGAAAAAGCACTAACACACAGATAAGATTTGTACATTACAGTTTGCCTTGGCGTACTAATAGATATTTCGAACAACATGAATGGCAAAAACCAAGTGAACTTGATCCATTTACACAAGAAATATTACAGTGCGATGAACGTGATGATGAAGAAAGTAAACAGTTGTACAAACAAATACATAAAGAATATAACAATATTGGTGGCATGCAGTCTGCTTATTGGTTAAACTTGTACAATCCATTATGCGATAAGAAAATAGACACAGGTGCTGACGGTTTACATCCTGGATACAAAAGTCAAGAGATTTTTACTGAATTTCTTATACAATGTTACTTAGAATCGTTGACAAAATCTACTGATACTGTATAATAACACTATGAAAACTGCAACACTCATAATAAACGATGAAGTAAACCTAAAAATCTCTGGACTAGATCTTGATGTTCGTAAAAAATTAGTTAACACTTTTAAATATGATGTGCCACATGCAAGATACTTGCCAGCAGTCAGACTAGGACGTTGGGATGGCAAGGTTGCATACTTTCAAATGGGTGGCAGTACATACTTAAATTTGTTGCCTGAAATTGTTCCTATACTCGAAGATTTCAATTACGACGTTGACATACAAGATAACAGAGGATACCAAACAGTATTCCAGTTTGATTCGGTTGCAGAAGATACTTACAGCGACATTATGTGGCCGAAGAATCATCCTGCATCCGACACTCCTATTGTGCTAAGAGACTACCAAGTAGAGATCATAAACAGTTTCTTGCAAAACCCACAGTGCATACAAGAAGTAGCAACAGGTGCTGGTAAAACAATCATGACTGCTAGTTTAAGTGAACGTGTAGAAAACTATGGACGTAGTATTGTAATAGTTCCTAACAAAAGTTTGGTTACACAAACAGAAGCAGACTATGCAAACATGCAACTTGATGTTGGTGTGTTCTATGGTGACAGAAAAGAGTTTGGACACAAACATACAATATGCACATGGCAAAGTCTAAACGTACTACTGAAAAACACAAAGAATCAACGTGTTGACATTACCATACATGAATTCTTAGAAGATGTAGTTTGTGTAATAGTTGACGAAGTACACATGGCAAAAGCAGATGCACTTAAAACACTATTAACTGGTGTGATGGCACGTGTACCATTACGTTGGGGCCTAACAGGAACAGTGCCAAAAGAGCCATATGAGTTTCAGGCATTGCATTGTAGTTTAGGTCCAGTAATAAATCAACTGGCCGCAAGTGAACTACAGGAAAAAGGTGTACTTGCTAACTGTCATGTAAATGTTGTGCAGTTGATTGATCATGCTGAATTTACAAACTATCAAAGCGAATTAAAGTACCTATTTGAAGAAAAAGGCAGACTTGATACCATTGCAGGCTTGGTTATTGAAGTAAATAAAACTGGTAACACATTGGTATTGGTTGATAGAATAAGTGCTGGTACAGAATTGCTTAACCGTATGGGCGATGATGCAGTGTTTGTAAGTGGTGCAACTAAAGCAAAAGACAGACAGGAAGAATACGATGAAGTGGCTACTGCGACAGGTAAAATCATTATTGCTACATATGGTGTCGCGGCCGTTGGTATTAATCTCCCACGTATTTTCAATCTTGTCCTTTTGGAGCCTGGTAAAAGTTTTGTACGGGTTATACAAAGCATTGGCAGGGGTATTCGGAAAGCGGAAGACAAAGACCACGTCCAAATCTGGGACATAACATCAACTTGCAGATTTGCAAAAAGACACCTAACCAAACGTAAAGCATTCTACAGAGAAGCAAACTATCCGTATAGTGTAGAAAAACTGGATTGGAATGCATAAGGAGAAAAAATGAGAATACTAACACTAGACAATACTGTGTTTGAAGTAGATACGCTGCCAGAAGAAATAGATGACTTACGTTTTGCAATTTTTGACAACAGTGATCCCCAGAATGCAGATCATTTGTACATACCACTTATATTCTTAGAAACGTTCAATTCACCAGCACTGGTATTACGTATTGGAGATCGAACAATGAAGATGCCAATTGATTGGCAGGTACTAATTGGTGAACCAGAAGTGGGCGATCTTGAAATGCTACCACTAACAAGTATCAATGACAGAGGATTCAAAGTATTTCAATTCAATCCATTGACTAGTTTTCGTCCTAGTTATATGGATATTGAAATAATCGATGTTTATCAAGATGTGACTTGGTATGTACCTAAACTGAAGAATGGACAGATGTTGGCAGTTCCAGTTGAAAACAAAAATGATCCACGATGTGCATACTTTGTCAAAGACATCAGTCGAAACTGTGAAATCGTGGACTACAATAAGGCATGGTAATATGGAATTTACAAATGGCATATTTAATGTAATAAAAAACAAGATGAATGACAGTGCAATTTTGGCATTGATTTATACTTGCGGGCATGTTATAATAGCAATGAATGTTGTGTACTGGATGACCGGTGCAAGCATATGGGAAGCCGGAGCAGTTGCACTAATTGAACCTTGCATAAATGGTGTATGGTTTTATGTATTACATAGAATATGGATAAAATACAGTGAGCGAAAAACTTAACATAGCAAATGAAATGCGTTGTCTTGATCGCAAGAATCGCAATTTCTATGACAGTTTAACAGAAGAAGAACGTAAAAAGTTTTCAAACTTTCTCATGATACGTTGGGGATCAAGTGTACAAGGTCCTAGCGAACTACAAGAATACTATTTGATAGCCTGTAATCAACGACTGAACAAACACTTTTTTGACATCAATCGACATCCTAAACTACAATGGTTATGTGCTACAAGTATTTCTCCAGGAATGGGATCGCACAGACATCAATGGATACCACCTAAGAAAAAAGAAAAAGGCAACAACGAAGGTAAAAAAATACTAATGGAACTGTTTCCTGCTATGAAGTCAGATGAAATAGAATTGTTGAGTAAGTTAATGACTGCAAAAGAACTAAAGGAACACATGCGTGATAGCGGAAACGTATAAGTGCAAATACTGCGAAAGGGAATTTAGAAAAGAAAGCACACTAGCAGTACATCTCTGTGAACAGAAACGCAGATTTCAAGAAGAAAAAGAAGTTGGCGTACAAATTGGTTTGCAAAGTTATCTAAAGTTTTACACTATGACACAAGGCAGTGCAAAACTAAAAACCTATGCTGACTTTGCTACATCACCATACTACAAAGCATTTGTAAAATTTGGTAGACATTGTGTTGCAATTAACGCAATTAACGTACCCAAGTTTGTTGAATGGGTAATTAAACAAAATAAAAAACTAGATCATTGGTGCAAAGAAGCAGTATATGATGAATACCTTCATGAATACATTAGACGAGAAGCACTTAAAGATGCACTTGAACGTGGCATTGAATATACTATAAAGTGGAGTGAACGTACAGGACATCCAGCACAGGACTTTTTACGTTATGGAAACGATAATGCAGTAGCATTCGCAATAAGTACTGGACGCATATCACCTTGGTTGGTGTTTAACTGTGAATCAGGACAAGCATACCTAGCAGATATGAATCCTGATCAAACAAAAATTGTATGGCCTTGGATTGATCCAGACTTTTGGCAAAAGAAGTTTCGTGACTATCCAGCAGATCAGGCATACTGTGAAGAAATACTAAAACAAGCAGGATGGTAAAGTGCCTTTTTACACAGAAAAAATAAGTTTTACATTACCTGCAGAGGAGAAGAAAATGGGATTAACTAGACCAAAAATACAACAAGTGGAAAAAATACAAAAATCCAAAGATCCACAATTCTATATGATGTTTCTTAAAAGTGCAATACGTATTGGTGCTTGCTATGCATTATTAACTGGAGATTTTGTTATGGCCGCAATAATATTTGCTATTGCTGAATTTGTAAACATAGGACACTATATAAGCAAATGAGTGCAGATGTAGACATAGACTTTGCTGACAGGCAACAGATAATTGATTTGATTCAATGTACACCAGCACGCCAAAACGCAGAAGGACGTAAGCATAACAGTGGTGTGTATGTCACACCTATACCTGTTGATGCACCAAATGGTTGTGCAAGTATAGACTATGAGTATGCAGAACAACGTGGATACTTTAAACTGGATTTGCTTAATCAAAGTGTCTATACACTGATTCAAGATCAAGACCACTATGATACTATGTTGGCAAAAGAAACAGATTGGACAAGACTACAAGATAGTGATTTTTGTAAACAGGTAGTACACGTAGGAAACTATCATGATCTCATTTGTGCTATGCAACCAGACAGTATACCACGTATGGCTGCATTTATCAGTATCATACGTCCAGGTAAAGCACATTTACAACGTCGACCTTGGCAAGAAGTATTTGCAACTGTCTGGGATGGCGATGATACCACAGGATTTGTGTTTAAAAAATCTCATGCAGTAAGTTATGCACGTTTAGTAGCACTACACATAAATTTATTAGATGAATAATCCTATTGTAAATTTTTTCTTATACCCTGCTGGTTCAGGAGGAAAATTTTTAATTAATTGTGTGAGTTTAAATAGCCATGCAGTGTTTCAAGATCATAAACTAGCACAACGCCAACTCAATGGTGATTTTGGAATAAATGAAAAAACAAGATATATTTTTGATAATTTAAAAATTGCACAAGGCACACGTAAGTGGACAGATCTTGAACTAGGAGATTATCAACTTTATGGAGTAACCAACGAACAATATCTTTGCACATTTCCTGAAATTCTTAAAAAACGTTTTGAAAACAATAGTTTGCTACAAAAGTGCATACAGGATTCTGTACATCTAAACATGGCCATGCACGACTGGATATTGTTTGAAGCAAAACTCAGAGTCTGGCCAATGGCACGCTCAGTGATATTTACAAACTATAGATCTTTTTTACAAAAACGCAAGCATGGTAAAATAAAAGATTCATACTTAGATACCTATTGGAATAAAGTACGTGGTGCAGATTGGCCTGAACGTGCTCCTACTACAACACAAGAACTATCTCACTTGCCTGAGTTTATCCAAACAGATTTACGAACTATATTTAATAACGAAATAGAACGTTATTTAAATTATGGACATGACTTTGATGCACTATGGAACAATTACACAGAAAATTTTCCTGTAAAATTTTTGTTTGATGTCGGGTATGCTTACAAAAATTGCTACAACTTTTATGAAGTATATACAGAAGTTTGTAAATATCTTGGATTACCTAAGGCAAATGAGCCAATTATTGAAAAATATTTTTGCACATGGGAAAAGACTATTAATCTACTTTCCGAACAAGAGTAATACTTCTACGTTTAATTTTTTTTCTACTTAATTCTTGTAAACTAGTTGAAGGGCCAAGTATTATATCCAAATCTTTGTTTACAAAAGTTTTAAGGAAAGGCTTGAATTGTTCCCAATCATGTTTTAAGAATATGTTTATTGGTATACTGCGGTTAGATTCCCACCACCAGGTATTAGCTAGTTCTAAAAAATCACGTTTTAGCTGATCATTTACAATACCACCAAAGTCATAGATAGTTGTAATTTGATCATCTCTATTTTGAATCACACCAACATATTCATTGCCTGCATAGGTGCAAAATGTAATAAACGGATAACGTTCTGCAATCTTTTCGAATAGCTCTACGCCCATAAATACCTTGTAATTGGAGTTTAATTAATGTATTCTACCACCGTATATTTATATCAGCAAAAGCAACAGGTACTATTACCTGACACCAGCGGTGCGTATTTTCAAAGGAGATGGCAACCAGTGTATGCAAAAAAATTAAAAGTCAACAGAGGAGTTGATAACGTCATATTGTTTGAATTTATAAACCAAGATCAAAAACCTGTCAACATATCAGGAAGCACAATAACTTTTAGAATGATGAGTACCAATGGTGATGAATTATTAATTGCTGAAGATTTAGTTCATCTAAGCAGCACATATGGAAGAGCTAAAGTAACACTTAGCAGTGAAAAATTAGATCTAATAAACGAGCAAACTGCAACCTGGAGTTTGGAACGTGCAAGCGGAAACCTATACGAAGCAGTGTTTACTGATGCGTACAGTGCTGGAAGAGGACAGATTGACATAGTTGACAGTGTCTATCCAGATTTTGTTGAAAGTAAAATCATGATGTTGCCTGCTCCTATTGATCAACCAGCACAATCTAACGGCAATAGAGTACACACCAGTGCAATTTATACCGCTGACAATACACTAACAACTCTACAATTGGATTTTGATAACTTTTCAGGCAATGTTAAGGTACAAGCCAGTGAGAATCAAATTGGTCCAGACTGGTATGATGTTGGATCGCAAATACAGTATACAAATCAAAACGCACGAACCTACATCAATGTTGATGGTAGGCATAATTGGTTGAGGCTTGAATTAAATCAGTATGGAATAAGCGGTAATGCAACTGCACAAGTTCAAAATGGAGCAGTAACCACAATTGCAAGCAACGGGTCAGGCAGTGAATGGTATGGACCGGGTAATCCACGTGTAAGACTAGAAGGATTGGGTACAGGCGCAACTGCAACTACCACTGTGGATGGCGGGAAGATAGGCACTATTACACTCACTAATGGTGGACAAGGATATATAACTGCACCCACTGTTATTATAGACAATGGTGAAATTACACAGATAACCTATCGCTAGGAGAACCTTTGCGTATAAAACGTTTACGAGCTATTGGGTGTAGTTGGACCTATGGCGATGAACTTCCTGAATCAACAAGACTTCAAAAAAGTTATCCAGGCTTAATTGCCCAACACTATGGACTAGAACTTGATAATTGTGGTTATCCTGGGGCTAGTTTAGAAAGCATGCGATGGGTACTCTATTGGCATCTCAAAAATAAACAAGACACAGAGGAAACACTCTATGTTGTTGGTCTTACAAACAGTGACCGACGAAGTTGGTACAACGCAGTTGAAAAAGATTCAACTTATAATTTTAACTTTAACCAACCAGAACGTCCATGGAACAAGCATGTTCACAGTCCTTGGTTGAAAGTAGATGATAAAACTATAAATCCTAATTGGTATGAACTAGATAAACTTTACACAACCTATTGTTACGATAGAGAATGGGCAGAATACAATCATTGGGAAACAGTTCGTTCTTTCAGTGCTTTGCCTCATGTGTTAATTTTTAACTGTTTGATTAATCCATTTGAAAACAGTGACGTGGTTAACGGAAAAAGCAGTTTTCGAGAAATTCTCAAACCAGAACAACTTTATGCTCGCAATCATCCCAATGAAAAAGGTCATGAAATTATATCAAAACACTTGATTGATTATATAGATCGTGCTAATATAATAACATAATGATCGATTTATTAAGTTACATCCCGCAAAAGCGGAAACATACAAGTTCTGGTTGGATAAGTTTTAATGCTCCATGTTGTGTACACCAAGGCGAATCACAAGACAAAAGATTGCGTGGCGGTATAAAGCAACAAGAAGATGACTGGAGCTATCATTGTTTTAACTGTGGTTTTACTGCAAGTTTTGTTGCAGGGCGTAGTGTTGGTTACAAAGCTCGCAAGCTATTAGAATGGATAGGTGTAGATGCAACTGACATTGAAAGACTGAACTTAGAAAGTTTGAAACGTAAAAGTTTATTAGACTTAACTGCTGAACGAAATACAATAAAGCAAAAACACATAGAGTTCAAAGAAACAGAGATACCTGCTGGTGTGGAACGCATGGATGAAAACAACCGTGAACATTTTCACTATGTTGAATACTTGCGTAATCGTGGCATAGTATTTGACTATCCATTTTTGGTAGATAAAAAACGTGGACCAAGAGATAGAATTGTTGTACCATACACATACAAACATAGAATAGTTGGACATACGTCGCGTTATTTAGACAATCGCACACCAAAATTCATCAACAATCAGCAACCAGGTTATGTGTTTGGCTATGATTTGCAAAAGTCAGATTGGACCACAGCTGTTGTGGTTGAAGGTATATTTGATGCGTTGTCAATAAGTGGTTTAGCAACTATGCACGAAACAATCAGCAAAGATCAAGCACAGTTGCTCAAACAATTGAAACGTAAAATAATAGTTGTGCCAGATCAAGATCGTGCTGGTTTAAGCATGGTAGAAGTTGCACTAGAACACAAGTTTGCAGTTAGTATACCCGAATGGCCTGATAATATAAAAGATGTAAATGAAGCAGTAGTGCGTTTTGGTGTAGCAGAGACACTTAAACAGATACATAATAGTGCTGAATCAAGCCGAATTAAAATTGAAATGGCTAAGAAAAGACTGATAAGGAGCTTTAGTTGAGTTGTGATGTATTGTTTACAAGTGTACCTTACACTGTTACAGAGGTTGCACCTGCGGCTCCAGCTGTCCTAATTGGCATGCTAAAACATCATGGATACTCGGGTAAATTCTATGACTTTAACAATCTTACATTAGACAACGAACTTGTGAAAACGTTTGCACTTGGCAAGAATGCAACCGATCCTGTAAAGCTCGATCAAGTATATCGCTACCATGTGAACAGGATGTTAAAACATGCACCGCGATATATTGGAATAAGTCTTTTCAGCTATCAATGTATACGTTCGGCACAACTTTTGTGCATATACATAAGAACCATAGCACCTAATGTAAAAATTATACTAGGCGGCCCTGGCCTAAGTCATAATGGATTACATGGTGTCAACATGGGAGCTAAATGGCAAGCACTCTTGCTTTGTGATCATTGGGTCAAGTCAGAAG
>Ga0255758_10005350_pt1 | contig 10516 bp, 10 predicted proteins | sample 011ome_24_FD_179958 | JGI IMG/M metagenome (GOLD analysis project Ga0255758, IMG submission 179958) | Coastal salt marsh microbial communities from the Groves Creek Marsh, Skidaway Island, Georgia - 011513CT metaG (version 2) | ecosystem: Environmental > Aquatic > Marine > Intertidal zone >...
CCCATAAAGTATCTAAAATCTCTTGACTCATTGGAGCTTTATAAAATTTGGCATATCCACAATACAATTTTATCCAATTTTCTTTGTCTTTTCTTTCTAATTTTCTAATCATTTTGTTTAATTTTTAATTTTAAAATATTGATATCATTATGTAAACAATCTAAATCTCTTAAACATAGCTAGACCAAAAGTGAATGTCTAAAATTATGCAGGAGAATATACCTGCAACCGCGCAATACCTAAAATATCATTCATTATAATTTTTTATCAGAGATCCAATAATCTTTAATATTAAATTATTGACATTAAAAAAATGATAATATATTACTAACGATAATTAAAGGTTATCAATAGTAATTATGAATAATTTAATAACAGACTTAAAAACTTTGCATGAAGAAACTCTGTTAAACTTACAAAGCTCTAAAGCTAATAACACAGTACGAGCTTATAAATCGGATTTTAATGATTTTGGTTTATTTTGTGCTCAAAATGGATTTAAATCTTTACCATCTGAACCTAAAATAGTTTCACTATATTTAACCCATTTATCTACAAGGGATATCAAAATGAGTACTTTAAAAAGAAGATTAGTCTCAATTGGAGTAATTCATAAGCTAAAAGGTCATTATTTAGATACTAAACATCCAATAATTATTGAAAATATTATGGGTATAAAAAGAAGAAAAGGAAGTATTCAAAAAGGAAAAAAACCATTATTAATCAATAGTTTAAAAATGATAATTAATGCAATAGATGAATACAATAAATTAGATATTGTTAAATTAAGAGATAGGTCAATAATTTTGATGGGATTTTCTGGTGGATTTAGAAGGAGTGAAATTGTTTCTTTAGACTACGATGACTTGGATTTTGTATCAGAAGGTCTCAAAATTAATCTTAAAAGATCAAAAACAGACCAATTTGGCGAAGGTTCAGTAAAAGGTCTGCCCTCCTTTGACAATACGAAATATTGTCCAGTTTTAAGCCTTAAAAATTGGATAAAAGTTTCTAATATTAATTCAGGTCCCTTATTTCGAAGGTTTTCTAAAAGTTCTAAATTATTAGAAAACAGGTTATCTGATCAAACTATAGCTCTTTTAATAAAAAAATACCTTAAATTAGCAGGTATTGAAAATAAAAACTTTTCTGGACATAGTTTAAGATCTGGTTTCGCAACTTCCGCAGCTGAGTCTGGCGCTGAAGAAAGAAGTATAATGGCTATGACAGGTCATAAATCGACGGAAATGGTAAGAAGGTATATTAAAGATGCAAATTTATTTAAAAATAATGCTCTAAATAAAATAAAAATTTAAATTTTTATCCAACTTTTTGGCCAAAAATCTTTATTATTTGATGGATTTAAATTCTTTGGCCTCAGACAAATTTTATGTTTGTAATTTGATAACCACGCTGGCCAAAAATGGAAAGTGGTAGGACTAACTGCAAAATGCTTACATAAGGACATTAAATAATAATCTTCTATAATTTTATTACTTTCATAACTATTTACAATAAAGGTATTTTTAAAATTTAAAAATAATTTTTCTATTTTTTGAGGATTATCTGAAAAAATAAAAAAATTAGGCTGTTTGATTTTATTTTTAAAATATTCAATGGCTCGTAGAATATATTTATACTGCAGAATTTCATAATTTTTAGATTTAAAAATATTTGCTCTATTGTTATCATCGCTGAAACGCTCATTATATCTATCAGCTCTTATTGCCAATGAAACTGAATTGGTGTTTAAGATTTTATTTTTTATATCAGCTACACAATTAATTTTATTTTTTAATGAAAATTCATTTATCAATTCGTTTCTATAATCAAGAAAATATTTTTCAGTCTCAAAATAACCTTCAATAAAAACTTTATTATTTAAAAAGGAGTTATTTAGCCTAAGATCATAAAAAGATGAAATTTTATTTTTATTACGTTTTTCAATAATAAAGTTTTTTTTATTGAGAAAATTATCTGAAAATAATAAAATTTTCCTTTTATATTTTTGATATAAAGTATCAAAACAATCATTTCTATCTGCTATTTTTGAAGAAATATTAAAATATTTAAGCTCATATTGAGGTACAAAATGTTTAAATTTCTTTTTTAAATTTTTTTTTCTAAGAGAATTTAATCCAGAAAAAATGTCTAGTTCAAGTTTTCTGTTGAGTTTTTTTGATAAGGAATATGCAGTAGCATACAAAAACATTTGATTGCCAAATCCATTTGAAATACGCGCTATAATTTTCTTCATTTCATTTGAAATAGGATATTTAAAAAATAAGTATTAGGCTTGATAGTTTTTAATTTTGCTAATTTTATATCCATTGAGGATTTAAAAACTATATCAAATTGTTTCAGCTTAAAATAATTGCATAGGATTTTATAACTATGAACAATTTGAAATAGATTATTGTGATTGGTTTGTCTTGTTGTATATTTTTTTATTAAATTTAATGGTGTTGCAGTAAAAAGAATTTTTGATTTATCATTTAAATTTAATAAATCTAAATAATAATAAAAATTTTTAATATACTGAATACAAGAACCAAAATGAATTAAATCAAATTTAATTTTTTTAATCTCATTAAAATTTGAAAAAACTTTATAATTCAAACCTTTGATTTTTATGTGATCATCTTTCTGGGAAAAAGGATCATAAATATAAAATTTTTTTTTTTTAACGTTAATTCTATTTGTTAAATTACTTATTAATGATAAATTACTACCAAAATCTAGAATATTAATAATTTTTGTTGAATTAGCTGTTAAAGAAAAAATATCTCTTGTTTGCGGGTAGTATGAATTTTCATAAGCATTAAATATGCTAGACAAGTTAAAGGCTATATTTTTTTTTGCTAATTTTTGAATATTAAGATTGTATTTTTTCCATGAGTACATATTAGTCATATTGTGAAAAAAAAATTTACAGATTTTCCTTTATTAGAAAGTAAAAAAAAAACATATCCTCTTTTCTATCCATATATATCTAAGTCATCAAAAAATAACATAAAAAAAGTTCTAAATTCTAGGTGGATTGGACAAGGTCCTTTAGTTGATAAATTTGAGCTAAGTTTTAAGAAAAAATTTAATCCTTTACTTGATTGTGTTGCTGTAGGTTCTGGCACAGATGCACTTCATCTTGCTTATCTTTTGTCGGGAATTAAAAAAAATGATGAAGTTATATGTCCTGTTTTTACATGTACTGCTACAAATATTCCTTTACTATACATTGGTGCAAAAATTAAATTTGTTGATGTCGACCCACTAACACTAAATATTAACATTAACCATTTAAAAAAAATAGTTACAAAAAAAACTAAAGCAATAGTATTTGTAAATTATGGTGGAATTCCTTGTGATTTAGAAGAATTAAATAACATTAAGAAAAAATATAATGTTAAATTAATTCAGGATGCAGCACAAAGCTTAGGTTCAAAATTTTATGGTAGAGATATTTCAAATTATTCAGATTTCACAATTTACAGCTTTCAAGCAATAAAACATATAACTTCAGGTGATGGAGGTTTGCTAGTTTTTAAAAAAAATAAAAAAATTTTATCATTAGCTCAACGCATTCGTTGGTTCGGTATTGATAGATTGAAAAAACAAGGTGGTACTTGGGAAAATGATATTAAGGAAATTGGCTATAAATATCAAATGACTGACCTTGGTGCTTGTTTACTACTGGACTCTTTGATTGATTTTAAATCTATCTTAAGTCATAGAAAAAAAATATTTAATATATATAAAAAAAAACTTTCTAATATTAAAGATTTAACAGTTTTGGATACTAATAATAAAAAATTAACTAATTCATTTTGGTTGTGTACAATATTATGTAATAAAAGACTTTATTTGCAAAAAGAATTAAGAAAATTTAACATTGAGACTAATCAGGTACATTTTAGAAATGATAGATACAATATATTTAAGAAATTTATAAAAAGACAAAAATTTCCAAATATGGATTTAATAGAAAATAATTATTTAGTAATTCCACTAAATCTTAAGATTTCAATCAAAGATGCTGATTTTATCTCTGATAAAATTATAGAGATTTTAAAATAAGATTAACTTTTTTTTTCATCACCACTTAATTTATAAGTTAAATAATGATATAAATATTTTATTTTATTAACTAATAAATCTTTCAAATAAATTAAGCTTAAGTCTGGATTTTGAAGAGGACCTGAGTAAATATTTGACATGTCCCCTTTTAAATAATATTTTCTGAAAAAACGTGGATTCAAACCGTATTTTAATAAAAAAATAATAGTTCCATTATTAAGCTTTATATGACTTTTTCGTGTTGTTACTGAATTGAAATGATAAACTTTAAAATTAGACAAACATTTAAAAATTCTTACATTTTCTTTCCATAATTTCATACATAAATCGGGATCAGAGCCATCCCCTGGATTAAAAATTTCACTAAATCCTCCTTTTTTATTCCATAATTCACGGTGAATTAAATGAGGTGCTCAATGTAATCCTTGTAAATCTGGACTTTCATCTTTTAGACAAAAATCATAAAATTTTTGTTTATTAAAGTTTTTAGGGGTTTCTCCACAATCATAATTTATTAAGCCATCTTTTTTAGATACATTCATACCTGATAAATAATACAAATTATGATTATAATTATTTATTTCTTTAGTTAAGTATAAATCTCAATTTTTACAAAAAAACATATCATCATGTGCATAAAGAATATAATTAGAGGTAGCTAATGAATAAGCTTGATTCATCGAGCTGCACAAGCCTATATTGTTAGGACTATGAGTAAATTTAATATTATTTTCTTTTGCAAAATTTAATGTTCCATCAGAACCATCATTTATATGTAATATTATTTCGTGTTTATGGACTGAATTAAATTTAACAGAGTCAATAAAAAATTTTAAATAATTTAAATTATTATAAGTTGGAACTATTATTGATAGTTGCATTAAAATAAATCAATTTTTTTATCTTTAAAAATATTAATGAAATAATTAGTAATTTTTTTTTCATTAAACAATTTGAAATATTTTTTTTTACCATTTTTAGCAATTTTTTTTCTTATTGTGTCTCTTTGTGAATAAAACTTAATTTTATCACTTAAATCGATTATATTTTTATAAAATACCATTTCATTATCGGAAAAAATGTCCTGCATTTTGACTTTTTTGTCAATAAACGTCATTAAACCATTCCCCATAACAGAAGCTAGTCTATTGCTAGTATAATATTTGGTTGGATTGCCTCGGCTTAAATTTAATGCCATCTTTGAATTTATCAAAGCATTATTAAAATCATTACCCCATATAGGCTCTTGATTTTTAAAACCATAAAAATCAAACTTTATATCAGACAATCTATTAACAAGATTATCAAGAAAATATATTCTCTCATCAATTTTGCCTTCCTTTAATGTTCCTCTATTAACACCATGGCTCATTGCGTAAAAAATATCGTTTTTAGGTCTTAAATTATAAACATTAAATTCTTCAATGTTTTTATCAACGGGTACAAAGAAAAAATGAAACTTTTCTTTATTTTTAATAGTATCTGATTTTTTAAACAATATATTAGGACTGGTTGTTAAAAAAGTGTGGTCTGCAATAACCGAATATTTTAATATGTTATGAATGTTTTGTTTAGAATATTCAAGACCATCAACAATAGGGTCTTCGTTCCATTGTGAAATTATGAGATTTTTATTCTTATTTTTAAAATAATCTAATGTTTCTAAATCTATATTATTGGTATGACCAAAAAAGACAATGTCTGGATTATAATTATTAAATGTATTTATGAGAAATTTTTGAAATATATTTGATCTTAATTTAAATAAAGGTAAATTTTGTCTGATAAAATCTCTATCACTTATTTCCAAAACATCATGACCATTTCGAATAAAACCATTGGTAAATTTTTTACCTAGTGAAATATTAAATAATCTGTGATTTAATTTTTGACCTGCATTGTAAATATTAATTATCTTGTATTTTGTTCTTACAATATTCAATTTAAAATCTAAAATTATTTCAGATCTTATTTGATCAATTAACTTAGTATTAGTTTTAATTATATGTCTTATATTTTTATAATTATCTAATTGTTTTTTTTTTCTAAATTTTGGGTTTTTAATTAAAAGTTGAATTTTTCTAAATAAATTTGAAGATGTTAATTTATCTAAAATTATATGATGATCAGAGGTTTCTGGAAGACCACCTTTGTTACTTGTAATTGTTGCACACCCACATGAAGCTGCTTCTAAAGCTGTTCTACCAAAAGGTTCCTCCCATTGTGACGGGATCACTACTATCTCTGCATTCTCAATTCGTTCAATTACATTTTTATGTTTTAAGAATCCTAATTCAAAATGATTTTTATGTTTGATGTAAATAGATCTTCTTTTTTCATCACCAATTGAATATGCTTTCCATTTAGGGAATTTATTTAATATCTTTGTGATAGCTTCGTTATATAAATCATATCCTTTTGATTGATTAAGTCTTCCGACAAAATATATTTCTTTCTTCCTAATATTTTTAAATTCTTTTTTTTCAACACTTGGATAGACTACTTCAGTTTTCTTTTTAAGTTTTGGATCAATATTAATAAAAAACCTATCCTGTACCCATTTACTAACAAAGATTATTTTTTCAGTAATATTTAGTATTTTTAGCCTTTCATTTTCAGTTTTAGATCCTTTCATTGATAGAGGATCATTATGAAAATAAAAAATAAACTTATGACTAAGTCGCTTATGAAGATTAATAAGTATTAGTGGTCGATTATGTATTTCAATTAAATCAAATTTTTTTCTTTTTATAATTTTTGAAATTTTTTCACAATAAAAGTTTGTTTTACTTGAAAGTTTTGATCTTATAGTATCTAAGTTAATGTTTATGTAGTTAGCTGATAAATAATCAATATTTTTTGTAGAACCAAAGATGAAATTATTTTTTTTAAATGTAGATTTTTTAAAAAATTCATAAACCCAAAGAGATGCAGCAGAAGCTTCAGAAAATGTATAATTCTCCTTATAGGGTAAAATAGTTGCTATGTATATTTTATTTTTCACTTTTTGATTTAATTAAAGTTCTTTTATTTTTATCTTTTTTCAATTCATATTCAAATCTCATTGCACTAGATTTTGATTTAAATTTTTTTATATAAATTAATTTCCATTGATAACCTTTTGTAGATTTAGCACCCAAATTAGAATTATGTTTTGAAAGTCTTTTTCTAACATCATTTGTATATCCAACGTATGTTTTATTTCTAAAACCAGCAATGGTTTTAATCATATAAACATAATAATGCATAGAATTTTATGGCGGTCCCTAGGGGAATCGAACCCCTCTTTCGAGGATGAAAACCACGTGTCCTAACCGATAGACGAAGGGACCGAATTTCAGGTTTTTATTGTATAAAAACTTATTAATCAAGCTTTAATAGGTGTTAGATAACCACATCTAAGATATTTAGTTGGAGTGATTTATTATTATTCCAAGTTTTTTGTTTTATTTGAGCCAATATTTTAATTTCTTTTTTATAATTTAGTAAATATTTGCTTATTTCTGAATTAATTAAATTAAATGATATAGCACTAACGGATTTATTTATTTTAGATTTTAATATACAGCTTACAAATTTATTTTTTATTACTGAAGATTTAATAATAGAAACATTCTCTATTAAAAAAACCGGATTTTGGTTATTTGGTCCAAAAGGTTCCATTAGACATAATTCATTATAAAAATTTTGGTTTACTGCACCTAAGTTTATTTTTGATACATATTTTTTTATATTATTGTTTTTAACTATTTTATTATGAAATAAATTGATAAAATTCTTAAATTCATTAAATTTATTTTTTTCGATAAGCAACCCTGCAGCTAAATTATGACCTCCCCCATGTTTTATTATACCTTTATTAATACCAAAATTAATCAGCTGTCCTATATTAAAATTTTCAGTAGATCTCGCAGAACCTTTTAAATAATTTCCTGATTGTGTAAAAACTATAGAGGGTTTATTAAAATACTCTTTGATTTTTGATGCAAGAATACCTATTAAGCCCTCATTAACTGAACTTAATTTAATAATAATCACATTTGTATTTTTATTATTTATTCTAGAAAAATCTAAATTTTTAATAATATTTTCTTCAATATCTTTTCTTTTGTTGTTTAATTCAATTAATTCATTTATTGATTTATCAATAAGCTCATTCTCAGAAGCTATTAACAAATTAACAGCTTTATTTGGGTTTCCAATTCTCCCAGATGAATTAATCATTGGACCAATTAAAAAACCCAAATCTTCAATATTTAAAGGTCGATTAATTTTTAATATTTCAAATAATTTTTTAAAAAAATAATTTTTATTAATGTCAAAATTTTCTAGTACATTCTTAGCTATAATCCTGTTTATATATCTTAAAGGCATTACGTCACAAACAGTAGCAAGTAAAACATAAATTAAATTTTAAATAAATTAATTTTTTAATTTTTTTTTTTTTAAAAAAAAATCAATGAAAAAAAATGTAATAGAAGCTGAACATAGATAATTAAGATTTTCGTAGTCACATTTTTTTTTAGGATTTATTAAATTTTTTGTTTTAGGATATGGTTTGTAGATTTCATGATGATCTATTATTATTGAATTAATGCTATTCATGTTGAGTAGGTTCACTGACTCATTTGAATTTGAACCACAATCTAGCAGAACTACTAAATTAGGTTTTTTCTTAATAAGTTCTCTAATTAGATTTAAGCTCGCCCCATATCCATCTTTTAATCTATCTGGAATATGAAAATCATATGGGTAATCTAAAATATTTAAAAATTTAATAAATAAAGCTGTTGAAACTATACCATCAACATCATAATCGCCAATTACTAGAATTTTACCTTTTTTCTCGATTGTGTCCTTTAATGTTTCATATGAATTTTCAAAATCTTTTATTTTGAAAAAAGGATTTATTAACTCTATTTTATTATTTATAGTAAAAATTTCTTCTTTATGAAAATTTCTTAAAAGGATTAATTTATTAATTATATCTGTAAAATTAGTTTCTGATTTAATTTTTTCATAACTACGTTGGTTAATTTTTGACTCTTCCCAGTATTTGCCGGAAACTGACTCCATTAAATTGATTGTTTCAATCTAAATATCTTATTTAACCCAGAAGACTTGTGTGTCACTAGTGTTTCAGAATAAAATTTATTTTTTTCTAATTTTATACCTTGTACAAGATCTCCAGAGGTAATTCCAGTTGCGCAAAAAATTGAATCTCCAGAAATAATTTCATTTAACTCATATTTTTTATTAAAATCCTCAATACCCATATTTTTAGCCCTATTTTTATCTATTTCTGTTTCAAATAAAAATCTTCCTTGAAAAAAACATCCTAGGGCATCTAGCGCTGAAGCAGCCAAAACACCTTCTGGTCCTCCTCCAATTCCTAAAAATATATCAACTTTATATTTATCATTTGACACAAGAAGTGCTCCAGAAACATCGCCATCAGATATTAATTTTAAATTAACTTTTAAGTCTCTAAGTTCATCAATAATTTTTTTATGTCTTGGTCTATCCATAACACATGTAGTTAATTGATCTGGTGATTTATTTTTAAACTCACATAAATTATAGATGTTTTTTTTTACAGAATTATCTAGATCAATAACTCCTTTTGTAATTTTACATGTTGCAATTTTTTCCATGTAAGTTTCAGGGGCATTAAATAAATTTGATTTCTCACCAATAGCAATTACTGATAAAGCTCCGGGTAAATTATTAGCAGCAAAATTAGTACCCTCTAAAGGATCTACAGCTATATCTAATTCAGGTCCATTCATGGTACCCAATTTTTCACCTATATATAACATTGGTGCTTCATCAAGCTCCCCTTCACCAATTACAATTTTGCCTTTCATATTAATTGTATTTAATTCTGTTCGCATTGCATCAACAGCAGCTTTATCAGCAGCAATTTTATCTTTTTTACCAACTAAATAGTGTGATGCTAATGCAGCTCTAGTGCTTACTTTAATAAATTGATCTATAAATTTTTTATCTATAGCCATTAAACTTTTTCATCAATTAATTCATCTTGTTTAATTTTTGACTCAAATTCTCTCAAACGTTTATAAACACTAGCAAGTTCAATAATTGTTGGCCAAGCTTTTAAAATATATTGCATAGAGCCCTCTACCCTTCCAAATGCTCTAATTATTTGTTGCATTACACCCAAAGTTACAGCACCAGCAACTATTGCTGGAGCTAAAAATACATAAGCTGACAGTACATTTGCTTGTAAATAAGCAATACGCCCAATATTGAAATATAGATATCTTAAATAACTTAGAAAATGTATTTCTCTGACACCGTTAAATAATTCTTCAATAGTTTTAGGTCTAATAGTCCCATCGTCTTCAGCTATAACTAAAATTTTTCTGTAAGCTGCTTCCTTTTTTTGTAAATCATATTCAACACCTACTAGTCTTAATAT
>Ga0255758_10005355_pt1 | contig 10512 bp, 8 predicted proteins | sample 011ome_24_FD_179958 | JGI IMG/M metagenome (GOLD analysis project Ga0255758, IMG submission 179958) | Coastal salt marsh microbial communities from the Groves Creek Marsh, Skidaway Island, Georgia - 011513CT metaG (version 2) | ecosystem: Environmental > Aquatic > Marine > Intertidal zone > Salt...
TATGGATGCTTCTACCGGTCTGTTCTCACCATAAAATTTATCAACTCTATCATTTAAAAAAGCACGTGATTGTTCTGCATTCATAATACTACTTTCCGGATTGGTTGCTATTTCAGTAGCACTAACCGCAGATGGTTCAAATAGAGGGTTATCAAATGTAACACTTCTAAGCGAATCGTCTACTGTGCTGGGTTCTGTAGACGCACTACTAATTTGTTCCACAGCGTCGCCAAGAGTTTTAGGCAGATTACTAACAGCATCACTAACATCACTGACCGCCGATTTAGCAGTATCCGAAATATCATTTACTATTTTTTTAGCATTTTCCGCGGTTTTACCTAAATTGTTATACACTTGTTTAACTTTTTGATAAGTATTTTTAATACTGTTTATTCCAGCGGGTAATTCCATACCACTTTGAATAAGTTCGCCAAACCCGGCGATTTGACTTTGTTCTTTCATTTCGTCTTCCACTTGAACCTCTTGATTTAAAGCAACTTTATAATTGAATTGTTCGTTTCTATATTGGTTTATGTTATCGTTAATTTTAGCCTCTTCATTCTGCTCGTATTGTTCCTGTGTAGCGTTAATTTGTTGGCTTACCATCTTTTGATTTTGATAAAAGTTATACGCCATAATAAATATATATATATAATGTATATAATATATTATGGATAATATCTCTAAAACATCTATTTTAAAAATCTTACCAGTAAAAAAAGAGGAAGAGAAACCAAGTATTCTAAACCCTATACTCCCTATTTTTCCATCTTGCACTTGTATCGTTGCTCCGCCCCGTGCTGGTAAAAGTAATTTAGTTATGAACTTGTTATGTAATAAATCATTTTACTATTGTGGGAATGAAAATGACCCAGAAAATCCATCGTTTTATGATGAAATTTATTATTTTTCACCTACATCTCGCTTTGACAAAACTACTAAAAATGTATTAAGCAAAATGGATAATGTTACACAAATAGACGATATGGACGACCTACAGCATACTAATCTATTTGTTGAAGAAATACAAAAAAGTCAAAAGAATTGGGACGAAGAAGAGGAGGGACGTCCTCGCCCTAAAATACTTTTGGTTTATGACGATATGGTAGGGTTATTAGCACAGACAAAAGTAGATATTCTTTCTACAAAATTTAGGCACTACAATTTCAGCGTGCTTTGCATTAGTCAGTCGTATAAAAAATTACCTCCAGTGTTGCGTAATTGTATGACGGCGTTTATCTGGTTTAATATGATGAGCCACAAAGAGAATGAAAAATTATATTTAGAACACGGTCAAAATATCCCTGGATATTGGGAGCATTTAAAATTATTAGATAAGAAATATCAGTTTCTCTATTACTCAATAGAAACCCAGGAATTATACCACAATTTTGAACGCTTAATATGGTCTAAAGACCAGCAATTAGAAGGTGCTTATGATAATGAAGAAGACGAAGATGAAGATTGAATGTAGTTTAAATGTTTTTGTTTTTTTTCGTATTCAACCAGTTTCATTAACCCAGCAACACCGAACAGTTGTAAACCAGTATAAAATATCATGTATTTATGATAGGCGTTCATTATATAATAAGTATTTAAATTATATTTATTATATTTTTTGTAATTAATCTCTCTTCAATTAAAAATTATTTCATTTATTAGTAAGGACGAAAGAAAGACCTTGCGATGATAATGGTTGATTATCTAACGTGCTATAAATTCTAAAATTCAAGGACGACAATTCAATATCATTATTAGTATCAACCTTTAAATAGATAGGTTCTTTGGGTTCATAGCGATATTCGTATTTATGCTGGGATTTCACAACATCAGGGGTAAAATATGCAACCACATTGCGGCGCCCTTGGTCTTTCTTTTCAGCATCACTGGGGACACCACGAAAGTTTTTGACTTTAATAGCATCGATTTCTAACGCCAACTCTAAATTTTTGTATTTGTAGAGTTCGGCATCATACGGGGCGTTGTATTGTAAAACACCCTTAGAAGAAAAGTTTGCTATTTCACTAAATCCCAACACATTCATCAAAGGCAATGCTTCGGTAAAATCTAATTCAAATTTCATAGTTCCAACGACAACATCATTAGAACTGGTCGCCAATGTTGCTGAAACGCCTAAGTCGGTCACGGCGTGTTGAGAACCCCGACTTGGAGCATATTCCATTTCAATATCATAAGTTTTTTCAAATTCCCATGTAAAATCGCTTAATTGAACCTGTTCGGTCTGGTCCCATACCCGCACGACTTGATCCAAAAATGCATCATAATAAAACAGAATAAATTTGGTTTTATGTTGAACGAAATAGAAAAAGTTATTGGCGGACTCTGGTTGTGTAGACCATGGACCAACATTTAAACGCTGGGTAGGGTCTTCTAAATATAATGTTCTATAGTTATAAAATTCATCGCCTATTTCAAATAGTTCTCCATTTATGTTAACAAATAAAAGCGGTATTGGTAAATCTCCTTCTACTCCTGGGTCTGTAGTAACCAATTCTAAATAAAAAGCGTCATTAACGGCATCTTCAAACCCTTTTTTAACAAGACCACAACGAAAAGAACCAAATGTATTTGGGTCTTGATTAAATGCTAATTTAAAAGACACAAAAACACCGCCGCATTTTGCTAAACTTCTAAGATTAGGGGGGTCTATGTAATTGCCTAACATACTCTTCTTACCACTTTGAGTGTTTAGAATTGGTTCAGTTAAAGTGCCCGTTAAGGTATCTAAGGTAACAGGTTGTATCTCAAAGCGGTCTAATTTCATACTGATTTTTTCAGAAGGAAATGGAGTTTGTTCTGTTGATGAGGTCATTTGAAACCCTAACCCAACAAAGATATTATTTTTTAGGTCGCCCTCTTCAATTTCATTTGGTCTTAAATCATTTTCAACCGATAATTCAATATTTATAAGAGCTTCCAAATCTTCTAAAAGACCTTTTGTTGAGTCATATAACTTTTCTGGAACATTTATAAGAATTGTTTTTTCCACTTCGCCTGGGGCAGTGAAGGACATTTTGATAACTTGTTTCTTGACAAGAATGGGTTCTTCACGGATATCATATTCAGATGAAAATGAAGTCAATGCTAAAGTGCTTCCTGCTTCTATTTTAAGCGTATCACCAAAAAGGACATTCGTAGGGGCATTTGTGCCTTTATACTCTGGAGCAATAATTTTAAAGTTTTGAGCCATTTATATTATCTATATATAATATATTTATTATATAAATGTCTAAAACAACTATTTAATCTATGTTTATTAAATTAAAAGAAACTTTATCAGCAATTAATGGTTTATTATCTATTAAATTGTAAAATCTATAATTTAAACTTGTTAATTCCATATTTTCATTAATATCAACACTTGTATAAGCATCACTTGGACTTTCATAAGTTATGCTTAAAGATTTTTGTTCTTCAAAATTATTATCAACTACAGGGTTAAAAATTGCTAATGTATTAGTTCTTCCTCTATTTAAAGGGTCATTTGAGTTTTTAAGTCCTCTAAAAGATTTTATTTTTATATTATCAATATCCAATGCCAATTGTTTAGGTAGTTTATGGATTTCTACTCTATCTAAATTATTATTTATTTGTAATTCATAAGTTTTATCATTATTATTATAAAAAAACCTTTCATTTTTTTTTAATCCTAATACATTTGCAAATTCTTCTGCTTCAGAAAAATCAATTGAAATATTACCGAGTGGTTGTAAATCTGTGGTTTTATTATTATTCATCCAAGAAACAACATTAGTCCCTATTTTTATGACATTAGTTGGAACATTATCCGTCGGTTGGGTATAATTACCTGATAATCTATAAGTTGATTGAATAGTTGTTAAACCATCAAAAGCAACATCAGGAAATATATTTTCATGTAACAAAATTGCACCAAATTTTTTTTCTCCTAATTGCGCACCACGTATTTCTCCTACTATTACAGGTTCATTTTCTTCTTTAGTAATTGATATTACCAATGCTTTTCTAAAATCATAACGAATCAGATTAGGAATTTTGATATTTAGACTATTAGGTCCAATAGCTATTGTTGCTGTAAGTTGAAATTCAACTTTTTGAACATATCCAGTTACTCCATCAATAATGAGTTTAATGTTATCATCTTGAAAATCACTTACATGTAACGGACCAATGTATTTTTCACGCTCATCATTTGTGTCACTCCACTCTGGTATTTCTGATGGTTTTACATTTATAAAAAAACCATCATTATTATCTTTCTTATCAGCAAAATCGTAGTATTCATAATTATACTTTAAATTAAGTTGATTTGTTTCTTCATTTTTTATAATTTCTAAATAATTTTTAGAATCACCAATATAATTTTGCGAGAATATTCCTACTTTTAGTGCTTTTTTTGGGAAAGTTTTCCATAATCTAACATAATTTAAAAATTCATCACCTATTACCTTCACTACTTCCTCATGTGTATTATTATCCCTCAATATAATTTTAATTTCAGGTCTTAAATAGTGGTCTGTTGTCCATGTTGTTTCTTTCGGCGGCAACAATCCAGTATTAGTTTGCTCATAAGAAATTATACATGATTTATTATATTTTTTTTTTAAATCAGTGCATATAAATTCTATTTCTGCTTGAACATTAATCTCATCCTCCTCAGTGTTCGGGTCTATATAACGTTTTTGAAGAAAATTAACAACTTGCATATAAAAAAATCCAGGGCATACAAGTGCATTTAAAGGTTGTATTTTATTAAAATCGTTAATCTCTGACATTTGTGCTATACCAATTTTTTCATCTTTTATACAATATTGAAAATTTCTTACAAAAAAGTCAACTATCCAACCAGTTTCTTCTATAACTGGTGGTGGAAGTTCAGTATTAAATTTCATGAAAAAATTTAAATCTTCAATTGATGTAATTATTTGTGGATACCTCTCCATTCTAATAACATATTTATTTACATTATTTCTTGCTATTTTAAAGTTTCGTCCAATAGCCGCATAATTTAAAATCATTATAGTGGGTTCTATCATTGTAACAATATTGGATTTTTCTTGGATAAAAAAATATAAATCAGTAAGCATTTCGTATGGACTTTCATAAACCTTTCCTGCTGGAATAATAAGTATATTATCTTTATCTATGAAAAATGGTTGTGAACCTTGTTGTAAATTTAAATTATGGAATACAATTCTTTGTTCTTTTAAAATATTTTTTTGAACTCCATTGATGATTGCTTGAAATGATTTAAGTCCTATTTTACTATTTTTTTTTATTTTAATTGTATCGTTAAATAAAGCATTTACTGGAACAGACGATGAATTATATTCAGTATTAACTATTGTAATATTTTGAGCCATTTATATTATCTATATATAATATATTTATTATATAAATGTCTAAAACAAGTAAATCTAATGACTATTATCATAAAAATATAAAAAATGATGATGATTATATGGAAGTGAAGCGACTTGTAAAGCGTGAATGGTATGAAACCAATAAGGATTATGTTAGTGCATATTATAGAGTATATAGGGAAAACAATAAAGAACGTATTGCTATGAATAATCTGGTATGGAGGTTAGATAATGGGAAGATTAAACCCCCTTTGGAAATTAAATGAAGAGAGAATATTAGTTAAATTTTGATTATTTAAAATGTTTAGAAAATGTATAATAAAAATGAGTGAATTTTATAGCGATGAAAGTGATTACGAGAGTAGATATTCCAGTAGCGACAATGATGATGATTATTATTGCTACTATTGCGAAACTGACCTTGATTATGAGGACAATGTATTTGAAGATTTAGAACCATGTAAGCCACGATATTATTGTTCGAGTTGTAAATTACATATTCATACTGACGATTTAGAAAGTGATTGAAATGATAAATAATATAAATTATTGCTTATCATTTACGCAGTTAAAGTTTTTGCCGCCATTATCATTTGGTGCAATTTGGTATTTTGATGTTGCTTTTTTGAGTTTTTGCTGTATTGATTACCACAATCGCACATTACCTTTGAAAAATCCCGTTTAGAAGCATTAAAGGTCACATTAGGAGTTATGCCTGGTTCTTTTTTAAACATCTTTTCTCTAATTTTGACTTCATAAGGTTTCATTTCATAACCCAATAATAACATAGCAAATATAAATTCTCCATTGCTTAAATGTTCTGATTTACCCTCATCAGTCCAAATATCCTCTATTGTATGTTTTCCGCCATAACTTCCTGTATTCCAATACTTTTTTCCTAAAATACTATGTTTTTGGAAACTTTTAGGAATATCTTTAATACATCTATTTATTTTTTGAAAATTAGTAATTGGTTGTAAACATTCGCGACTTTTTAATTCAACGCCTTTATAATCTAATCTAACGTCTTCCGGAAAATGCTTTTTAGTCATTTCTTCAACGATTTCTGCAATATTGTCTTTTGTTAATTCCATTCTTTATAATATTACTAAATATTTTAATTTTAAGTTATTTAATTTTATATATTTAGGAATTTTGATATATTTAGGGATTTTTATAAAGAATTAAGTATTTTAAATATATATAAATAAATGACTTAAAATTATTATCTTTGTATATATTATAAAAGGAATAATATGGCGAACCAACTGACAAACTATTTAGCGAACTTCAAAGCAGAAAAGAACGGCAACATTAGTCACACGAGAATAGGTGATAAAAATTTAAATATCTATGGTGGTTCTTACAATATACCAGATGAGAACCATTTAGAGTTTATGGAAATTTATTATAACTGGGTTGTTGTAGCAGGAAACGATGAATACTTAACTGAAAAGCAGGACAGAACAGAAGGCGTTATTGCATTGGATTTTGATTTTAGATATGATACATCTATTAAAACAAGACAACACGACGAAGACCATATTATAGATGCTTTAATGCTTTATATGGATAAACTAAACGAATTATGTGATATTCCAATCGATACAACGATTACTGCTTATGTTATGCATAAACCCAATCCTAATTGTTTAGAGAATAAAACCAAAGATGGAATACATATCATAATAAACGCAAAATTAAATAGAAACGCTCAAAAGATAATGCGACTTATGTTAGTGAGTAACCTTAAAGATGTATGGGCCGATTTACCAATAACTAATGATTGGGACGATATCGTAGATGAAGGTGTTGTTAATGCATCTGTCAACTGGCAATTATACGGCAGTCATAAACCAAAAAACGAAACATACAAACTTACACATAAATACGAATTTAAACTTCAAAATGACGGATTTGAACCAAATATGTTAAAAATGGATGATGCTTTATCTTTTGATGATTTTTTAAAATTATCAGTTCAATCAGGAGGCGAATATGTTTTACAAATTAAAGAAGAACACAAGGAAGGTATTGAAAAGCATTTTAAAAAAACACATGATAAACAAAATGGATTATTAACACCTCCACCAGAGCAAAATAACAATAAAAATGTAAAAAATGATGAATATTTAGATTTGTTGTTTAATGTTATTGGTAATGGATATTCTAATGGCGTTAAATCTGTTTCATACCATCAACGGCTAACAATTCGTTTTGTTTTAAAAAGCAATGGATATGATAAACAGCATTATATAGATTATTGTAATCTTCGTGAGGGGAAGGGTATGGATAATGCAGAAGACGATTGGGAAAAATTATCTATAAAAGAGGTATCGCCATTGGGTTTGTTGGAAGGATTAGCAAAAAAAATTAACCCGTCTGACTATAAAAAATGGATTAAAACACGGGAAGATAAGATAAAGGAAATAGGTAAAAAAATGTTAATAGAAAGTATAAAACAAAGTGAAAGTGAAGATGAGAAATCATATCAAAAGGTTAAAGAAGAATTTGAAAAGAACCATTCGTTAATTGTAAATAAATCTTTATACATAAAAGAAACCGACGATGATGTTATTTTTATGAAAGAAAGTCAATTAATAACCAGTTATAAATCTATAAAATATAGTGAGCCACAAATCAAAAAAAATAATATAAAATTGGTTGATGATAATTGTTTTATTAAGAGATGGATTTTTGACGAAAAAATTAGAAAATATGAAACGATTGCAGTATATCCTCCTCCTTTAAAATGTCCCTCTAATGTATTTAATTTATGGAAACCATTTGCTATATCCAAATATACAGATGAATATGTTAAAGATGAAGAAGGATTAGACATGTTTATAAATCATATTAAAATTTTATGTGGTAATGATGAAAATGTAAAAGATTATATAATTAAATGGATAGGCCAAATGTTTCAATACCCAGCAGTAAAAACAAATGTGCCGACATTCATATCAGGCGAAGGTGCTGGTAAAGGTTCATTGTTAGAACTATTATCGAATATGATGGGTACAGGTAAAGTATTAGTAACAACTCAACCAAGCAGAGATGTCTGGGGTTCATTTAACGGGTTAATGAGTAATTGTTTTTTAGTTAATTTAAACGAAATGTCTAAAAAAGAAACTGCTGATGCAGAAGGTAAAATTAAAGGGTTAATTACTGATACTCAACTAACAATTAACAAAAAAGGTATTGACCCGTATCTGATTAATTCATATAATCGTTTCATGGGAACAACAAATAGCGAAGACCCAGTGAAGACAAAAAAAGGCGATAGGCGTAATATGGTTATTCGCTCAAGCGACGAGAAATGTGGCGATAAACAATATTTTAAGGAATTAATTGCAAAGTTTAAAGATATAAATGTCATGAGAACTATTTATGATTATTTAATGAGTATAGAAGATTTAGATAAATTTGGCGAGTTGTCTGTACCTGAAACAGAATATCAAAATGACATGAAAGAGCAATACAGAGATAATTATGATAGATGGATTGAAAGCTATATATCAGAATATCAAAACGAAGATGTTGAGTATTTGAAATTAGGCGGTGAAACTCAATACAAATTATTTCAAGAATGGTGCAATAAGAATGGTGTTAAATATGAAACGAGTTCTATTAAAATGGGGTTAGGTATTAAACGCTTAAAAATAGATGGTATTATAAGCGGATTTAAAACAAATAAAGGTAAAGAAACTCATTACCATATAGAAAAATTAAAGAAACATTACAAGATTGGTTGTATGATTGAACTTTAAATTATAAATAGTAAAATATATTATTTATAATTCTTTTAAAAAGTTTTGGTGTTTAATTGTTTTAAAATGATTAGTTAAACTTGTATATTTAATAGTTTCTCCACAACCACAATTAATTTTTGTTTTATTTTTCATTTGTTTATATTGTTTTGATTTTTCTAATAACTTTGTTTGATTTTTTTTATAATATGCATTTCTTTTCTCTCTCCTTTTTTCTGCTTCTATGTCTATCATTCTATAATTATTAGACATTATGCTTACTTATTATAGTGTGATGTTTTTAAATCCTCTTATAATAATTTTGATAGTTAGTCTTAGTTTTATCAGATATAGAATTTTTAATTGAGAAAGCGTGTGTAAGTTCGTCCATGTTAATATATAATATGATGATAAATAAAAAATAAAAAATGAACGAAAACTTGGATGGGCGGATGCATTTGGGGGATATATCCAACTGGTCACAACTGGTCACAACTGGTCACAACTGGTCACTCCTACATAAATAAAAAACTATAAATATCTATATTATTATGTTATGATATATGCTCTTATTTATAATATACTTCATTATTGTCTTATGGTGTGGTGTATAGGTGGCGGGTAGTGGCGGGTTAAATCGATATTCATATATAAAAAGTTGTTTTTTTTTATTTTCTATTTTCTAAACCGATTTGAGGGGACAGGTCACTGGCCAACTGGTCACTCCTACATAAAAACCAAAAAAAACAAAATAAAAAAATAAATACGACACTATAAATGGTGTGGTGTATAGACAAGTGGCGGGTAATAAAAAAGATTTATCAAGCAAGTCTAACAAGAATAAACCCAAAAGTAATCACATAAATAAATTGTATAATTAAATGGATTAATCTCTCTTTAATTATATTTCAAGTCATAAAAAAGTATGATGAATTAAGGTAATGTAAAGGTACATGGTAGGTTTATAAGTCTGCTTGATAACCGAGATTTATGGCCGAGATTATGCAGAATTTTTTGATTTAAGTTTTTGTTAAATTTTTGATTTAGTTTTTTAATGAGAGCATATTTGATTTAAATTTTTGTTAAGTTTTTGATTTAGTTTTTATAGGGTCAAAGAGGCCTCTTTGGGTTGCTATTAGCATTTGCATTAGAAAAAAAATTAGAAAAGAAATATTTTGTGATGCTATTAGCATTTGATTTAGAATTGCAATTTAGAAACTTTTTGCTATTAGCATTTGCTTTAGAATTCTAAAAAGCAAAATCAAATTTCTTAGTTTTTTATTTCTTAAATTCTCAAAGAGGACTCTTTCAAAGAGGTCTCCACGGAAGTTCAAAGAGGTCTCTTTCAAAAAGCAAAATAATAAAATTTAGAATTCTAAAAAATAAAAAACTAAGAAATT
>Ga0255758_10005367_pt1 | contig 10485 bp, 9 predicted proteins | sample 011ome_24_FD_179958 | JGI IMG/M metagenome (GOLD analysis project Ga0255758, IMG submission 179958) | Coastal salt marsh microbial communities from the Groves Creek Marsh, Skidaway Island, Georgia - 011513CT metaG (version 2) | ecosystem: Environmental > Aquatic > Marine > Intertidal zone > Salt...
GTCTATATGTATTAGTTCAAAACCCGCTTTAATATCACTTATAAAACTTTTTTTACAATTAATTATTTCTTTTTTTAAACTATTAGATTTTTTGTCACTAGTAAATGGACCACCATGATCTCTTCCCAAAATTAATAATGAATTTTTTAATTTTCTAATGTACTTACCAAAATTTTCAGTAGAAAAATTATTAACATAACCTCCTCCTAGTGCTTTATTCTCTATTTGGTTTCTTGAGCAAATTATAAATATTTTTTTTTTATTTTGTTTCGAAAATTTATCAATTGATTTGATTGTGTTTATTGTCATTGGACCAACACATAAATTAATTTTTGGCTTTTTTTGATATAGATGATTATTCATTTTCTGATATGTTTTGTATAAATTATTTTTATGAATACCAATAAACAAAAAAAAATCATTAAAAATTATTTTAAATTTTTTAATGAAAAAAATACTCTTAAATTAGCAAGTCTTTTTGCCAATAATGTTATTTTAAAAGATTGGAATATCGATGTGACTGGTAAAAAAAAAGTTATTATAGCAAATAAAAAAATTTTTGATTTAAATCCTAATATTAAAGTTAAAATAAAAAAAGTTTTTTTTGTTGAGAAAAACATTTTCGCTATTCTTGATATAAATTTAAATTCAAAAAAAAAAATTAAAGTTGTCGACCATATAACTTTGAATAGAAGTAATTTGATTACAAAAATAAGAGCATACTTAGGTTAAAAGTGAATAAAGTTTTAGTTTTTGTTCCTTGTTACAACTGTGAAAATCAAATAGTCAAAACTATTAAAAATATTGAAACTTATTTTGGCAAATATCTAGATCAAGTTTTAATTGTAGATAATGGTAGCACTGATAGTACCCTGAATGTTGTTCAAAAATTTATAAAGAAAAGTGACATAAAAAGTATTAAAATTTTGTTAAATAATAGTAATTATAGTCTTGGAGGTTCCCATAAAGTTGCTTTTAACTATATGATTGATAATCAATTTGATTATCTTGTAACTATTCACGGCGATAATCAAGGTGATATAAGAAATTTAGAACATATATTTATGAACAAAGAATATATTAAATATGATTGTATGTATGGAGCAAGATTTCATCCTCAATCTAAGTTGATAAATTATTCAAAATTAAGAGTTTTTGGGAACATATGTTTTAACTTATTATTTTCACTTATTTTGCGTAAAAAAATTTATGATATTGGAGCGGGTTTGAATGTTTATAGTAGAAGATTTCTCAAGAATAAAGTTTTTTTAAATTTTCCAAATACCATGATGTTTAATCCCTATCTGCATTTCTATTCATTTTTAATAAATTCTAAAACAATTTTTTTTCCTATTGATTGGAAAGAGGAGGACCAAATATCAAATGTAAGTTTTTTTGGAGATACAATGAAATTATGTAAAATTGTTTTAATATTGTTATTTAACAAAGAATCTTTAAAACACAAAAAGTTTGAAAAAGATATTCAATATACATTTAATGAAATCAATGAATAAAAAAATTCCAAAGAATATAATAATAGATGTAGATGGTATTTATGACTTATTTTTGCAAAAAAAATGTAAAATTGGTTTATGCACAGCAGATGCAAGAATAGAGACAAAAAAAACAGCAATAAAGTGTTGAAGAGTAGGGCTGGAGAAGGAGCAATTTTGGATGCTTCACTTTTAATAATGAAAAAATTCTATAAAAGGGAACTGAATAAAATCTTTAAAATTTAATGACAGTTTTGTTAACTTCAGCTGGTGTAGGAAGTAGATTAGGATCTTTAACTAAATATTTTAATAAATCTATGTTGCCTGTGGGAAAACTACCTGTGATATCACATATATTAAATAATTATTCAGACAAAACAGACTTTATAGTAGCTTTAGGTCATGAAGGTAAACATATTAGAGAATATATTAATTATTATCATCCAAATTTGAAAATAAAATTTATTCAAATTCAAAATTACTCTGGAAAAGGCTCGAGTTTACACACTACATTAAAATGTTGTACAAAATTTATTAAAAGTGATTTTATCTTTCATGTTAATGATGCAATTATTAAACAAAAAATTCCATTAAATTTTAATAAAGATACGCTGTTAATATCAAAGAAGTATTCTGATACTGGTGAATTTAGAACAATTTCAATAAATAATAAAAAAATAATTAAAATTAATGACAAAAATTATTTTTCCAAAAATGAGAATATTTATTCTTATATAGGAGTAGCTTACATAAAAGATTACAAACTATTTAATAATATTATTGAAAAAACTAACAACAATTTTGCTGAGCTAAATTACTTCAAACATCAATTTGATCAAAATAATTTAAATTACTTAAAAATAGATAGATGGCATGACACGGGGACAGTTAAAACACTTAATAAAACTATAAGTGAAATATCAAATTTTACTAACTTAAATAAATTAGATGAAGCTATATATTTCAAGTCAAATAAAGTTATTAAATTTTTTACAAATAAAAATCTTGTCAAAAAAAGAGTTAAAAGGTCAAAAATACTAAACAAATGTGTTCCAAAAATAATTTCTTTTTCTAAATTTTTTTATTCATATAAATTTGTAAATGGGAAACTTTTCTCTAAAATAAATCCCTCAGCAAATGAATTTGAAAAGCTTATGTTATTTTTTGAAAAAAATTTATGGAAAAAACAAACTATAAATAATAAAAAAATTTTTAATAATTATTGTAAAAATTTTTACCATCACAAAACAATAGTTCGATTAAAGAAATTTTATAAAATACATAAAATTAAAGACACACAAAATTTGATTAATGGAAAAAATTATGAAAAGTTAAGTAAATTATTACGTTTAATCAATTGGAATAAAATTATAGATGGAATACCAGTTTTATTTCATGGTGATTTACATTTTGAAAATATAATTAAAACAAAAAAAGGTTTTAAGCTTATTGATTGGAGAGATTCCTTTGATAAAAGTATTAATTATGGTGATCTATATTATGATTTATCAAAAATTTATCATGGATTACTAGTTAATCATTCAATTGTTAAAAAAGGAAAATTTGTAATCCAAATTAATAAATCAAATGTGAAACTTAAAATTCAACTCCAAAATGGTTACCGTGATTTAATTGACTATTACAATAAATATTTAGCAATGAATAAATTTTCAAAATATAAAGTGAATATAATTACCTCACTCATTTTTTTAAATATTTCTCCATTACATGAGGGTAAATATGGGGTATTTTTATATTACCTTGGAAAGAAAATGTTAGGAGACGCTCTTAATCTAAGAAAATAAAAAGACTATTTTAGTATAATAATTTTTTATTATTACCTATCTTATTTATTTTCTAATCTTACAATATCATCAAGTTCTGGTGTCGAAGACACTATATATAACATCACATTTTTCAACTATCATTCTGTGTTTTATTTTTGCAGAATTGTATATGAGCTACCAGAATTTAAATTAAAAAATTTTTTTTCTATTTATAGCTTCATTACAGCATTTAAAACAGTAATAGTCTCTGTTTTGAAATTATGATATTGATAGCTACACATTTCACCTTTTTTAAAATTAGTTTTTTAACACAATATTTTTTTGAGATAAAAATTATTTCTTCACTACCTAAAGGTTTTTGAATGATTAAATTTTTTTAACTGCTACTGACATTTCATCTCTATAATAATAAATGAACTATTGTCACTTATTAGATCATAGTCTTTACAATAATATTCTCCAATCATTTCCTTTAAGTTGAAATTTAAATTCCTTAAAATCTTATTATCAAAATGGTTTATTTTTATTTTATTATTCCATGGCCAAGTATTATCACTTAATTTTACCTTAATACCATTTAATTTAACAAATTTATTATCAGGCATTAAAAAATTAATTTTATTAAAATTAAATTCTGAGGATTTAATTTTTAACCAATTTGATTGATTTACTGTATTTAAATTTATTATTTTATTATTTTCATCCTTTAAAATAATATTGTTTTTAAAAGAATTAATATTTAAATATAATTCATTAATTTTCTGATCTGTATTTATTTCCAGATAGTCTTCATTTTTTATAAGCAAATCTGACATTCTGCTTCTGCTATGGCCATACCAGCCTCGTTCAATGCATTTTATAAATGTTTTAAAATCAAAACAATCTGGTCTTTTTTCTTTTAGAATTAAATTATTATTTATAATTGGAGATGGCATAATTAGTAAAAAATTTTTATTAAGCAATTTACTCTTGTCATTTTTACTTAATAATTCGTTTAAAAAAATATTTTTTTCGTTAAATCCCTCCAAAAGAAATTTATAGTATATTGATTTATATGATGAGAAATCTGAATTATTTTGTTTAAAAACTATTGGTTTATCATTTTTAAGATTTTTTTTAATCTTATTGATTTCAGTCAAATTTAAATCTAAATTTAAGGTTTGTTGATTACTTTTAATCTTAAGATTTAAGTTATAAAAATTATAAATTGATTGTGATACAAATATTATTACTATAGCACTAAGTATTTTATTTTTATGCGTTGATACTTTAATTTTTATTATAAATTCATAAATCAAAACTGAGTATAAAGATAAAATAGATACAGTTAATATTTGCTGCATACGTGTAATTATTGTTGCTTCTGGAGCGTAATGAATTAATGATATTAAAACTATAAATATCGATGCAATCAATAAAGGTTTAAGATATTTGTATTTTTGAAAAATTTTAAATACGTCCCTTTTTAAAAATAACAGGATTATAATTAAAATTAAAAAATTTAAAAGATTGAATAAATCATAAACAAAGTAAGCACTTCCTTTTAAATTTTGAATTATTAATTCCATGACTCCTGAATAACTAAGCTCAAAGGAATTATATAAATCTAAAAATTTGAATTGATCATTTAAATAATTTAAGTCTAATCTAAAGTAAAAAATTATTAGTATTAGAGATAAAAAGAAATAGAGAACTTTATTTTTGTTAATTAATTCTTTATCTCGAAAAAATAAAAAAACAAAATTAAAAGCTAATATTATAATTCCGATAGGGTGAGTGAATATTGCCAGTATAGATAATATAAAACTATAAAAATAGTTTAAAATTTTTTTTCCCTTTAAAGCAACAATGGAAAATATACCAAAGATTTGAGCCAAATCATGAGCTCCATTAGTAAAGTGAAAACCATATCCAATTGTTACATAGGGTATTATAATAATTGATGAAATAAGACCTATATTTATATTAAATAGAGTAGTTATTAAAATGATAAAAGAAATTACAAGAATACTTGTAGCAATTTTTGTTATAAATAAATGAGTTTTCTCCCAATCATCAAAGTATTTGTTTGAAATTTGTAATATTTTTGATTTTAAATAATGATATTCAACTGCAGTATGATGCAGATACATATCATGCTGATATTTTTGTGTATCATTAAAATTAGAGGGATCATATTTTAGTAAGTTATTTATAGCCAAACAATTTCTATAACAACTGTCCATATTTTTGGCTTTAATTAACTGATGATAATTATCATCTGGTTCCCATATAATATTTCTACCTTGACTTGATTTATCGATAGAATACCAGTGAACTAATATTGTTGTTATTGTAAAAATAATAATTAAAAATAATTTTAAATAAATTCTCATTATAATTTATCTTTTTTAACAAAATTGTAAGTTGGATCATATAAATTTAATTTATAAACATAACTAAAATTCAATTTGTACATAATAGAAGAAAATAAAAAAATTTTACTTATTATACTTGTTCATTTATAAATATTAGCATAAATACTCATGAAATTCACAAATGCCCTCGTGGTGAAATTGGTAGACACAAAGGACTTAAAATCCTTGCCGCTTGCGGAGTGCCAGTTCGAGTCTGGCCGAGGGCACCACTAAATATTTTATGAAAAAAAAAATCTTTTATTTTTTTTCATCTGTTTTTCTTATACTCGTATTATTTTTAGCATTCGATTATATTGATGTGGATACAAAATACGTTAATAGAAATATAATTGAGTTCGATAGAAAAAATTTAAATAGTCGACACACTAAGAAAATTGCAAACTATATTAGGTATTCATATTTAAAAATTTACAAAATAATTGATGGTAATGGTTATGAAGATAGATGGGGTGTAGAAAAACCTGAGGAAAGACTAAAACTTAATAAGATCGAACCTATTAAAATTATTAAAAAAAATTTTACAAAATCACTTTATGAGACTAGTGAATATGAAACTTCAAATAATTGGTATAGAAGTCATGGAAATAATTTCTCAACTCGATTTTCTTCAATTAATTTGGTTAAATCAGAAAATGCAAGTAATACTAAACTAGCTTGGGTGTATGAACCTAAAAATAAAATTAAATATACAAAAAATATTCAGGCAAACCCAATTTATTTTGATGGATCGATTTATACACCAAATTCTGTAAATCAAATTATTTCTTTAAATCCAAAAGATGGAAGTGAAAATTGGGTATTTGATGCTAATGATGGTATTGTTGCAAAAAGAGGTCTAGTAATTTTTGATCCAAAAAAAAACCAATCACTTCCAACAGCAGTAGCTCAAAAACAACATAATCCTAGAATTTTTTTTACAACAGGAGAGCAAAATTTATTTTGTTTAGATGCATATACGGGAGAGCTAATTAAAAGTTTTGGAAAAGATGGTCGCATTAAAGTAGGTCTAACACCAATACCGCCTGTAATTTATAAGGATAATTTAATAATTGTTGATCAACAATCCAGGTTAAGTGTTTATGATTTATTTAGCGGTAAAATAAAATGGAAATATAAAATTAATAAAGATAATCCAGACTTGTTATTTGAGGATTTTTATAAAGGAAGCCCATGGGGAGGTTTTTCATTAGATGAAAAAAGAGGTTTATTTTTTTTTACAACAGGAAACCCAGAATATTGGCACGTTGGTATTGATAGACCAGGTGATAATTTATATGGAAATTCCATAGTTGCTTTTGATTTAAATAAAAAAAAAATAAAATGGCACTTTCAAGAGACCCCACATGATTTATGGAATATGGACCTAGCCGCACCTCCAATTCTTACAACAGTAAAAAAAGATAATAAAAATGTGGATGTTGTAGTCGTAGCTTCTAAATCAGGCAATACCTTTGTTTTAGATAGAGATAGTGGTTTGTCTTTGTTTGAGATATTTAAAGAACGAAGCCCAGTATCAAATGTACCTGGTGAAAAAACTAGTCCTTACCAATTAAAGATAAATCTACCTGAACCAATTTGTGCAAATAAAATGAATAAAAATTTATTAAGTGATCTTCCATATGTAGATAAAAAAAGATTAGAAAAACAATTTGCTACTCTTGAAACAGGTTTTCCAAATCCTCCAAAAATTGGAAAAAAAAATATTCAACTTGCCGGTTGTGTAAGGTGGGCTGGTGCATCTGTGGATACTAAAAATAATATTATGTATGTGAGTACTGATCAACAACCCTATCTTGTCTCAATTATCAAGCACCCAAATGTGATTGGTCAATTCACACATAAATGGGAAAAATTTCTTGATGAAAAAGGTTTTCCAGCAGTTAAACCTCCATGGGGGTCAATAGTAGCTTTAAATTTAAATTCTGGAAAAATAATATGGAAAGTTCCTTTTGGTGAATGGGAGAGTCTTAAAAGTTTAAATATAAAAAAAACAGGAACTTTTAATAGATCAGGAATAACAGCAAGTAGTGGAAATGTTATATTTGCATCAGGGACACAAGATAAAAAATTTTATATAATAAACTCAGTTAATGGTGATGAACTGTGGTCTTATAAAATGTCTCATCCAGGTTCAGCACCTCCTTTAACTTTTGAATATGAAAATGAACAATACATTATTGTGCCAGCTTTTGAAAGTGGTGGAAAAAAGATATATGCATTTAAATCAGGAGTAGAAAATTAGCAAATGGAAAATATTCAAATTATTTCTGATCAAAATTATAGTTCCTTAAAAATTAAAAAATTATTAGTAAAAAAAATCAAAGCTAATCACTTTTTCAAAAAAAACCTTACAATAGTAATTGGTGGAGATGGATTTATGCTTCAAACATTAAAAAAAAATAAGAATTTAAAAAGAGAATTTTATGGAATCAATTCTGGAAACTATGGTTTTTTAATGAATAAATTTTCTTCTAAAAATATAATTAAAAATCTTTTAAAGGTTAAAATGATATCTATTTCACCCTTAGAAATGACTGTAAAAAATAAAAAAAACCAAACAAAAAAATCACTAGCTATTAATGAAGTTTCAGTTTTAAGACAAAGCAGACAGGCAGCATCTTTATCAATTCAGCAAGGGTCTAGACAAGTAATCAAAAAACTAGTTTCAGATGGTGTGTTGGTATCAACACCTGCAGGTAGCACAGCTTACAATTTATCAGTGCACGGACCTATATTGAGTTTGAATTCTAAAAAATTATCCATTGCACCAATTAGTCCATTCAGACCTCGTAGATGGAAGGGTAAAGTCGTAAATGACAAAACAAAAATAACTATAAAAAATCTTAACCCTTCTAAGAGACCAATAAGTGCCGTAGCAGATAATCTTGAAGTTAGAAATGTAAAATCAGTTATAATTAAAACGAATAATAAAATAAAATTTAATCTTCTTTATGATAAAAATAGAAGTTTACAAAAAAAAATTAAGATAGAGCAATTAAGAAAAGAAACCAGTTAGTTTTAAGTTCATCATTTTCCAATCATGCTTAAAGCTTTTTCGGCCTCCACAATTGGTAAATGTTTATAAATTTTTAAATAGTCCACAAATCTTAGATTTTTAAGAGTATCAATTTTTTCATAAATAAACTTATTAGAAGTCTTTTTTAAAAAACCTACACCACTATCCATATCAGCAATATAGAATTTTAAATTTTTAGATTTTGAAAGCTCATAACCAACCTTCCATACATCTCCATTCCATCTTCCCTGGATACGTGGAACTAATTCCATTTTCCAATCCAACGGCAACAAATCATGAATAAATAAATATCCATTTTTATTTAGACAATTTAATGAATTGATTACATCTCTTTGACACTGTTCATAATGATGAAGACCGTCTACAAATATAACATCAAATTTTTTTTTATTTATTTTAAAAAAATTATCGCTCTTTATTTTGTAATTTCCTCCTTTTCTAGGATCAATCCCAACCTTAAATTTTGCAGGTAAAATAATCGAATTAAAAACAAAATTATCATCACAACCTATTTCTAAGTAATTACATGTTCTATTTCTTTTTAGAACGTTTGAGATAGCTAAATTTATAAGTGCAATACGATTTATATTAACTTTATCCCAATTCTTCTTAATTATAATTGTTGTTTTAAATTTACCATATTTTTTATTTATTACGTGCTCGTTATAAATTCTTTTAATTTTTTTTTTTATACCCATAAAATTAATTATATATATAAATAAAGCTAAATGGACTTCAAAGATATTTCAATTATTATTCTTTTATATAAAACACCTGACAAACTACTAGAAAATCTAAGAAAGTACAAAAACTTCAAAATATTAATTCTGGATCAAAGCAACAATCTTACAAATAAAATTTACCTAAAAAAATTTTTACCTAACATCCAATATTATGGTTTAACAAACAAAAATATGGGATTTGCTAAAGCACAAAATTTTTTAATTAAAAAAGTAAAAACAAAGTATTTTTTTTCTACACAGCCAGATATAGATATATCTATTAACTCTATTTTAAATTTAAAAAAAACAATAATTAAATTTAAAAAAGACTGTATTTTAGCTGTACCCAATATTAATGATCAAAAAAATATCACCAAAATTAACAAAAACGATAATAATAAAGAATTTAAAATAAAAAATATGATTGGCGCTTCATTTATGGCTAATAAAAAAAAATTTATCAAAATTGGAATGTTTGATAAAAATTTTTTCTTTTATTGGGAGGACATTGATTTAAGTTATCGAATTAGAAATTCTAATTATAATATATATATAAACTTAAAATCTAAAGCCAATCATGCCGCTAGCACCTCAAGTAATAATACATTAAAGACTTTAATTATTAGATATGTAAACTTTAAATTTGGAGAATATCTTTTTACTTACAAAATTAAAAAATTAAGAACATTAAAAATAATACGCCAAATATTTGCATATCCAATTTATTCTTTATTGTACTTTTTCTTATTGCAATTAAATATTTCGCTAAAGTATTTCTGCTATTTTATTGGTATTTTTAAATTTCTTTTAATTAAAAGTAAAATTTAAATAAATTAAAGTAATGTTTAATTGATGGTGCCCCCGCACGGATTCGAACCGCGGACCTATTGATTACAAATCAATTGCTCTACCAACTGAGCTACAAGGGCTTGCGCAATAACTATTAATTATTTGTTAAATAATCAACTCTTTTTTTTTAAATAACTAAGGTGGTGAAAAACAATAGCTGCACTATTAGATATATTTAAA
>Ga0255758_10005370_pt1 | contig 10482 bp, 5 predicted proteins | sample 011ome_24_FD_179958 | JGI IMG/M metagenome (GOLD analysis project Ga0255758, IMG submission 179958) | Coastal salt marsh microbial communities from the Groves Creek Marsh, Skidaway Island, Georgia - 011513CT metaG (version 2) | ecosystem: Environmental > Aquatic > Marine > Intertidal zone > Salt...
TCTTTGTACCAGTAATAATTCTGGGGGTCATTTAGTGGTTGTTCAAATTTAAACATATAATATTGCTTTAGATATTATATGTATCTAGGATAGTTTGTTTACTGAATTAACCAATCAGGTCTTGAAACAACATAAGAATCTAGAGTATTTTCGTCCGGGAAGATAATTGAATTTTCATTTTCCATCCAACCAAATAGTGTTTCTTCATCGTTTGCCGTATCGTTAACAGTTAGTTTAAATGGAGCAGTACCTTTAAATAGGAACATTTGAGCGCCATTTGCAAAATAGTTTGCATTTCCACTATCATCATAAGATCCTCCACTGCCGTCTCTACCTAATTGACCTGGTGATAGTAATGATCCGGTTAGGGTATGAGAATTTAAGAGCACCCATCCATTATTAGAATCTGCGTTTGCATAATATACTTCAATAGTGTTATTGAACGGCGAAGTGATGTGATAATCCGAAAGCGCCATTCCAAACGCATATGTGTTACTAAGATGTTCTAGTCCTAAATGTTGAGTTGAATCACCACCATTACCATCTGCAATTTCAACCGAAATACAACCTTCTGGATCGTAGTTATGATATGTTCCTTGGCTTTGAGGAGCCGAACCAATCATTGTAGTATCGTAAGATCCTCTTCTAGTGTAGATATAATGTGCTGGCGGTGCTAGAATATGTCTATCTCCATCTGAAACTTCAGTAACACTCATTACTACTTCTTCAATTGGACTATAAAACCAATACCATCCAGTATCATTTGTTCCAGTATATGTCGCGATTTGACCAGCTGGTACATTTACAGTATCTAAAACCGATCCATTAAGACCTCCAGTACCATAGTAGACTTCAACAAGTGCGTCTGTTGTTCCGGTATTGTAAATGTAGTATGTTGAATTTCCATATCTACTAGAATAGTTAGCAAACTTTTTATTCTTTAAACTAAGTGGTACCATTTTATGGTTACCATCCTCTTCAGAAAAAACAACTGGCTTATCAGCAGTATATAGATGTCCAGCAGTAACTGAAATTTGGCCTCGTTGTGGTGTTGTTGTATTATTTAAGATTTTTGAGCCATTATCAAAAATAGAAGTTCCTGGAAATGGTATGATATATTCAACTTGTGATTCAGTAACCATTGCAACCCATGCACCTCTAGCAGAATTACGTTTTGGATCTCTATTATCAACCTTTGAAATCATTTCCATTTTACCGCCAGAAGCCCATTCAAATGCAGTTGGGCCTGGGGTATAAAGTGCTCCACCACCAGCTGGAATTCCATTAGTAGACCACCATCCAGTTGAAGAGGTTGGACCTTTACCAACATCATTTAGAATCAACCATTCTCCAGAGCGAGTTGCGCCAGGATATGATTCTGTTGGATCTTGTGTATGTTTGATAACGTTTGCCATTGATATTCTTTATATTTACCTTTTATATATCAAAAAGAAAGGGACCTAGGGTCCCTTTCTCAATATCAAAAAATAGTTAAATTATGATTTCACTATTCTTGAAAAAATCCTATAATCACCATTCACTAAAGTATCGATATGCGATAGAGCATCCTCATATGAACTAAATTCTTTAGCATCAACATCTTTAGTAAATTGCTTGTTTTCTCCAGAATTCATAACTACAAAACCAGTAGCTAAATCTTCGATGTAATAATTAACTGTTGTCATAATCGTTAGTAGTTATTTTTTATGCAATTCTTGTAATTGTAACCGTTCCTGGTACACCATTAATATTTACCATTTGCCATGGACCTCCACCATTAAGCTGTACTGTTTGGAACCAAAACTCCTGACCCATTGTAAGATCTACAGTTGTAGTTGCAGATACTGTGGAGAATTGACCATACGTACTATATCTGTAATACTGGATGTTTTGAGATCCTGGTACTGGAGAGCTTTCTCCTCCAAATGAACCTTCTCTCATTTCAGCGCCAAAACAGCTTCTATTAGTATAATCACTTCTAAATGTAAACGCGTAAGAAATTAGATATGTTCCTGTAGTTTGTACAACAAATGCGTATTGTTGTGCAAATGGATCCGGGTGGTAAGTTATTCCTGGGTTTGCAGATCCTGCAATAGGACCAGTCGTCGTTATTTCAATGTTCTCTCCACCTCCACTATAAGGTACATTATTAACTGGGTATGTTAAAGAACCATATACGCTTCCCGTAGGACCTGCAGGACCTGTACTACCTTTAGGACCAGTAGGACCAGTAGAACCTTTAGGACCAGTTGCACCTTGAGCACCTTGAGCACCTTGTGGGCCGGTTGGACCTCCAGGACCTGTACTACCTTTAGGACCAGTACCACCTTGAGCACCTTGAGCTCCTTGATCTCCATATACTCTACCTAAGTTTAGTGGGCCAAATGCTTCACCTTCAATTACAAGTTCAGTACCTTCAAGTCTTGCGTCTATGATTGAAGCACCTTGAGCACCTTGAGCACCAGCGGCTCCTCTATCTCCTTTATGTCCTTTAACGCCTTGAGGACCTTGACCTCCTCCAGGACCAGTTGGACCTCCAGGACCGGTAGCTCCTTGAGCTCCTTGAGCTCCTTGAGCTCCTTGAGCACCTGTACTACCTTTAGGACCCTGGCCACCGGTATTACCTTTGTGTCCTTTAACACCTTGAGGACCTTGACCTCCTCCAGGACCAGTTGGGCCTCCAGGACCGGTAGCTCCTTGAGCACCTTGAGCTCCAGTACTACCTTTAGGACCCTGTGGACCTTGAGCACCATTAGAACCATTAGAACCAGCTGCTCCTCTATCTCCTTTGTGTCCTTTAACACCCTGCGCTCCTTGAGCACCAGTTGGACCTCCAGGACCTGTATTACCGGTATTACCTTTAGGACCGGTAGCTCCTGTATCTCCTTTGTGTCCTTTAACACCTTGCGCTCCTTGAGCACCTTGTGGACCGGCTGGACCTCCAGGACCGGTATTACCAGTATTACCTTTAGGACCTATACTTCCCTTAACACCTTGAGCACCTTGGGCTCCTTGAGCACCTTGTGGACCGGTTGGACCTCCAGGACCGGTATTACCAGTATTACCTTTAGGACCTATACTTCCTTTAACACCTTGAGCACCTTGAGCACCTTGAGCACCTTGAGCACCTGTAGCTCCACCGCCACCAGTGTTACCTTTAGTACCTTGTGGACCTTGGGCTCCTTGAGCTCCTTGAGCTCCTTGGGCGCCTTGAGCACCTCTTGCGCCTTGAGCGCCTTGAGGTCCTTGTGGACCTTGAGCACCTTGAGCACCAATAAATTCTGGGTGGTTAGCGGTATTAAAGTTACCTGTGTGTAGGGCTTCGTTACCCCCAATTGTTGTTCCCTGTTTTAAATCAGCCATTTCTTAGTTTAAATTTTGATTTAATGTAACATAACACATATCGGCAGTACAACCGCTTCCAGTGTTTCCGCATGTTTGACATGTTGTTTGTTCGTTACTCATCTTTATTATATATTATTGTTCTATTATGTTCCATGTGAAGCCATTTTCACCTTTAAAGTTTAATGGGTCGACTTCAATAATCATTGGTAGTGCCCACCATGTTTTATGATGAATTGCTGTGTTGTAGTAATCAAGCCATCTTAGATACATTTGTTGGTCTCCTTGATTAAATCTACCAGTTTTAATATTACCTCCATTGCTCCATCTAGAGCCTGCTGTTTTTTGATTATTATCAGCACTTGCATTTTCATAGTTACCGGCCCAATTACACCAGTACTTATTATGGAAATCTAGTCCTTCTTCATCAGTCATCCAATGTGGAAGCATCCAACCTGACCAAAGAGTCCATTGATTCTTTTCAATATTATTGTACTGTGGGTACATAAAGTATGGATTAGTAGTAGAATAAGTATCATATGCCCTTCTAGTACTTGTACCATCTGTTCCAGTGGTATGACATCCAAAATAGTTATAACCATCTCCTTTTTCATGACAGTATTGCCAGATTAGACCAAGGTACATTTTATTAGGGTCAATACTAACCCATGGAATGCTATTTGCTCTATTTGAATCTCCAGTACCAAAGTTTTTACCTTCATGGATAGAATACTCATTTCTATTTGTTAATTCTCTATTAAACCACTGTACATTATTAGTATCAAATCCACTACCATATCTTGAATCTCCTAGATTAGGTCTTCCAGTCAAGTTACGGCTTGAATTCCATACTTCCCAATAAGTATCAGGGTCAGTTAAATTGAAAGGTCCTGGTGACTCATGTACCTCTCTTGCATTTAGATTATTGAAAGTCAGAGAAGGTGTTCTAGATTGAAGCGGGTTAAACCCTACTTTTTGCACTTGGATATTTCTAGCATATGAAGTACCAGTGTCGTTTGAGTTTGGCATATGATACATTGAAACTCCTAAAGCAGCAGCTCCTGCTGTTTTCTGAAAATATCTTTCAATCTGTGTCCATTCCGTATAGTAATATGTACCATTTGAAGAAGCCGTCCAATCAGTTTCATATAGATATGCTGCTACTCCACCGCCGCTTTCTTTTCTAGCAAGGTCAATCTTAACCTCTGCTGTCATTCTAATCCATTCTCCGGTTTTAACGTTTCTCCAATCGTTTGCATTCCAATCAAATCCATATCCTGCAAATCCATAACCACTAGTAATAGAATACTCATTCATTCTACCGCCTTCAGCAAGATCAGGACCGTAACCTTCAGCACCAATCGTTGAAAAGTCTTCTGGGACTGCGATTGAACAATATGCTGGAGCTGTTCCACTAACATTAGTGTGGATTACCTCTTTTAAGATACCAAGTGAACTACATCCAATCATAGCAACCGGAGTTCTATGGTAAGGACCTAAGTTCCATGGACTTGAACCTTTATATTTTCTTGACCAGTGATATGCTCTTGCAGTTTCCATCGCTGCAAGAAGGTTACCATTAGAATTGGTAGCGTCAAATGAAGCAATTGCATAAACAACATCTCCAAAATCGCCATTATGTACTTGATTTAATAGATTTGCAAGTGCAGTTCTTCTAGCATCATCACCATATGTATCGAATGATTCGGTGTGAACTGGTGACATTGAACCGGCATCAAATATAATTATAGTAAGTCCTCTTGCATTCACAGTATATGTAGTCTGTGTGTTAGAACCAAATGTATTATACTTAATGTAACCTGCTCCTGTATCTGTAGCATTATAACTGGTCCCGTAAACTTCAATCAGAGCCGGAGCTACTGCTCCGGACTCTGTTATGTTTGAAACCGTTAAATCTCTATATCTATTTAATTCCATCTAATGATAGGTCTTTTCTTTTATATTATACTGTAAATCTCATTACTGAACCATCGTATGTTACAGCAGAACCATTAACTCCAAGTGATTGAACATTTACTACATTCATATTTGAAGTCGATGCGAAATTACCGTAGTACGCTGTATTATTTCTATCGTAGAAAATATCAGCTCTTGCGTCGTTCATATCTACTCTATTCATTCTAGAAGTAGATGCAAAGTTACCGTAATAGCCAGTGTTATTTCTATCGTAGAAGATATCTGCTCTTACATCATTTAGATATGAAGTAGATGCAGGGTCTAAATAGAATCCAGTATTATTTCTGTCATAGTATCTATCTGCATAAACACTAGGTACATTAATTAAGTTTTTAATTTGTACTCTACCATCAGTTGTCAGCGACATTGCACCGTCACTAGCAGCCATCGACTCATGTCTCCATAACCATCCTCTATCGGAATCGTTATTCATTTGGAAAGTCATTGCATAGTCATTCAAGTAACCATACGTTTGAGCTGAAGACATACCAATTGCATAGGTCGTAGAAGTGTCCCATAGTCTAAACTTAGCGTAACTATCTCCAGAGTTTACATAGTGGTAAGCGCCTCCATTTGGACCGTAAGGACCTGTAGCACCTTGAGCACCTTGAGCACCTTGCGCGCCTTGAGCACCTTGTGGACCGGTTGGACCTCCAGGACCGGTATTACCGGTATTACCTTTAGGACCTATACTTCCTTTAACACCTTGAGCACCTTGAGCACCTTGAGCACCTTGTGGACCAGTTGGACCTCCAGGACCGGTATTACCGGTATTACCTTTAGGACCTATACTTCCCTTAACACCTTGAGCACCTTGAGCACCTTGAGCACCTTGGGCTCCTTGAGCACCTGTAGCTCCACCGCCACCAGTGTTACCTTTAGTACCTTGTGGACCGGTTGGACCTTGAGCACCTTGAGCACCTGTTGCTCCAGTGTTTCCTTTGTGTCCTTTAACACCTTGAGCACCTTGAGCTCCTTGTGGACCAGTAGGACCAGTTGGTCCTTGAGCACCTTGAGCTCCTGTAGCGCCAGTGTTTCCTTTATGTCCTTTAACACCTTGAGGACCCTGAGGGCCTTGAGCACCTTGAGCTCCTTGTGGACCAGTAGGACCCTGTGCACCTTGAGCACCTGTTGCTCCAGTGTTTCCTTTATGTCCTTTAACGCCTTGAGGACCTTGTGGGCCTTGAGCACCTTGAGCTCCTTGTGGACCGGTAGGACCTTGCGCTCCTTGAGCACCAGTATTACCTTTAGCACCGTCATTACCTGAAGTACCAGCAATACCATCTACACCTGCAGCTCCTTGAGCACCTTGAGGACCCTGTGGACCTTGGGCACCTTGGGCTCCAGTGTTACCTTTTGTACCTTGAGGACCTTGAGCACCTTGAGCTCCTTGTGGACCAGTAGGACCTTGCGCTCCTTGAGCACCTGTAGCTCCAGTGTTTCCTTTATGGCCCTTAGTACCTTGTGGACCTTGTGGGCCTTGAGCACCCTGTGGACCAGTTGGACCTTGCGCTCCTTGAGCACCTGTAGCTCCAGTATTACCTTTAACACCTTGAGGACCTTGAGCACCTTGGGCTCCAGTATTACCTTTAACACCTTGAGGACCTTGTGCGCCTTGAGCACCTGTAGCTCCAGTGTTACCTTTTGTACCTTGAGGGCCTTGTGCACCTTGAGCACCTTGATTTCCATATACTCTACCCACTGGTAAGTCTCCGAAAGCTTCACCAACGATAATTAGGTCTGTTCCTTCAAGTCTTGCGTCTATAATTGCAGCACCCTGAGCACCTTGAGCACCTGTAGCTCCTCTATCTCCTTTGTGACCTTTAACACCTTGTGGACCTTGAGGACCCTGAGCTCCTTGAGCACCTGTAGCTCCAGTATTACCTTTAACACCTTGAGGACCTTGTGCACCTTGAGCACCTGTAGCTCCAGTATTACCTTTAACACCTTGAGGACCTTGAGCACCTTGAGCTCCTTGATTACCAGTATTACCCTTAACGCCTTGAGGACCTTGAGCACCTTGTGCTCCAGTATTACCCTTAACACCTGAAGTACCACTTGCACCATCTACACCAGCGTCACCTTTAATACCTTGTGGACCTTGAGCTCCTTGTGGACCTTGAGCTCCTTGTGGACCTTGAGCACCAGTGTTACCTTTTGTACCTTGAGGACCCTGAGCTCCTTGAGCACCTGTAGCTCCAGTATTACCTTTAACACCTTGAGGACCTTGAGCTCCTTGAGCACCTGTAGCTCCTCTATCTCCTTTAACTCCCTGAGCGCCTTGAGCACCTTGAGCTCCAGTATTACCTTTAAGACCGCTATTAGGACCAATCCATTGACCAGAAGCATTCATAACTGCGGTTGAACCAACAACTACATTACCATCAGGACGAAGAATAACGTCTTGATCTGCGTGGATTTCTAAATCTTCTGGAGAATCAGTGTTTGCTGCAATATAAGTATTTACAGTATCTCCACCGAATGCAATTTTATCTTGATTACTTAAGATAATAGAACCATCCATAATAAGGCTACCATTAACTCTAGTCTTACCTAATTGAAGTCCTAATGTTGCATTTGAACCAGAAATTGAGTTAGCTGAGTTAACCGTAACATCACTGTTGAATACTGTACCTCCAGCTGCGGTGAACTGAATACCACCGTCTTGAGAAACGATTTGTAGAATACCAGTTCCAGAAGTTTTAATTGCTAGATTTTGTCCGGCACTTGTTGTAATGTTAATAGTATCTGAATCGTCGTGGATTACCTTCTTATCGTTAACGTAAAGTGAATTTGCACCAACGAAAACTTCATCAGCTCTAATTTCAGATGCACCTGTTACTTCATTAAAGGTAACGATGTCATATAGATTTCCTAATGAATCACTAAATCTAACCCTTGGTGGAAGTATTACGTTATCTGCATCTTTACCAAGCTGTCCTTCGATGAATCTGTGAATGTCCTGGATTTCTGCCTCTACTGCTGATAAACCATCAATTAAGTCATCGACGATAGGACCAAGCTTATTTAGCTTAGTGTACTCTTCATCGGCTGCATATTCTGCTGGTTTATTAACACCCTTAAACGTATCATCCTTATATTTACTCTTTAGCGAGTCAATATCTTTAGATGCAAGTCTAAGATTGCCTACAAGTGATGCAAAATCTTTAAGAGATATTCTTGCCATTTATATTGTTCTTATTTTTGTTCTAATTGTTTTACTCTATCTTTAAGCTCTTTAATAGCCTCTACTAGTACTGGTACAAATCTACCATAGTCAAGAGAGAATGGAGCACCTTCTTCATCGTAGATTACGAATCTTGAATCCCATTGGTCAACTTCTTCAGCAATAAAACCAACCTGTACTCTATCGCTATCTTTACCAGTATATGATACTGGTCTGACATTATCGAAGAATCCTTCTAGATCAACTTCTAAATTTTGTATATTGTCCTTAAATCTAAGAGAAGATCCTTGGAATCCAATACCTCCATTTACTTGATCCCATACCATAGGAACTGGAGCGCCCATAATACCATCTGGTACCATACCATTTCCATTAGCAACCATTGCTGCTTGACCGTACGTACCGCTGTTTCCATAGAATGTCCATGCTCCACCAGTAGTTGAAGATAGAGCTTCCCATTTTTCTGAAATAGTCCAATTTGCTTGAGCAACTGCAGCGTTCCAATATTGAGTACTACTATCATATGTAATTGTAGATTCAGCATTTGCACTATTACTATTGATCGCGGTCAAGATTCTGTTATTTGAAGCGTTTGTAATAGATGAGAATCCTGGACCAGTAGCACCTTGTGCTCCTTGAGCTCCTTGAGGACCTGTAGCACCTTGGGCACCTTGGTTACCAGTGTTACCTTTATGACCTTTAACGCCTTGAGGACCTTGAGCACCTTGGGCACCTGTAGCGCCTTGAGCACCTTGAGCGCCTTGAGGACCTTGAGGACCTGTGATATTACCAGTTGGAATCCAACCTGCACCGTCCCATTCAAACGTTTCTCCAGTTGCAGTATTTAAGAATTGGTCTCCAACAATTTCAAGACCAGTCGGTGCTGGTGGATTGTTAGCAGCTGACGTCCATTCAGTACCTCTAAGACCTTGAGCACCTTGAGCACCTTGTGCTCCAGTATTACCTTTATGGCCTTTAACTCCTTGTGGTCCTTGAGCACCTTGAGCTCCAGTAGCTCCTTGAGCACCTTGTGCACCTGTAGCACCTTTAGTACCTTGAGGACCTTGCGCTCCTTGAGCACCTTGAGCTCCAGTAGCTCCTTGAGCACCTTGAGCACCAGTAGCACCTTTAACACCTTGAGGACCTTGAGCTCCTTGAGCACCAGTTGGACCTTGCGCTCCTTGAGCACCTGTATCTCCCTTATGACCTTTAACGCCTTGAGGACCTTGAGCACCTTGGGCACCTGTAGCGCCTTGAGCTCCTTGAGCTCCAGTATCTCCTTTATGACCTTTAGTACCTTGAGGTCCTTGAGCACCTTGCGCTCCTGTTGGACCTTGAGCACCTTGAGCACCAGTTGCTCCAGTAATGTTACCTGTTGGAATCCAAGCTGAACCATCCCATTCGAACGTTTCTCCAGTTACTGTATTTAAGAATTGATCTCCAACAATTTCAAGACCAGTTGGTGCTGGTGGGTTATTAGCAGCTGACGTCCATTCAGTACCTCTAAGACCTTGTGCACCTTGAGCTCCGGTATTTCCTTTATGTCCTTTAACTCCTTGAGGTCCTTGTGCTCCTTGAGCACCAGTTGGACCCTGCGCTCCTTGAGCACCTGTATCTCCTTTATGACCTTTAACGCCTTGAGGTCCTTGAGCACCTTGAGCACCAGTTGGACCTTGCGCTCCTTGAGCACCAGTAGCACCTTTAACTCCTTGTGGACCTTGCGCGCCTTGAGCCCCGGTTGGACCTTGAGCACCTTGAGCACCAGTAGCACCTTTAGTACCTTGAGGTCCTTGAGCACCTTGTGCTCCTGTTGGACCTTGCGCTCCTTGAGCACCTGTATCTCCTTTAACGCCTTGAGCACCTGTATCTCCTTGAGCACCTTGTGGACCTTGAGCACCTTGAGCACCTGTTGCTCCAGTAATGTTACCTGTTGGAATCCAAGCTGCGCCGTCCCATTCGAATGTTTCTCCAGTTAC
>Ga0255758_10005379_pt1 | contig 10472 bp, 11 predicted proteins | sample 011ome_24_FD_179958 | JGI IMG/M metagenome (GOLD analysis project Ga0255758, IMG submission 179958) | Coastal salt marsh microbial communities from the Groves Creek Marsh, Skidaway Island, Georgia - 011513CT metaG (version 2) | ecosystem: Environmental > Aquatic > Marine > Intertidal zone >...
AACAAAATCTTAAATAGTACCAAGAAGAATCTACAAATGTATCAAGAGTGTCCGTCTCTCTTGTGAATTTTTTTCCATCTATTACTATATTTTTCCATTCATCTAATTGGTCAAGAGAATTACCAGTGGTACTTAATTTTTCAATATTAGGAAGTCTAACAGGTAACATTTCTCTTGGAAGTTTTTGAGGATTATTTTCATGATCGTATATTATAGGTATTGGACAACCCCAATATCTTTGTCTAGACACACCCCAATCTTTTAATCTAAAGTTAATTTTTTTAACTCCTAATTTTTTAGACTCAAGATAATCAATAGTTTTAATAATAGAATCATCTGGACTTTTAAGACCATTAAGAAATAATGAATTGAATATAAATCCAGGGCCTGTATATGCCTCATCTTTAACCGAGAAATTATGATCATCATAATCTGGTGTTACAACAGTTTTAACTGTTAAATTATACTTATTTGCAAAATCTAAATCTCTTTGATCGTGAGCCGGACATCCAAAAACAGCACCCAGTCCATAATCCATAAGAACAAAGTTTGCAAAGTAAACTGGAACTTTAATATTTTCATCTAAAGGATTGATTGCTTCAAGATCAGTTTTAAAACCTATTTTTTCAGCATTTGCGATAGACTCTTCGGTAGTTCCATTTTTTAAGCATTTTTCCTTAAAATCTATAAATTTTTTGTCATTTTTATAGAATTCAGACAAAGGATGGTCGATTGAAAGTGCCAGAAAAGATAAGCCAAACAAAGTATCTGGCCTAGTAGTAAAGCATTTAATCTCTTTTACATTTTCTGAAGAATCGATTTTGAAATTAACTTCACAACCAAAGGATTTTCCAATCCAATTCTTTTGCATAATTTTTACTTTATTTGGCCATTCATCAAGATTTTTTAAACTTTCTAATAATTCGTTTGAAAACTTGGTGATATTAAAAAACCATTGATTTAATTTTTTTTTAACAACTGGGGCGCCTGATCTCCATCCTTTTCCATCAATCACTTGCTCGTTTGCAAGAACTGTTTGGTCTATGGGGTCCCAATTAACATCTTGTTCTTTTCTGTAGACTAACCCTTTGTCGTAAAGTTCTAAAAAAAATTGTTGTTGATGTTTATAGTAATCTTCAGAACAGGTTGAGATTTCCCTATCCCAATCAATGGATAAGCCTAGTCTCTTTAATTGTGTTTTCATGTTAGAAATATTTTCCTCAGTCCAATCTTTAGGATTTAAATTATTTTGTCTTGCAGCATTTTCGGCAGGCATACCGAAAGAGTCCCAACCCATTGGATGTAAAACATTATATCCTTGCAACGATTTATATCTGGCTAAAACATCTCCTATTGTATAATTTCGAACATGTCCCATATGGATTTTTCCAGAGGGATAAGGAAACATTTCAAGACAATAAAATTTTTTTTTATTCTTATCAGTTTTCGTCGAAAAAGTTTTTTCTTTTTCCCAATATTTTTGCCATTTTTCTTCTACAATTTTAAAATTATATCTATCCACGGCTAGCTTATTGAAAATTATTATTCGATTCCTAAACCTTCATTTTTATAAGGTTTGAAGTTTTTATCTTTTTTCTGTTTTTCATAAATGGCCGCTTGTTTTAAAATCTTCTTTTTAATTTCTGTTACAAGCACTCCATCAGTTTCAATTATTTTACACTTAGTAAGATCATTAGAACAAACTTTGTTATGAACTTTAACATCAATTGCATCCGATCTAATTTCATTAGTTAAAAATCTAATTGTTATTTTCAAACTTTCATTTGAATTTGCATCATCAGAGTACCAATCAGTGATGATAATACCCCCACTATAATTTGCTGAAATTAACGGCATGAAATCAATTACATCTAAAGATGCTCTCCATAATTCATTCGAACTAGCAAAGTCAAAAACACCACCGCCCCTGAGGTTTCCGACAGCATCATTTAATCTAAAACCTCTGCCTTCTTCTAAGTTCTTCTTAACTCTAAGTTTTGGATCATCAGGGAATTTTCTTGCATCTCCACCTGGAAGTTTGCCATTTTTACAAGAAGTTAAAAATATAACTAAAATAATAGATAATAAAATTTTTGTATTCATAATTTAATTAATTATTCTCATTTTATGACATTTAAGGCGTTAATATTGCTAATTAATAATTATATAGTCTAATAATCAATAAAATACATATAAATCAACGTATTTTAGTGTTGTATAAATGCAACAGTAACAAAATTATTTGTATTAATAAGATCAAAAAATTATTACTCAACTCTAAAAATGATAAATAACTCCTGTTTATTATTAATAATAACAATTAAACAAAAGGAGTAATTAATATGAACATTAAAAAAATAGGTTTAACTGCATTAGCAGGTTCACTTGTTGCTACTTCAGCTTTTGCTGGAGAAATGAGTGTTTCAGGTGGTGCAAGTATATCTTTAGAGCACATTAATGGTGGCGCAGCCGATAATGGTAAGTCATTTACAATGGGTAACCAGTTAACATTTAGTGGTTCAGGTGAGCTAGATAACGGATTAAACGTTTCTCTTTCATTTGTTTTAGACCAAAATGATGACAAGAAATCAGATAATGCTACAAACCTTTATTATAACCAAGGATCTCCGTTTGATTCTCACTCTGTAACAGTTTCTTCTGATGCATTAGGTTCACTAACATTCTACGGTGAAGGTGGATCTTCATCTATGTCAGCTAGAGATACTTCTGCAGCTGGTGATATCTGGGATGCATACGATGCTGAAGATGGACATGAGCCAAATACTGTAGGTACTGGTGATAACATGATGAAGTACACTTTACCATCACTTATGGACGGTTTATCTGTTGATGCTTCATACTATCCAGGTAGAGAAGGTAAAGACACAGCTATCGGTTATGGTGCAACTTACACAGGTGTTGAAGGTTTAACAGTTAACTACGCAACTGGTGATGACAGTTCTGTAGGAAACGTAAACGATGCTTCAGTATTAAGTGCAAGTTATGCTTACGGTCCAGTAACAGTTTCTTACAGTGACTTCGAGTACGATGCACAAACTGACAGTGCTGATGATGAAATGGAAGCGTACAAAATTTCGTACACTGTTTCTGATGAGTTATCAGTATCTTACGGTTCAGAGGAGATTACTACAAACTCTACTACAGCTGAATACGAAAGAATATCTGCTTCATACACAGCAGGTGGTATGACTATCACTGCTACATTTGATGAAGCTACTGATAGAAATGGTACTACTACAGCGACTATGGATAATGAAAGATGGGCACTTGGTGCTTCATTTGCATTCTAATTTAGTCTAGTTTAAATTAAAGAAGGGCCCCTTTTAAGGGGCCTTTTTTTTATTCTTTAAAATAAGAAATTCCAGCAAAATCAGGCGAATTTACAAGTCTTAGTTTTTTTATATTTTTTTTAGATATTCCGCCCAAAGCAACAGTTCGTTTTTTGGTCAGTGCACAAATCAACTTAAATTTGTTGATACCTAAATAATTTTTATTCATTTTAAAAAGAGAAGATATGAATATTTTTTTGACTCTTTGAATTTCTTTTACCCTTATTTCATTAATATTGTGTGCAGATCCAATTATTTCGAATTCTTTTTTTAGAGAATAATTTAAATGATTAAAACTTTTATTAAATGAAGGTATATACGCTCCATCCAAATTAAGTTTTAGGGCCAGTTTGATATTATTAGATAAATAAAATTTTAACTTTTTTTTCTTACAAATTTTTTTAATTTTTAACAAAAGAACTTCATCTTTTTTTTTTAATTCATAATTTCTGAATATAACTACAGTTTGCTTATCAACTTTATCAATATTTTTTGTATCAAAATTATCTATAAAGTAATATTTTGTTTTAAAATTATGATGCATATAAGTGTTCAAAATTTAGTTAATATAGAAAATAGAATAAAATCAAATTTAACTGATTCAAATTTAATAAAATTACCAAATATAATTGCAGTATCCAAGACATTTAAATTAGATAATATCTTACCATTAATCGAACACGGTCATTTAGACTATGGTGAAAACAAAGTTCAAGAAGCTATTGATAAATGGACTGAAATTAAAAATAAAAAACCTGAGTTAAAACTTCATATGATTGGAAAATTACAAACTAATAAGGTCAAGATGGCTGTTAGCCTGTTTGATTTTATTCACTCAGTTGATAGTGAAAAATTAGCTAAAAAAATTGCTGATGAACAATCTAAAATTAAAAAAAAAATTAAGATTTTTATTCAAGTTAATATCGGAAATGAAACCCAGAAATCAGGAATAAATCAATCCGACATAACAAATTTGATTTTATTTTGTAAAAAACTTGAGCTAGATGTAATTGGTTTAATGTGCATACCGCCTGCTAATATAGATCCAAGTAATTATTTTAGAAAAATGAAAGAAATCAATAAATCTTTTAAATTTACTGAGCTCAGCATGGGAATGTCAGCTGATTATTTGGAGGCAGCCAAAAATAATGCAACTTATTTAAGAATAGGTTCTAGTATTTTTGGTCAAAGAACTTAGGATATTTTTATTTTTGAATTTCTGTTTATTATTTTAAGCAGGACTAGAAAATCTTTTTTTTTTAAGGCAATACATCCGGCTGTTGGTTTGTAATTACTTGTTAAGTGAATAAAAATACAGCTACCTAATCCGACAATAGGTTTTAAAAAATTATATTTTATTGGAATTAATAAATCATATTTATGATCTTTTCTTCTTAATTTTTCATGCCTAATCTTTTTGTTAATCTTAATAAGTTTGTTATATTTTTTTTCAAAATTTATATCATCACACCAGCCCATACCTTTCTTTATTTCAATGCATTTTAATAGTGTTTTAGGTTTTTTAATCCGATCTTTTCTATAATATAAATTTTCAATTTTAAATATCCCCCTGGGTGTTTTCTTATCACCTTCTTTTTTTTTTATAGTTATTCCATTTTTGCCAACGCAACACTTAAAATTAAAATTATCAACCTGAAGAGTTTGTTTATTTTTTAACTGAATTATCATATTGTATCAAATTATGAGTATTCAAAATTTAATTATTTATCAATTTCCCTCTTTTTATAAGATTTTTAAAGAAATTGAAAATGAGTTTAATTTTAATATTATTGAAGCTATAGATAACAAAACTTTAAAAAGTGTAACGACAGTATCAGACAATTATATAATTATTTCAAAAAAAAATTATTCTAATATTGCTACTCAGTTAATAATAGAAAAATTTCCGATAAGTATATTTAAAATCATTGAAAGAATTAACATAGAGTTTTTAAAGAAAAATTTTAATGATCAATCACAAATAAAAGTAAAAGATTATAAAATTGATATAAATTCGCGACAAATATTTTTGGAAAATAAACAACTAAAGTTAACAGAAAAAGAGGTTAATACTATAATCTATCTATTAAATGCTCAAAATCCTGTCAGCCCTATAGAACTTCAAAAAAAAGTATGGGGTTATCAATCTGATTTAGAAACCCATACCGTTGAAACTCATATATATAGACTCAGAAAAAAATTTTTAGATTTATTTGGTGATGATAAATTTATTATAAGCATTAAAAATGGTTATAAAATCTAATAAAAAAAATCCCTTAATTGATAAATTGTTTTCTAAAAAATATAAACCAAGAATTCTTAAGTCAAAAAAAGGGAAGGGAAGCTTTAAACGTTTAAAAAATATTAAAGATTAGTATTATTTAATTTCAACATTAAAACTTATAACCACTCTGTCTTGATCAGACTCGTTCATCCCCACTTTGTGAGGCAGGTATCCAGGAAATATTAATAAATCACCCTCGTTTACTTCCAATCCTGCCACTTGTGCATTTAATTGATTATTTTGGAGGACTTCAGGGTAAAAATTTCTCTTAGCCATATTTAAATGTTCTATAAAAAATTTACCACAATTTTTTGGTGCACTTACGTAATAGGCAGCGCTCAAGAATGCATTAGGATGTGTGTGAAGTACATTAAAATCATTTTTTTTATTAATAATTGCCCACATTGCACTAATAACTATTTTTTTATTTTCTGTTTTCCAACCTAAAGTTTGAAACGATCTTAAAATATATTTTTGGAGTTCTAGAGCAAATTTATTTTGTACAGAATTCTGATCTGTTATTTTAAAATTTGGAGAATGCCAACCACCTCTATTAGATTTAATCTGTCCTGAAGAATTTTCCTTTTGAAGTTCATAAATATATTTTTTTAGATTTACATTAAAATTTTTATAGTCGTCAAATTTATATCTCAAAACTGGTTCTGGAAAATATAATGAAACCTCAGGATTATTCATGAATAATTATAGTGTTTTTAACATTTTTTTAAAATTAAATTCTTGCTCCAATCTTTTGGATAATTTTAGATGATAATTCAGTACCTTTTTGTAAGCAATGTTCAATACTCATGTTGTTAATTATTCCATGAAGATATCCCGCAGCAAAGAGATCACCGGCACCCGTTAGATCTATAATATTAAGATTTTGTTGAATACCAGTTTCAATAATTTTATCACCATGAATTGCAATTGCTCCTTTCTCACCTCTTGTTACAACCACTAGTTTTTTCAGTTGTTTTGAAAACTCAATTACTTCATTAAAATTTTTTGCGTCAATTAACGATATAATTTCTTGCTCATTTGCAAAAGTAATATCTAATTTATTTTTTACTAATTCTAAGAAATGAGGTTTATGTCTATCTACACAAAACTGATCAGAAAGTGACATAGCTACTTTATTTGCATCATTTATAGCTTTATCAAAAGCTTTTTTAGGCTCTCCCTCATCCCATAAGTAACCTTCTAGAAATACTATTTCACTTTTTTTAATTACATCAGAATTTACATCATTTTCATTAATTTTTCCTGCTGTTCCTAAAAAAGTACACATTGTCCTTTCCGAGTCTGGTGTTACCAATATTAAACAAGTTCCCGTTGGTAATTCTTCTTTTTTTTTTGAATAAAAGTAATCTACATTTTCTTTTTTTAATCCTTCTTCATATTTGCTACCAAATTCATCATCTGAAATTTTACCAATAAAGCCAGCTTTGTTACCAAGTTGAGATATACCAACTATTGAGTTTGCAACAGAACCTCCAGCAACTGTTTTTTCAATTTTAAGATTTTTTAGTAAATTTTTAAATTCATTTTCATCAAAAAATAATTTCATTGTGCTTTTTGTAAGATTATTTTGAGTAATAAAATTATCATTAACTTTACAAATTACGTCAACAATTGCATTTCCTATTCCTAAAATTTTCATATTAAGCTTTTTTGGTAATAACAGGTTTTTTTCTATTTGGGTAGCAAGTAGTACATATTTTACATTTCAAACCATAACAATCTCTTGCCTTACAATATTCTCTTCCATAAAAAATTATTTGCAAATGAAGTTTAGACCAAGTTTTTTTAGGAAATATTCGTTTTAGATCTTTTTCAGTTTGAATCACATTTTTTCCATTTGTTAATCCCCATCTTTGTGCAAGTCTGTGAATATGGGTATCAACTGCAAAAGCTGGATATCCAAATCCTTGAGACATCACAACACTGGCGGTTTTGTGACCTACACCTGGTAATCTTTCAAGTTCTTCGAAGGTTTTAGGCACTTTACCTTTATGCTTTTCCAAAACTTGTTTTGACATTAAGTAAATACTTTTAGCTTTAACTCTAAAAATACCAATTTTTTTTATTAATTTTTCAATTTTTTTTCTTCCTAATTTTACAAAGTGTTCTGGTTTAAAGTATTTTGGATATATATTTTTTGTGACATTATTAACATTTACATCGGTACATTGTGCAGAAAGCAGCACAGAAATTAGTAATGTAAAAGTATTTTTACTTTTTAAAGGAACCGGTGTTTTTGGATAAATTTTATTTAGAGTTTTGATGATGATTTTTGCTTTTTGTTTTTCATTCATTATGAAAAGTTAAGCAAATCTCTCATTGAGTATAATCCTGGTTTTTTTTTCATTATCCATTTAGATGCAGTTAAAGCACCATCAGAGTAAAGTGCTCTATCAAAGGCTTCATGATTCAATGTGATTATCTCTTTTCCGCTTGAGAATTTCACTTCATGCTCTCCAATAATTTCACCTTTTCTTAAAGAGTTAAAATTAATCTTTTTTCCATAAGGAAAAGATTTTTTATTTAAAAATTTTTTTCCAATTAAATTATATAAATTTTTATTTTTTCCATCCGCAATACCTTTTCCAAGCATTAAAGCCGTACCTGATGGATAGTCTTTTTTATGTTTATGATGAACCTCGAATATTTTACTTAAATATTCATCATTTAATGATTTTGAAGCAATTTCAGTTAAATACATCAATAAGTTCACACCCAAGCTCATATTTCCAGCTTTTAGAATGGGTATTTTTTTTGAAAACTTTTTAATCTGATTTTCTTGATTTCTATTAAATCCAGTTGTTCCAATAATAACTTTTTTTTTTAGTTTAGATGCTATTTTTAATATCTCTAGGGTGCAATCAGGAACAGTAAAATCGATAATCACATCTGTTTTTTTAAATGCTTTTTCAGAATTTAACTCTGGTTTAATACCATTAAATTTTTTATTTACCGCTCTGTTTTCTGTAAGTGTAACTAATTTAAAATTTTTATTTTTTTTGGAAGACTTTATTAGTTGCTGACCCATTCTGCCCATGCATCCTGAAATCGCTAAATTAATATTTTTCATTTATTAATATTAACCTTTTTTGAAAGATTAGTCTTTTAGTTTTTCCAGAAATCTTTTGCTTTTTGAAAAAACTTTTTTATACTTGGATTTGATTTATCGTTTTCGATTTCTCTAAACTGCTCTAGCAATTCTTTTTGTTTTTTATTTAAGTATACAGGCACTTCTGTTTTGACTTGAACATATAAATCACCAAAATCACCTCTTCTCATATAAGGCATTCCTTTACCTTTTAACCTGAATTGCTTACCATTTTGAGTTCCATCAGGAATTTTTATTTTTGCTTTTCCACCATCTATTGTTGGAATTTCAATGGTAGTTCCTAATGCTGCATCTGCAAGAGAAAGTGGAAATTCAAAAAATAAATTTTCATCAGATCTTTTAAACAAATCATGAGAATAAACATTAATAAATAAATATAAATCACCTGTAGCGCCACCTCTACTACCAGCTTCTCCCTTGCCTGCTAATCTAATTCTTGTTCCATCATCCACACCTTTCGGAATTGTTACTGATATTTTCTTAGATGCTTGTTTTTTTCCTTGGCCATTGCAGTCGATACAAGGATGTGTGATTTCTTCTCCGTTGCCATTACATTGAGGACAAGTTTGTTGAACAGTGAAAAAACCTTGGTTGGTCCTTACTTTTCCATTTCCTCCACAGTAAGTACATCTATCTGGAGAATGTCCAGGTTTTGAGCCATTTCCCTTGCATGTATTACATTTTTCTGTAGTTGAAAATTTAATATCTTGTTTTTTACCCTGGTAAGCTTCCTCAAGTGTAATTGATAAATCATATCTTAGATCTGAGCCTCTGTTATTGGAACTTCTATTTCTAGATCTTCCGCCACCACCAAAATCTCCAAAAAAATCCTCAAAAATATCTGAAAAATCTGCTCCACCAAAACCACCAAAGCCACCACCTTGTCTTCCACCACCATTTTCAAATGCTGCATGACCGAAGTTATCATAGTTTTGTTTCTTTTCTTTATCTGAGAGAATTCCGTAAGCTTCACTAGCTTCTTTGAATTTATCTTCTGCAACTTTATCACCAGGATTTTTATCAGGATGATATTTGACAGCAAGTTTTCTATAAGCTGATTTTAATTCATCAGGAGATGCATTTTTTCCTACACCCAAAATATCATAGAAATCTCTTTTAGCCATAAGTTACCCTGAGATAATGATCGTTGATATTCTTAAGCGCTTTTTTCTTTATCTTCTTCTTTATTTTCTTCTTTTACTTCTTCAAAATCTGCATCAACTACGTTATCGTCTTTTTTTCCTTCATCGTTATTTTTACTATCGTTAGGTGAGTCTGGTTTTTTCTCTTGAGCTTTATATATAGCTTCACCTAATTTCATTGATGCTTGAACTAACGATTCCGTTTTCTTCTTAATGTCTTCATTGTCAGTTCCTTTGAGAGCTTCTTTTAAACTTGATGATGCATCTTCTATTGCTTTCTTTTCAGCATCAGTAATTTTGGATCCATGCTCTTTAAGATTTTTTTCAGTTGAATGAATTAAAGTATCTGCTTGATTTCTAGTATCTACAGACTCTCTTTTCTTTTTATCCTCTTCTTTGTTAGCTTCAGCATCTTTAACCATTTTTTCAATTTCTTCTTCACTTAATCCGCCTGAAGCTTGGATTTGAATTTTTTGCTCTTTTCCAGTTCCTTTATCTTTTGCTGAAACACTAACTATACCGTTTGCATCAATATCAAAAGTAACCTCAATTTGAGGAACTCCTCT
>Ga0255758_10005408_pt1 | contig 10435 bp, 8 predicted proteins | sample 011ome_24_FD_179958 | JGI IMG/M metagenome (GOLD analysis project Ga0255758, IMG submission 179958) | Coastal salt marsh microbial communities from the Groves Creek Marsh, Skidaway Island, Georgia - 011513CT metaG (version 2) | ecosystem: Environmental > Aquatic > Marine > Intertidal zone > Salt...
GACATTCCCATACTAATTTCCTGTAAATTAAATTTTTTACTCAAAATTTTCATTTCTTTAAAATACTTATCTGGTTCTTGATTGGCTGGAGGAATACACATTAACCCAATAATATTTAAGTTTAATTGTTTTGAAAAAGTTATTAAATCTTTGACTTGGTCTACTTTAATTCCAGACTTTTGTTCTTCATTCCCAATATTTACCTGAATAAATAACTTTAGACTTTTATTTTGTTTATTTTGTTCATCTGCAATTTTTTTTGCAAGTTTCATACTGTCTACTGAGTGTATGTAATCAAATATTTTTAAAGCATGTTTAACTTTATTGGTTTGCAACTTACCTATTAAATGAAGTTTAATATTTTGTTTTTTGAGCCTAATTTCAGACCATTTATCTATAGCTTCTTGTACTTTATTTTCTCCATAATCTAGATGACCATATTCTATTAATGGAAGAATCTTTTCTAGTTTAAACGTTTTGGATACTGCAATAACTTTTGGAGTATATTTAATTTTTTGTTCTTCTAATTTTTTATCAATTGCACTAATAATATCTTTATATTTTTGAACAGAATTATGCATAAAGGTTTTCCAAGTAAATATTACTTTATTAATGAATTTAATACAAAAAATATAGGTAAACTTGATAAAAATACTGGAATAATATTTAGAAATTACAATTCAGAGAATAATTTAAAAACTATTATACGTCTTAAAAATTTTTGTAAAGAAAATGGATATAAATTTTTTTTATCAAATAATATTAAGCTAGCTTTGAAGCTTAAATTAGATGGAGCCTATATCCCATCCTTCAATAAGGATATCAAACATCTTTCTTATTCCTTTCCAAAAAATTTCATAATACTTGGTTCTGCTCATAATAATAAAGAAATTTTGATAAAACAAAAACAATCAGTTGAAATAATCTTTTTGTCCTCCCTATTTAAAAAAAATAAAAATTATTTAGGAATTAATAAATTTAAATTACTGTCAAAATTAACTTATTTAAAAGTTATAGCTCTAGGTGGTATTTCAAACATGAATTTTAAAAAGCTGAAGCTATTAGATTGTTTTGGTTTTGCTGGAATTTCTTTTTTTGAATAAAAAAAAGGCCCCTTAAAAGGGGCCCTTTTATAATTTGAATCTAAATTAAATTAGAATGCAAATGAAAGACCTAAAGCCCATCTTTCTCTATCTTGAGTAGATGTAGTAGTTCCATCCATGTTGTCTATTTCCATAGTAGTAGCACTTACAGTCATACCACCAGCTGTGTAAGAAGCTGAAACTTTCCATGCCTCAACATCTTGCTTACCTGATCTTTCGATTTCTTCAGATCCGTAAGTAATAGATACTTCATCACCTGGTAATAAGTAAGTAACAGCGAATGAAGTTGTGTCATCAGAAGTTGCTGCTGTAGCACCAGAGTACTCGTAGTTAGTGTAAGTTCCAGTTAATGGACCCATAACGTACGATACTTTCATTGCTTCACCATCAGTATTATCTGCTGAACCATCACCTAAAGCATAGGCAAGAGTTAAGTTTTCAACACCAGTATATGATACTGAGTAAGCTACTGTTGAATCAGCTGTTCCTCTTGGAGTGTATGAAGCATTAATTGCAACACCATCCATCATTTCTGGTAATGTGTACATCATGCTGTTATCACCACCACCGATAGCAGTTGGTATGATAGATCCAGTAATATTAAAGCTATCCCAGATATCACCAGCTGCAGTACCATCCATAGCTGTTAAAGCTGAACTTCCGCCCTCACCAGAGAACTTTAAAGATCCCATAGCGTCTGAACTAATAGTTACAGAGTGAGTATCAAAAGGTGATCCTGCGTTGTAATTTCCTGCAGTTGACTGGTCATCGGCCGCTTTGTCATCATTTTGGTCTAAAACGAATGATAGAGCAACGTTTAATCCATTATCTAATTCACCTGAACCAGAGAATGTTAACTGGTTACCCATAGAAAATGTTTTACCAGTATCTGCTGCACCACCATTAGTGTGTTCTACGTTAATAGATGCACCACCACTTACAGACATTTCGCCTGCAAAAGCTGAAGTTGCAACAAGTGAACCTGCTAATGCAGATAAACCTATTTTTTTAAATTTGTTCATATTAATTACTCCTTTATTAAATTGTTAATTATTAATAATAAACAAGGCTGATATATCAAAATATTTTAGAATTTTTTTAATATTGAGGTATTTTGTAGAAAATAAAACAATACTGTTGTATTTTTACAACACAATTTATGCTTTTTTTCTAATATTTTTAAAGTTTTTTAGATTATGTAGTATAAACCAATCAAATTGAAAAACTTTAAAATGACCATAAAAAATATAATAAAAATAATACTTTTTTGCTCATTAATGTCTTTTTTTTTAAATTCTTGTAGTGGAATTCAGGAAGCAGCAAAAAAAATTCCAGGAGGTGACGCATCAAAAGTTCCGGCTGACCCGGCTGAAAGAGTAAAAAAGAATTTGGAGGAAGGAAGGGGTTTTAGAATTATGGACCTTGCTGAAAAAAAACAAAGAGGTGGGGTTTTTGATTTTGCAAGTTCTAATGAGCTTTGGAGAGCTTCACTAGATGTAATTGATTTTATGCCATTAGCATCAGTAAATTATAGTGGAGGAATAATTATATCAGACTGGTATTCTTCTGAACAAAATTCAAATGAAAGCATAAAAGTGTCAATAAGATTTCTTACAAATGAAATTAGATCTGATGCTTTGGACATAAAAGTATTTAATAGAAAATGCTTAAAAAGCTTAATTGATTGCAAAGTTACAAGCAGTGACGGAATTGTGGTCAAAGAATTAAAAAAAGAAATTTTAAAGAAAGCCACACTTTATAAAAAAGAAGGTGAAGAAAAGAAAAAAAATTAAGTTATCCTATTAAAAAAAATAATTAACCCAGTAAAATTTTGTGGAAAGATATAATTTTAAAGCTGTAGAAGGAAAATGGCAAAAACTTTGGGATCAAGAAAAAACTTTTTCTACAAAAATAGATAAAACTAAAAAAAAATTTTATTGTCTTGAAATGTTTCCATACCCATCTGGAAAAATTCACATGGGTCATGTTAGAAACTATACTATAGGCGATGTATTAGCGAGATATAAATCTCTTCAAGGGTATAATGTATTACATCCAATGGGATGGGACTCTTTTGGAATGCCAGCAGAAAATGCTGCAAGACAAAATAATCTTAGTCCTAAAGATTGGACAGAATCCAATATTTCAAATATGAAATCTCAATTAAAAAGATTGGGCTTATCCATTGATTGGGATAGAGAAATATCAACTTGCTCACCAGATTATTATAAACACCAACAAGAGTTTTTTTTAGAACTCTATGACAAAGGGTTGGTCTATAGAAAAGAACAAGATGTAAATTGGGACCCTGTTGATCAAACAGTGCTTGCTAATGAGCAGGTTATTGATGGAAAAGGCTGGAGATCAGGAGCACAAGTTGAAAAGAAAAAATTAAACCAATGGTTTTTTAATATATCAAAATTTTCGAGCGAATTACTGGAAAGTTTAGACACACTAGATCATTGGCCCAATAAAGTTAAAGTGATGCAAAAAAACTGGATTGGAAAGTCCTTTGGTTGTGAGATAAAATTTAGAATTGAATCATCAGAGAAAGTTAAAGAAATTAAATGTTTTACTACTAGACCAGATACTTTATTTGGCTTATCTTTTTTAGCTCTCTCAATTGATCACCCTATTTCCAAATATTACAAAGACAATAAAGAGTTTTTAGAATTTAAGAAAGAATGTTCAAAAACAGGTACCACAGAGGAGTCTATAGCAAATGCTGAAAAGATAGGATTTAAAACAGATTTAATTGCGATTAATCCCTTAGACAAAAATATAAAAGTTCCAGTTTATTTTGCAAATTTTGTTCTGATGGATTATGGATTAGGAGCTGTTTTTGGCTGTCCTGCTCACGACCAAAGGGATTTAGACTTTGCTAACAAATATAATTTGTCAGTCAAAACTGTCGTAACTCCAGAAAAAGATGATCTAAAATTTAAAGTAACTAATGAAGCTTATACTGGCTCAGGATATATTTTTAATTCATCTTTTTTAAACGGATTTAAATGCCCAGATGAGTCGATCATAAAAACTATTGAACATCTTGAGGATAAAAAATTAGGAGAAAAAAAAATTAATTTTAGACTAAAAGACTGGGGAGTCTCCAGACAAAGATACTGGGGTTGTCCAATTCCAATTATTTATGATGAAAATAATAATCCTAAAAAATTACCAAAAGAAATGTTGCCAGTAGAGTTGCCAAAAATTGACAAATTAAGTTCTACTGGGAATTCTTTAGATAATGCTTCTGAATGGAAAAATATTATTATAGATGGAAAAAAATACACCAGAGAAACAGATACACTTGATACATTTGTCGATTCTTCTTGGTATTATTTAAGATTTTGTTCCCCAAAAAATAAGGAATACGGATTTAGTTATGAAGATATTAATTATTGGATGCCAGTTGATCAATATATTGGTGGTGTTGAACATGCAATATTGCACTTGTTATATTCAAGATTTTTTATGCAAGCTCTTGCTCATAAAAATGAAAAATTTAAATTTAAAGAACCCTTTAAAGGTCTTTTTACACAAGGCATGGTTTGCCATGAAACTTATAAAGATGAAAATAATAATTGGATAAGCCCAGACGAAATAATTTCTATAAATGGTAAAAAGTATTTAAAAAATGATAATTCCAAAGAAGTTAAAGTTGGTCCATCTGAGTCAATGTCTAAATCTAAAAAAAATACAATTGATCCAGAGTATATAATTAATAATTTTGGAGCTGACGCGGCAAGATTATTTATCCTATCTGATAGCCCACCAGAAAAAGATGTGCAATGGTCTGAAGAAGGAATTTCTGCTTCTTCTAAATTTATTCAAAAACTATGGGTACTGCATCAAATTGTAATGGATGAAATACAAAAAAATAATCTTGAAGATGTGAATAATGAGTTATCAAAATTTACAAATAAGTTTATAAAAAAAATAAGCACTAACTTGGAGAATTTTAGCTACAACATAATTATAGCTAATTTACACGAGATGTATTCTTCTTTAACAAAACTAATTAAAGAAGGGAACAAACAGGATACAATTAAAGAGAATTATATAAAAATTTTAACCACTTTAATGCCTGTTATTCCTCATTTTTCAAATGAATGCTTAAAATCATTAAATATGAATATGGAGCTAACGTGGCCTACCTATAATGAGAGTGAATTTGAGGAAAAATCAACGATAATTGTAATTCAAATAAATGGCAAAAAAAGAGCAATTATTAATGCAGAAAAAAATATAAACGAAGATAATTTGATAAAATTAATATGTAATGATGAAAAAATAAAAAAATACTTTGATGAAAATAAAATTAAAAAAAAAATATATATTAAAAATAAACTGATTAATATTATTTGTTAAATTTATGAAAAACAAATTACTTATAATTTTACTAATATTTCTTACAAGTTGTGGATACTCACCAATTTATCAAAATGTAAAATCAAATGATTTGGCGATAAACATAGTTAGTTCTAATGGAAATGCAGAAATGAACGATCTGATTAAAAATGAATTAGATCTTTATTTTAATTCAGAATCTGAAAATAAATATGATGTTAGCTTTAATACTAATTATGAAAAAAGAATTATTTCTAAAGATAATAGTGGCACAGCATCTAGTTATCAGTTGTTTGTAGAGACAAATTTTTCGGTTATAACTAAAAACAAAAAAGATAATTTTTTATTTACTGAAAGATTAAATTTAGAAAATAACCCAGATACATTTGCCCAAAAAAGTTATGAAGATATAATTAAAAGAAACTTTGCTAGCTCAATAAGAGAGAAGCTGATTTTAAAACTTTCTAATTATAAATGATTATTAAATCATATGAACTAAAAAAATTAAATTTAGATAAAAATAAATATATTTTATTTTATGGAGCAAATGAAGGAGCTAAGACTGAGGAAATAAATAGATTAAAATTATTAAATAAAGATAAAACATTTATCAATTATGATGAAAAAGAAATTTTAGAAAATTCAGAAAATATTTATAATAACATTTTTTCTAAATCATTATTTGAAAACAAAAAAATAATAACAATCAATAGAACAACAGATAAATTACTTAAAATAATTGAAGATGTTTTGGAAAAAAATTTTGTAGATATATATTTAATCTTTATTTCAAATAATTTGGAAAAAAAATCTAAACTTAGATCTTTATTTGAAAAAAAAAAAAAATTAACGTGTGTATAATTTTATCCTGATACTTCTGATGTGCTCTCTAGAATCGCACACGATTTTTTTAAGGAGAGAAAAATTTTAATTTCACAAGCTCATGTAAATTTAATAATAAATAAGTGCAACGGTGATAGAGGAGTATTGAAGAATGAATTATCAAAAATTGAATATTTTTCAGAAAATAAGACAAAAATCTCAACTGAAGATTTGTTAAAACTAGTAAATTTAGCAGAAAATCACAGTATTTCTGAACTAATAGATAATTGCTTAGCAAAAAATCAAAAGAAAACGATAAATATTCTAAACGATAATAACTTTAGCAGTGAAGACTGCATCATAATAACCCGGACCTTTATTAATAAATCAAAAAGAATTATGAAATTATCAGAGGATTATCAGTCAAATGGAAGTTTAGACAAAACTATTGCAAACGCCAAACCACCAATTTTTTGGAAAGATAAAGAAATAGTTAAACAGCAAATTAATAAATGGAGTCCAAATCAAATTAGTGAATTGATTTACAGTTTAAATGAAATTGAACTACAGATTAAAAAAAATTTTACTAATCCAATTAATATAGTTTCAGATTTTATTCTAAACCAGGCCTCAACAAATCATTAGTAATTAGATTTTATTATATCAATAATTTTATTTAACTGATCTAAATCTTTATATTCAAAAGAAATTTTTCCTTTATTTCTCTTGCTATTTTTTATTTCTACATTTAGTCCTATCTTATTTGATACAGAAAGTTCAAGAGCTAAAATGTTAGTATCTTTTGTAATTTTTGATTTTTGTCTTTTTTTTTTAAATAATTGAACAAAACTCTCAGCTTGTCTCACTGAAAGTTTATTGTCTACAATTTTATTAGCAACAAAACTCGCGTTATCTAGACCCACTAGAATCTTAGCATGTCCTGTCGATAACTTATTTGACTCTATTAATTTTATCACTTCATCTGGTAAAGTGAGTATTCTCAAAGAATTCGTTATATAACTTCTGCTTTTACCGACAAATTTTGAAACCTTTTCTTGATCATAAGAAAATTCATTTATTAATCTTTTATAACCTTGGGCTTCTTCTAATGGATTTAAATCATGTCTTTGAATATTTTCAACTATAGCAAATTCTAAAGATTTTAAATCATCGGCCTCTGTAATTACCACAGGCACATTATGAATACCTGCTCTTTGTGCAGCTAGCCACCTTCTCTCACCTGCAATTATTTCAAATTTTAAATTTTCATTATTTAATTTTCTAACTATGATTGGCTGTATTATTCCTCTTTCTTTTATAGAATTTGTTAGGTCTTCCAAGTTCGCCTCATCAAAATTTTTTCTGGGTTGATATTTGTTTGGTATCAGGTCTGTTATTGGTAATTGATTTTTTTGAACTTCTACTTTTGTTTCACCAATTAAGGAAGACAAACCCCTTCCAAGACCTTTTTTAATTTTATCCATTAAGCTACACTCCCAATTGTTGACTCTTGATTTATAAATTCATCTGTAAAACTAAAATAAGATTTACTGCCAGGGCATGATTTGTCGTAAATTAAAACTGGCATTCCATGTGAGGGTGCTTCTGACAATCTAACATTCCTTGGAATTACTGTTGAGTAAACTTTTTCATTAAAATAATCTCTAGCCTCCTTCTCAACTTGTGAAGAAAGTTTATTTCTTTTGTCATACATGGTCAAAAGGATCCCTCTGATTTTTAAATCAGGATTTAAACTTACTTTAATCCTCTCAATAGTTTTCATTAGTTGGGTTAGTCCCTCGAGAGCAAAAAATTCTGTTTGCAAAGGTACCAAAAGTGAGTTGGAGCAGACAAGCGCCATAACTGTTAGAAGACTTAAAGAAGGTGGGCAATCAATAAGCACATAATCGTAAGATCCTCTAGAATTGTTTAAATAAGCGCTTAATTTAGCATTTAATATGAAGGCTCTATTACTATCATCTGCCGTTTCGACCTCAAGTCCTGATAAGTCTACATTAGAAGTGATGATATCTAAATTTTCAAACTTTGTCTTCTTGATTATATCATTAATCTCTCTAGTTCCATTCAGTACACCATAAATTGTTTCGCTCGAGTTATCTAAATTAGATAATCCAAGTCCTGTTGTGGCATTTCCTTGAGGATCTAAATCAATAACTAAAATTTTTTTATTAAGTTGAGTTAATCCAGCTGCCAAATTTATAACTGTTGTAGTTTTTCCTACCCCACCCTTTTGATTTATTACTGAAATAATTTGCATTTAGTTTTTTTTATATCTTTTTTTATTTTTCTTACTAATTTTTTTTATGTTTAATAAAAATGAATCCTCATTTGTTAAACTTTTTTTTTCTATATACTCTAAACTCCAATCATCTTTTGATTTTTCAAATATTTTTTTTCCAGTCTTACCCATAAAAAATATTAAATTTTTATATTTGGAAAAATTTTCATAAACTAGATCTAGAACCACCGGCATTGGCTTGAATGCTCTTGACATGACTGTACCTGTTTCTAAATTTTTTATTTCAAAAATATTTTTTTGGAAAACTTTTGTATTTAAATTTAGTTTTTCTGAGACTTCTTTCAAAAAACGGCTTTTATGGTAGCTTTTTTCATAAAGGTGCACACCCATATTATTTTTCATATTTTTGAGTATAATTGCTACTACAATTCCCGGTAAACCCGCTCCAGATCCTAAATCTATAGTTGTATTAGAATTAAAATCAACAAAATCAATAATTTGTGCAGAATCAACTATGTGGCGCTCAATTATGTACTTTTTTGATGATGTATTTTGGCTAATTATGTTAATTTTTTTATTTTTTTCAATAATCATCGATATATATTTTTCAAAGTCTAAAAATGTTTCACGTGAAACATTTAAGTCATTTAATTTTGATAATGATTTTAAAATTTCTTGATCCATTAAGCTATATGCTTAATAGACTTTCTTTTAACGTGTGACAACAAAATATATACAGCAGCTGGAGTAATTCCATCAATTCTCAGCGCTTGACCCATAGTTTTTGGTTTTATTTCTTTAAATTTAGCTTTTACCTCATTTGACAATCCGGAAAGGCCATCATAATTGATTTTATCTGGTATTATAAGGTTTTCATCTCTTTTAAAAGCTAAAATATCGGCTTTTTGCTTCTTCAAATACCCTCTATAATGAGCATTAATTTCTACCTGCTCATCTATTTCTTTGCTGAAAAAAGGTATATCAGTCCATATTTCTCGAATTTTATTCATATCAACTCCTTTTTGAGTTAATATTTCATTAGAAGATCTTAAAACACCGTCTTTTGCTATTTTTATACCAAATTCATCAGCTTTATTAGGTGATATAGTTGATTGACCCATTTTTACATTAATTTGTTTAATTTTGTTGAATTTATCTAGATAAAGAGACTTTCTGTCATCACCAATTAATCCAATTTCTATTCCTTTTGCAGTTAATCTTTGATCTGCATTATCGGATCTCAGGCTTAATCTATATTCAGCTCTTGATGTAAACATTCTGTATGGTTCAGCCACACCTTTGGTCACTAAATCATCAATCATTACTCCGATGTATGCATCTGATCTATCAAGTATGAAAGGCTCTAATTTTTTGAATGATAAAGCAGCATTTATTCCAGCTATAAGTCCCTGAGCTGCCGCTTCCTCGTAACCTGTTGTTCCATTAATTTGTCCTGCAAGATAAAGATTGCTAATCTTCTTGGTCTCGAGCGTTAAAAATAGCTCTCTTGGATCTATATAGTCATATTCTATGGCATATCCTGGTCTTATAATAGATACATTCTCTAAACCATTGATATTATTACATATTTCTTGCTGTACATCAGATGGAAGTGATGTCGAGATGCCATTTGGATAAATTGTATAGTCATTTAGTCCTTCAGGCTCTAAAAATATCTGATGTCGACCCTTATCAGCAAACTTTACTATCTTGTCTTCGATAGATGGGCAGTATCTAGGTCCAACACCTCGTATGCTACCAGAGTACATGGCGCTCTTAGATAAATTTTTTTCAATAATTTTATGAACCTTATCGTTAGTGTAAGTCATACGACATGAAACTTGTTTATTAATATTTTTTTTAGTTAAGAAAGAAAAAAAATAAGGATCATCATCTGCGA
>Ga0255758_10005409_pt1 | contig 10435 bp, 10 predicted proteins | sample 011ome_24_FD_179958 | JGI IMG/M metagenome (GOLD analysis project Ga0255758, IMG submission 179958) | Coastal salt marsh microbial communities from the Groves Creek Marsh, Skidaway Island, Georgia - 011513CT metaG (version 2) | ecosystem: Environmental > Aquatic > Marine > Intertidal zone >...
AGACCAGAAAGACCACAAGTAGAGCATGGTCAACGTGGACATCATCCACCACCGCACGTTCGCGGTTCAGAGCATCATGGGCATCATGGCGCTCATCAGTATCACAGACCGCTATACCATCAATATTACAGTAGAAATCCAGTAGGTTATAGACCATATATTCAGTGGTTGCCAAGTGGATTTAGTTTAAATATTGGACGAACGGCAGTTAGTCCAGATCGTCGTCATGTTAGATTTGGCGTTAGTGCTGGATTCTACCATACGCCCAGAGTTCACACTTTTAACTTTCAGAGAGGAAGATAATGCCCATCCCATCTAGAAAAGACGGTGAAGATCGTTCAAAGTTTATGTCACGCTGTATGTCTGACCCGACAATGGGTAAAGAATATCCAGACGGGAAACAGAGAACTGCGGTTTGCATTAGTAAAGCAACCGAAGGTCTTGATTATATAGAAGCAGCAGACTTTCACCTCACCGTAAATGAGTATGGTTACACAGAAGATATTGACGAAGATAACTTCTATATTCCGGCAGAAGCAGAGTACGAAGACTGGGGCGAAGAAACTGAAGAGTGGGATTGGGCTGCTGAACGCCCCGGTCTCTGGGAAAACATTCGCAAGAAAAAAGAACGCGAAGGTAAAAACTACAAACCCGCCAAAAAAGACGACAAGGATCGTCCTGATCCTGAATCATGGAAAAAGGCGCAATCTTTGTGGAAGCAAGCCGTTGCTGAATACGACGAAGGTCAAATGCAACGCGAGCAACTCATGAAGATGCACCATCAACTTATGGAGATAGAGGAATATCTTGAGGGTGTCAAGTTTGAAGATTGGACAAAGGATATGATTTCTAAAGCAGAAATTTATATTCAAAATATTTATGACTTTGTAGAAGCTCGCAAAGGGGGCGAAGCATATGCCGCCGAATATCAAGGTCGCAAAGTCCAACTCGGAAAACCTTTTAGAACTCCCGGTGGACCAAAGAAAAGTGCCGTCTACGTTAGAAACGGAAGCGGTAAAGTCGTTATCGTTCGCTTTGGCGATCCAAACATGAAGATCAAGAAAAGCGATCCCGGTCGCCGTAAGAACTTCAGAGCGCGTCACAACTGTAGTAACCCCGGCCCTCGTTGGAAAGCAAGGTACTGGTCATGTAGAGCTTGGTAGGAGATAATCATGCATAACATTCAAGCTGGTAAGATATATCGTATTAAAAATCAAGAAAAGAAAGGTGCGGCAAACGATCATTACAATATGATCGTTGTAGAGGACAGCACTGGAAAACTTGAGGAATTGCTTTTTACTGACTCTGATATACTAAAAGCAAATATTAGAGCAAAAAGAAATAAAGAAGATATTCCAAAATACCGAATCATAACTTATAATGGTGGTATAACTTACTGGCTTGGGTTGTTACTGGTTGCGGCTTGCGCTGGTGTTATAGGATTTTTCGCTAAGGACTCAGGATTATTTTAAGTGGATCTATCTAAATGTAATTGCGAAAAGGCGGGGTTCTGCTCCGTCTTTGGTAAAGTTATGGGTGAATCGCCGCCTAACTGGAAATGGTGTCAAGATGCAACAAAAGAAGAAAGAGAAAATTATCTAGAATTATCTAGCAAGATTAATATCAATAATTTTCAAACTGCATCTCTTTTTCAAGAGTATCATATAAACTTTGATCAACTTGAAGAAGATATTCCGACACCTTCTAATAAAAATGCAATCTGCACAATAGCCGGTAACAAGCATTGTGAAGAACAATTGGAGATTACTAGGCAAAATATTATAGAGTATGCAAAAAAGTGCGGCGCCGATTACGTAGAGCTTACAGGTGACAAGTGTCCAGAGTGGGGGCTTGGTAATAAGTATAGGCTAAAAAATGTAGTCAGACACTACGAAAAAACTCTATACTTAGACTGTGATATCATAGTCACGAAAAACGCCCAAAACTTGTTTGAACACCCACATTCACATAAAATGTGCTTTACAAACGAAGTAGAAACAGTACAAAAAGATGAGAAATTCTACAAAAGCTTTAAGAACGTTAGGCAGTATTTATGTACAATTCTTGGTAAGAAATTTACGTATCACCTACAACCCCAAGCTGGAATTCTGCTTCTACCGCATAAATATGCGGACAATTACTCTATAAACAATCCTGTATATAAAAATATATGGACATATGACCAACATTTAATGGGAATAAACCTAAAGCCAGAAGAATATTTTATCCTCAGTAAAAAGTATAATCTAGAATTTATAGATCCAGAATTTTGGAGTCTACTCAATAGTGAATTTTTTAAACCTCAATTCATACATATAAATGCCGCTAGACCGCATGAATATCGAATGGAGATCCTAAAAAGGATAATATCTGGAAATTATGAAATGAAGTCACCAAATAAAGTTAAAAATTGTAACCAAATCAGTCTACCTTGGGATAATGAAGAAAAAGAAAAAATCCTAAAATCACATAGCGATATTAGTTTTATCGAACCGGGAAAGTTTCTAACGACTAAAGACCTAGTAGAAGAATCTACAAAACTATGCGAGAAATTACCGCCAATAAAAGGTGTAATTGGGTTGCCGAGATCGGGAATGATACCAGCCTCAGTGATTTCGGTCAACATGTCTGTGCCTTTATACAGCGTCTCTGAAGGAGAAATAAAGAAGCTACACTCTACCAGATCAAAAGATGGTGGATCTAGAATGAAAATGTTCAACGAAAATAAATCTTTACCTTATTTAGTTGTAGATGACACTAGTTATAGTGGCGCTGAAATTATGAGAACAAAAGAGTTGTTTAATAAGAAGTACCCAAAGGAAAAGTTCCTATATACAACAATTTATTCACACCCAATGTGTGTTGACGGTAAAAATATATTAGATATAGCCAATGTATGTGCGCCATATCCCCATGTATTAGAATGGAATTTTTTCAATGCTCACACATCTCTGTATGGAATATTTGATTTAGACGGTGTTTTTTGTAAAGACTGCCCCTATGAAGTGGCGGAAAATCAAAATGAATATGAAAAATGGCTCACCGATGTATTACCAATTAATTCAAGAATTCCAAAATTATTTAATTGTATGGCAATATGTACGGGTAGACTTGAAAAATACAGACCTCAAACAGAAGAATGGCTAAAAAAGCATGGTATAAAATACAACGAATTAATAATGTTTAACGGAACAAAAGAAGAAAGAGATATAAACCACCTGAAGAATGTTGGAGAATACAAGTCAAAAGTCTTTAATAACTATGCGATAACCACCCCTAGTGAAAAAATTAAACCAGTTTATTTCATAGAAAGCTGCCCCCATCAATCTAGACTAATTGCTAAAAATAAAATTAAAAATACTTATGTTATATCAATAAATGAGGGGGTGACACTCTAATGCCATCTATGATAAATAAAGAAAAGAACATTGCATTTCTACATTTAGAAAAATGTGGAGGTTGGTGGGTTTCTGAGATATTAAACAAGTGCAATTTTAAACCTATAAATTATACGAAAAATGGAGGACATTTGGGGGTTGAAGAATTACCAGAAGGTTGCAATAGCTTTGGTTTTATTAGGCATCCTGTTTCTTGGTACGTTTCCATGTTCCACTTTATGCACACAGTAAATTGGAAAATCTCTACCACCTCTTTTGAGCGTCTTAGATCAAATGATATCAATGAATTCATACAGAAGTGCAAAGGAGAAGATGTTTTTCAACTTGGTAATCACTTTGATAGGTTTTATGGTATCGGAACAGACAAAGAATGTAAACAAATATTTAAATTTGAAAATTTGGAGCAGTCAATGAATCAGTTGGCCGACCTTTACGATATTCCCATAAAAGAAGATGTAAAAAAATTTATTAATAGGCGTAGAAATGCTTCTCGAAAGCTAGAACAAACCCAAGATTTACTGAACGGAAGTAGCCTACAATTTATAGACCAGAGTTGTCAACACATTTTAGAAAGGTTCGATTATGATTTACTTTCACTCTAATAGAATAGATATGTTTTCGCACATTCCCTCTAAAGGAATCGGTGCGGAGCTAGGTGTAGCGAAGGGGTATAATGCTATAAACCTTCTACATCAAGCAAAACCAAGTAAACTTTTTCTTGTAGATTTGTGGCCGAGCGATCAACCGCCAGTTGCAATAGCAGGTTTTAATACGCCGGGGAATATTTGCGAAAAAAAAGAAAGAAGAAAGTTCGATAACTATTCTGAGTTTGTGTCGTCTGTATTTCTAGGGAATGATAAAGTAGAAGTATGTAGGTCTGAGATATCCTCGTGGTTAGATAAACAATCAGATAACTCTTTAGACTGGGTTTACATAGATTCTGGTCACGATCAAAAGTCTATGACAGATCAGCTTCAACGTTGCATTAGAGTTGTAAAAAAAGACGGAATAATTTCAGGACACGACTTTTGCGTAACCCCTAGTGTGTGGGGCGCAGGTGTAATCATTCCTGTCATAGAAGCTATTCAAGAAGATCATTTAGAAATGGTGGGAATCACTAATGAGCAATTTCCATCCTTTATGTGTAAAGTGAAAAAATAAGTTTTTTGTTTCACTAAATCATTATTTGCCGACTATAATATATTGAACACTAACTTGAAAGGACATTGATGACTTGGTTCCCATTGTGTAATTACACGCACTATTCACTTCTAAAGGGTTTCTCTAAACCCAAAGAGCTTGCTAAGAAATGCGCGGAGAATAATTTTCGCGCTTGCGGAATTGCCGACTATAAAACTATCTCTGGATCAGTTGCTTTTTATAAAGCCTGCGTAGCAAATGATGTTAAGCCAATAATAGGATGCTCGTTTGATAAATTTACTCTGTTTGCTAAGAATAAAGACGGTTGGTTTGACCTAATAAAAATTGTATCTCTTCTAGATGCAGACGGAAACTATAATAGCAGCGACATGTCAGATATTTGCAATAAGGGCAACCTTTTGGTTCTCGCAGAATCCGCTGCTGACTCACCAGTAAAAAGCGGCTGGTATAATAAAACCAAATGTTTTCAAGACATGCACTATGTAGAAAAAGAAGACGCTAACCTACACAGGATTCTTCTATGTTCAGAGATGAAAACTACTCTACCAAAAATGAGAAAACTATACCAAAAAGGTGAAGAGTTTGATAATAAGAAATTCTTTGACTTTTCTCACTACTTTGTTCCAGATAAAATAGAAGCAACAGAGGTTATGCTAGAAGACCCAGAAGGTTTACAGGAATTAGAAAAGATATATAACGAATGTGAGAATTATAATATTCTAAGCAATCCTAAGTTGCCAAAATTTAAAACGCCAAACGGAGAGTCCGAAGAGCAATACCTAACTAAGCTTGCTAGAAAAGGCTGGAAAAAGAAACTCCCGCACATTGAAAAAGACTCTCCATACTGGAATGAATATGGCGATAGGTTTAGAAAAGAGTTTGATATTATAAAAGAAGCAAAATTGTCTGGTTATTTCTTGATCGTTCAAGATATTATTCAGTATGCAAAAGATCAAGGTTGGATGGTTGGTCCGGGTCGTGGCTCTGCTGCTGGCTGTTTGATTTCGTATTTGATTGGTATTACAGAAGTAGATCCAATCGAGTTTGACCTTTTGTTTGAAAGATTTTACAACCCCGGTCGTAACACCAAAGACAACATTTCTTTGCCTGATATTGACATTGACATTCCCGGAAAGAAGCGCGACCAAATTATTGAAAATATTAAAGATAAGTACGGTCATGAGAATGTAAGCCAGATGGTGACGTTTGGTAGACTTCAAGGCCGTAGCGCAATTAAAGAGATTCTACGGGTCAACGAGGCTTGTGGATTTAGCGTTATGAATGAAATCACTAAATACATTCCAGATGAAGCCGCCATATCTGATCAACTATCGCAGATGGATGAGGAAGATCGCTCTATTATTCGCTGGGCATTGCAAAATAACTCAGAAGGATTATATGATTATTGTCATGTAAATGATAAAGGATATTTAGAGGGTGATTACGCTGAGTATTTTGAGCAAGCTATTAAGATTGAAGGAACACTTAAAACTCAAGGAAAACATGCTGCTGGTGTTGTCATTTCAGCAGAGCCTCTTGGTCAAGTGTGTCCTATGGTAAACTCAAAAAGTAGTAAAGAAAAGATTGCAGGTCTTGAGATGACAGACTTAGAAGCTCTAGGTCACGTTAAGTTTGACGTTCTTGCAATTAACCTATTAGATAAATTAATGTATATTGAAGCACTCATAAAGGAAAAAAATGAATAGAGATATTATAGTCTTTGACTTTGAAACCGGTGGCCGTGACCCAAGGACGTGTCAACCAACTCAGATAGCTGCGCTAGCTCTAGATGGTAGAAGTTTAAAGCTAAAAGGAACTTTTAATAGTGAGATATGGGCTGAAACAGATGATGATAAAGCAGTCAAGATGGGTTTAACACCATTAGAAGAAGGTGCGCTAAAGGTGACTGGTAAAACCAGAGAGCAGATTGCAAAAGCGCCAAAACTAAAACCCACTTGGAATAAGTTTTGCGCATTTGTTGACAAATACAACTGGAAAAGCACGCCATTCTTCGCTCCGATCCCCGCTGGTTATAATATTCTTGGCTATGATATGATAATTATTGATAGATTATGTGAAGAATTTGGACCTTGGGACAAAGAGAGGAAAAAGCAAAAGCTATTCCATCAAATTTATAAAATTGATATGATGGACAACTATTGGATGTGGACAGAAGGCGATCCATCTATTAAAACTAGAAGTATGGATAGTATTAGAGAACGTATGGGTATGTCTTCTGAAAACGCTCACGATGCGTTACAGGACGTTAAGGATACTGCTAACCTGATGATTAAGTTCATGAAGACTCATCGCGCTGTTTATAGAAACCTAAAACTTGAAAAGGCATTTGCTAACGGGAATACTTATCTATGAATTTAAGACAGCTAACTTTATTTGAATTATCGGAAGCGGCAAACCATGAAATTTCTGATGAAGATGTAATTGATGTTAGTAAGATAAAAGCTAACTTTGTTGGCGACAAGGAGATGCATAGAAAATCTAACATCATGATTTCTAAATTAAACTCTATGGATTCTGGTAAATATTTCCTTCATAAGAATACTGGTGGTTTTCCGTATGTAATAGGAACAAAAGGTAAAAAGTTATCCATAAGCACTACTAGAAATCAGTACCCCTGTATAGGTATGGGTGGAGTTGTAATAGCTATGCATAGATTAGTAGCATTAGCATTTGTAGAAAATGATGACACTTCTAAAAAACTAGAAGTAGATCATATAAACGATGACAAGTCAGACTACAGGGTAGAAAATTTACAATGGGTGACGAACGGATTTAACTCTAAAAAAGCTCAACAGAAAAGAAAAAGTAATAAAAATAATGATTGATTATAATGATGAAAAAACTTGGAATCTTTTTAAAGAGGGTAGAACCAAAGGTATCTTTCAATTAGAAAGTAATCTTGGTCGCGCTTGGTCGAAAAGATTACAACCAACTAATATTGAAGAACTTTCAGCGTTGATTGCTTTGATTCGTCCGGGATCGCTAAAAGCTATTGCAGATGGTAAGTCTATGACCCAACACTATGTTGATAGGAAGAGCGGCCTTGATATAATTAAATATCTTCATATTACTTTGACAGATATACTTGAAACTACCAAGGGCGTTCTAATCTATCAAGAACAATCTATGCGCATCGCGAAAGACCTTGCTGGGTTTAATCTTCAAGAAGCAGATGTTCTGCGTAAGGCTATTGGTAAGAAGAAGGCAGACCTCATGGCGGAAGTCAAGAAAGACTTTCTCATTGGTTGTGAAAAGGTTGGAAAGGTCGATAAAGAAATCGCAGAAGAAATATTTGGGTGGATTGAGAAATCTTCGCGATATTCATTTAATAAATCTCACGCTGTGTGCTATGCAATCAACTCTTACAAGAGTGCTTGGTATAAAGCAAACTACACCAAAGAGTTCTTTTTGTCATACCTAACCTACGCGAATGAAAAGCAAGATCCCCACCAAGAAGTGTATGAACTTGTTTCCGAAGCAAAGTTATTTGACATTGAAGTAAAGTTACCAAATCTTAATAAGTGGGATAAAAACTTCTTCATTGAGAAAAATAAAATCTACTTTGGGATCAAGGACATAAAGTCATTAACCGGTGTTAATGGAGATAAAGTTATCAATGCAATTAAAAATGCGCCAAAGACTAAAACGTGGATGGACATCTTGATTAATCTATCTCCAATTATTAACTCCACTGGTTTTAAGGCGCTTTGCTCCATTGGATTCTTTTCCACAAAGTCTACTGGTGTAACAAGGAATAAAGCGTTGTATGAATATATGATCTTTAAGAATTTAACCAAAGCAGAGTTAAAGTGGGTAACTGATAATTATAAATCTAAGAAGTGGAATACATTAAAAGATTGTTTTGTTGATCTTGCTCCAACTAAAAAAGAGGGTGGCGGAACCAGCAAAGTTGATAGAAAGCAAATTATTGAAAATGAAATCCACTTTCTAGAGAACCCACCTTATAGCCTTGACGACGATCCAGACTGGATCATCGAACAAGAAAAGAAGTATTTAGGATGTCCAGTGTCTCTGTCTAGAGTAGAGTCGTCTGACACTTCTCACTCTAATACAACCTGCAAAGAGATTCTAGATGGCAAGTATGGTAAAGATATTTGTATTGTAGCAAATGTCAGTAGGATGCAAAAGCATAAATGCAAGAAGGGAAAAAGCGCTGGCAAAGAGATGTGTTTCTTGACACTAGAAGATGAAACATGTTCTATTGACAACGTGGTTGTTTTTCCAGAAACAACAGAGAAGAGTAAATATATATTAGATGAGGGTCTGAACTTACTGTTCTGTGGAGAAGTAGAAAAGAACGGATCTTTTATTATTAATAAAATACACGAAATATAATTGACTTTTTCAAGGTTCGATAGTATAATATAGAGTAATACATTTTTTGGAGGAATTGATGAATAATTGTACATTTACTGGGTATCTTTTACATGACCCACAAATTGAAACAGGGGATTTAGACGGTGGAGCTAGTTGCTGTACTGTTAAATTGGTCACTTACGAGTATCGTAAAAATAAACGTGGTGAAAAAAAGAAAGTTCCCACAACCATCACTCTGCAAGCATGGGCGTCTGGCGCAGAAACAATTGCCAAACTTGGCAAGAAGGGAACTAAAATGACTGTCTACGCCTCTGCTAGAAACGGTTTTATGAAAACAGATAGTGTTGACGATATTGTATTTAGAATTAATGAATTTGACTTTGGATGCTTAGATAAGGAATAAAATGAGAAAGAAAAGAATTCTATTTTGTAGTGAAGCTACATTCCTTAATACTGGTTATGCTACATACACAAGAGAAATATTAAATTACTTGCACTCGACAGGCAAGTACGATATCGCAGAAATGGCATCCTACGGTCAAAAGAATGATCCAAGAGCCGCGAATATTCCTTGGAAGTATTATGGTGTATCGCCAAATACTGACTGCGAACCAAAAGCATCTAAAGAAGAAATCGACACATATAATTCAAACCCAACAAACCAGTTTGGCTCGTGGGCATTTGAACATGTTTGTCTAGACTTCTTGCCAGATTTTGTTTGTGATATTCGTGACTTCTGGATGCTTGACTTTGCAGAACGGTCTCCATTTAGACCATATTTTAAGTGGGTTGTAATGCCGACTGTTGACGCAAGACCTCAAGCAAGACAGTGGATAGCAACATACGCTGGAGCAGACGCTTGCCTCACTTATTCGGATTGGGCCGGAGGTGTGCTTAAAGATCAGTCTGGAGGTAAAATTAATTATCTAGGAAGTTCGCCCCCTTCTGCTCATCCGGCATACTCGCCAGTAGAAGATAAGAAAGCTCACAAGTCTTCTATGGGTATCAATCCAGAATATAAAGTTATTGGCACAGTGATGCGCAATCAAAGGCGCAAACTGTATCCAGATTTATTCGAGGCATTTAAAAAGTTTCTAGATAAGTCAAAGGATAAAAAATATTATCTTTATTGTCATACCTCTTATCCAGATTTAGGCTGGGATATTCCTGAGTTATTGCATCAGCATGGGCTATCTGCACATGTATTATTTACATATATTTGTCCAGAAACAAAACAGCCGTTCGTTTCTACGTTTAAAGGTCCACTGGCTCAATCGCCATATACCGGAAAGTGGGGTTCTTCACTATCAAATGTAAAAAACGGTCTTTCCTATGAAGACCTGTCAAAAGTTATGAACTGTTTTGACCTTTATACTCAATATGCAAACTGCGAGGGATTCGGACTCCCTCAAGTAGAAGCTGCGGCGTGTGGCGTTCCCGTTTGCGGAACTGATTATTCCGCTATGGAAAGTGTTTTAAGGAAGCTAGAAGGGTTCACTATCACGCCAGCAGCTTTA
>Ga0255758_10005412_pt1 | contig 10433 bp, 9 predicted proteins | sample 011ome_24_FD_179958 | JGI IMG/M metagenome (GOLD analysis project Ga0255758, IMG submission 179958) | Coastal salt marsh microbial communities from the Groves Creek Marsh, Skidaway Island, Georgia - 011513CT metaG (version 2) | ecosystem: Environmental > Aquatic > Marine > Intertidal zone > Salt...
TCTCCCCAAAGTGATGATTATATCAAAGCTTTTATAATCGTCGTCTGCGATTTGTTTTTGCGCTTCCGACTCGAACGAGAGAGAGAGAGAAGCCTCTTCCTCGTTTTCGTGCCTTTGCTCGTCTTTTGCGGAGCTTTCAGGAGAGAGCACTGAGTAGTTTTCTCTCGCGCTTTTGATTTTGGATTAATGGTGATTTCAAAGTATCTTTATATGCGTCTTTTTTTGTGGTTACGAGACGACGATGAGAATATAGAAAGGCAACGATGATGACGACGATGATAATGATGATCTGTGTTGCACTATTACTAATAATGAATAAATCATTTAATTCTTTTCGCGGCTTGTTTGACGTTTATTCGTTTCCTGGGATCGTTCTCGCACAAATCGCAGACGACGTCCCACATGTTCGCTTCGTCCAAGACGGCGAAATCGCAAGAGGTTTGGGTGAACAGAGCGCCTTTGACTGGAGCACCATCCTCTCTCCATTTTCTCAAATCGTTTCCGTAGGTTTGGATTAAACTCGTTCGCATGGAGCTCATGCTTGTTTCGCTGTAGAGTTGCGGGACGGCGAAGCGTAAGAGGGTCATGCCGCACGAGTAGCTGTCGAATTTTTCCGTCGGGACTTCGCCGGTGGAGGAGATTTTCGCGCCGAAGTTTACGCCGAGCAAGTTTTTGGTCATGCCACCAAAACCGTAGCCAGACCCGGTGGTTTCGAACTGTTCGGGAGCGCCGTAGGTCGGGTCGAATATCGCCCCGCTCTCGAGGATTCTCTTCTTGCCGATTTTCAAATCGCACGCCGCGCCGGCGTCGATCATGACGAACCTCTTCGCCGAAGATTTCCCGTAACTCTCCTCCGCGATTAAAATATTCGCCGGTTTCACGTCCCTGTGAATAATACTCGCCGCGTTCACTTTACCCACCGACTCTAACAAAGTCTTCGCGCCCAACTTCAAAATCTCCGCGTCCGTCGCTTTCGGTTCTCCCATCGCCCTTTTCACCTCTTCGAAGCACCCGTTCTCGCCTTTTCTTAAACACGTCTCCAACGTCGTCGACCCTTGGTACCCGAACACTAAGTACACGTTCGCCCCGGCGACGCCTATAAAAGGTGCCGCGCCGTCGTTGTTTTTCAATCGGTTCAGCACGTTCAGCTCGTCCTGGTAGAAGGAATCCACGTCTCGCCCCATTTTTTTGTTCATCGATTTCAGAACCACTCGAGTGGTGGTCGTTTTCCCTCCTTTCTTTGTTTCATCTTTCAACTCGCCTAAAAACACCGACCCGAACGCGCCTTCGCCGATTTTAACGCCTTTTTTTACCCGTGTTAAGGATATGTCGATTTTGGGGGCGTTCAATTCGTCTTGGTCCACCGAGCCGAGTTGAAAGGCGTGGACTTTGAGTGAACATTTTGACGATGATTTTCCCGACGGGGAAGACTTTTTGCCGGCAAAAGAACAGGACGCGAAGAAGGAGGAACTGTGTCTCGCGGATAAATATACCGACGACTTTTGATGAGAGGATGATGACGACGATGAAGACGCATTTGGTCGGAGTATTCTCGTCGTTTGCGGCGCGTAAGATATCATCATCAGGTTGCTTTGTGTTGATGTGTTAAAAAGATATGGAGAGATAAGGAAGATATTCGAGAGAGGAGTTTGACGAGCGAAGCATCATTAAGAGGAGAGCATCTGAAGCTAAAAAAGAAACGACTTAAAAACGAGTTTTGTTGTTGGTCTCCTCATATCTGTTAGTATTAGTATTACAACAAAGACTGCTGAAAAAGTGCTTCCCACTTCTTTCCATCTCGCTCGGGCCCGCCGTCGCCTTCTTTCGTCCCGATGACGAACGCTTTGTTTCTCGCCAAATCGCTCGCCAAGCTAAACGCGACGCAATCGGCAACCGCGATTCGACTCGTTTCTTGCGGGTCGAAGTCGTCTCCGAGTTTGATTTCCACCTGACGTCGTTCCGAGCTTGTGGCTTTTAAGAGCGTGTTCAAATCGTACGACGTGTACGGACCGTCGGTGAGTCGTCCCGGGCGGACGATGGTGTAATCGAACGTATCGTCGTTTTCTTTCTGCGTCTGTTCTAAATATTTCTCCGATTTCCGCTTATATTTCAAAACGCCGAATAAGTTCAAGATGACGTACGGCATTGAATCCGTTCTCGTCACCCCAACCGAGGAGATCAACACGAACCTGCTCTTGTCATTGTTGTTATTCGTATCACTCGTATTCCTTTGATTAAAGCAAATCTTCCGCGCCGCGCGGATGACGTTCGCGGTCGCAATATCGTCCGTCTGTTCCGGCCCGTTGTTCTCTTTCCACCGCTGCGACGGGAACGCCGTCGTTCCTAAACAGCACACGATATCCACCACCGCTTTCGCTTCTTCTCCTCCTTCCGTCATTATCGCGTCTAAAACCTTCTCCACGTCCTTTTCCTCTCTGACGTCTACTTCGGTCACTCGCAATCTTGCGTTTGTTGATGACGACGACGACGACGACGAAGCTGGAGAAGCGTTGTTTTTCGTCTTAAGTTTAGCCTCGCCCGTCTCTTTATTTCGGCACATCGCGTGGACGACGTCGTATCTTCTGTTCTCGTCGAGGAGGAGTTTCGCGCAGACGAGTTGTCCGACGCCACCAGTCGCTCCAAACACGATTGCAATTCGTTTCGTTTGGTCTTCTTCTTTTGTTTCGGTTTCGTTCGTCGACGCGACAGCAACGGCACGTCGTCGTCGTCGTTCTCGTCGTGAAGGTCTTCTCGATGACGACGACGACGACGAAGTCGCCTTTAACGAAGGAGCCGCAGCAGAGCGCATTGTTATGGTATTAAAACGTGTGTTTGTAATGACGAAAAGATACGCGAAAATTACTCAGATGTAAAAAATGTCACACGCATCTCACTTCTTACCGTGGAATGTATATCACAACAAGCTGATGATTTTGTCTTTTTGATGAGAAGAAGCACATCTCTCGTCGTGCTTTTAATGTGTCTCTCTTTTATATCTCGCCTTCCCTTTGTTTGGCACGGGATGATGATGATCTCAATTTTTATTATCCGAGTCCAACGCCTCCGCCGTTTCCGAGACCACCGCCGCCGTTTCCAAGCCCGCCAGCGTTTCCAAGCCCGCCAGCGTTTCCAAGCCCGCCAGCGTTTCCAAGTCCGCCTTCGAGAGTACCGCCGCCAAAGTTAGAAGGCTGAAAGCTTTCTTGCGAAGGTTCTTGTTCTCCTCCTCCGCCGCCTCCGCCTTCTTCTTCTTGGGAGGAGTAATCTTCTTGGGAGGAGTAATCTTCTTGCGAGGAATAATCCTGCTCTCCTCCACCGCTTTCTTCTTGCGAGGAGTAATCTTCTTGCGAGGAATAATCCTGCTCTCCTCCACCGCTTTCTTCTTGCGAGGAGTAATCTTCTTGCGAGGAATAATCCTGCTCTCCTCCTCCGCTTTCTTCTTGCGAGGAGTAATCTTCTTGCGAGGAATAATCCTGCTCTCCTCCTCCGCTTTCTTCTTGCGAGGAGTAATCTTCTTGCGAGGAATAATCCTGCTCTTCTCCTCCTCCTTCTCCTTCTCCTTCTCCTGGTTGTTCATCGACTCCTTCGTCGATACCATTCAAAGCGTTTTCTTCTCCCTCGACATCCGGTAAAGTTCCTTCTTCTTCTTCCGTCGCCGCTTCGGTCGGCTCGCGGACCGGTTGGTCGTCTTCCCCCGATCCGTCTTCTTCTCCTCCTTCTCCTCCTTCTTCTTCTTCTTCTTCGCCGTCAACGTCGACACCGTCTATACCTTCGATGGGATCGGGTACATCTGGATCTTGCTCTCCTGCGGTCACCGGATCATCCACCGGATCTAGAACCGCATCGGTCAATTGCTCTTCGGACAAATCTCCCGGTTGAGGATCGCCCGCGGCTGCCTCGTCCGGCGTTAAGGGTTCATCCGCAGGCACCTCATCAACAGCGGGCGCGTCAAAACCACATCCTCCAATATTTCGGCACTCATCAGCGCCGAGACTTTCCACCGGTTGTGGCGGTTGCACGATTGTTTTTTGAAAGATATTAATGTTGATGTTCACGTTGTTATTGATGACGTTCACGAAGGTTGGCGAAGAGATGTATCGCGTCGGCGACCACTCGCAGTATTCGCATCGACCGTAAATCGGTTTAATGATTGGAACAAATCTCACCTCCAAAGCGTACGCCAGGCAATTGTAGCACCCAACGACGCCGCCGTAGTACTGACTTGGAACTTGTTTACACCAACCGCAACACCCGGGTCGATACGCAATCACGCAGTCTCGACACAATGGCGGAGGAGCCTGAATCAACATTTCCCAAGGCAGATTTCTGCACCACGACGCGCAGCAATACTCCAGAGAGCACGAAAATGGTTTCACTCTCCTCGCGCACTGAGGCACCGCGCACTGGCGTATTTTCACCCTCTGTCTTCTCGAGATCAAAAAGCACCACGGGTTGGAACACACACGCGCTCTTTGCAACAAAGCGCGTCGATACGATGCTGGTAAAGAAGTCTCGTTTTGTTCTTGCGCGAAACCGAAACACGCGGTGAAGCCATCGCCCGAAAAAGATGAGACTGAGAGCAAAACGACGAGAGAGAATAAAAGGAGGAGGACAACGGATGATGATTTCCTCCTCGCGAACATCTCACCGCGCATCGACGAAAGCGCGTACAGATGTGTCTCTCTTTTGTATCTCTAACAACAAAAAGTTGTTCAAAGTATTTCGGGGTGCAAATCGAAAAGACGTTATTAATTTAACAACACCAACAACAAAAAAAAGAACAAAGAGCAGGCATTGTACTTGTTTTTTGCCTCCTGCGAAATGCAAAGAGAGAATCTCAAAGTCACACGCGAAAAAAAGGAGGAAAGTAAAATCGAGAGGCGGATATTTCTTCTTTCGCGAATACTGGGACGAGATTTTGCTTCCTCCAGTCCTCGTCAGCTTTCAAAGAGAAGAGATTTTTCTTCACGACGAGACTAAAAAACTGGACTCATCCGACCTCTCGTTATCACATATAATCATCTCAAGTCTCATCGCATCACTTGCGTTTTCCGTCGTCGTAACACAAAACGCTCCGTTATCGTAACACAGACACGCGCGCGCGCGAGAACACGAGAACGAGAAACGACTGATTTTACGAACGGAGAATGTCATCGTCAGCATCGGGGGCGGTATTGAAAAACGCAACAACATCTTTTTTCTCGTCTAAGAAAACGATCATCAAAACGAATACGAAGAATACCACCTTAAAGAATACTAAGAAAAGAATGAAACCATCATCGTCGAAAGCCGCGACGGCGGTGTTACAAACCGAACACAAAGGAGGTTCTTTAATCTCGTCCACGTCCGAATGGAACGCACTGAAAGAACACGTGAAAGATATCGAGAAGACACATCTGAGAGATTTGTTGAAAGATTACAATCGGTGCGAGAATTTGACCTTGGAACACGACGGCGTGTACGTGGATTACGCGAGACAACGCGTGACGGAAGAAACGATGGAGAAGTTATACGCGTTGGCGAGAGCGAGCGGGGTGAAGGAGAAAATCAACGCCATGTTTTCAGGGGAAGCGATGAACTCGACGGAGAACAGAGCGGTTTTACACGTCGCGACGAGAGCGCCGAGGTCGAAAGTCATCAACGTGGACGGGTCGAACGTCGTGCCGGACGTGCACGACGTGTTGGACAAGATTAAAGACTTTTCGGACCGGGTGAGAAACGGTGAATGGGTCGGGCACACGGGATTACCGCTGACAGACGTCGTGTGCGTTGGGATTGGCGGGTCGTTTTTAGGGCCGTTGTTTGTGCACACGGCGTTGAAGACGAACCAATCGCACGCCGCGGACGCGCAAGGGAGAAATTTGAGGTTTTTAGCCAACGTCGATCCGGTGGACGTGGCGAGAGCTTTGAACGGGTTGAACCCAGAAACGACGTTGGTTGTGGTCGTCTCGAAAACGTTCACCACGGCGGAAACTATGTTAAACGCGAGAACGGTGCGACAGTGGATCATCGCCGCGTTAGGTAAAGAGGCGGTGAGCAAGCACATGGTGGCGGTATCGACCAACTTGAAGTTAGTCAGCGAATTCGGCATCGACCCGAAGAACGCGTTTGCGTTTTGGGATTGGGTCGGCGGGAGATACTCCGTCTGCTCTGCGGTAGGCATGTTGCCGTTGGCGTTGCAATACGGGTTCGAGACGTGCGAACAGTTTTTGAAAGGCGCGTGGAGCATGGACGAGCACTTTGCGACGGCGGAGTTTGAAAAGAACTTGCCGGTGACGCTCGGTTTGATTTCCACGTGGAACGTCTCGTTTTTGGGTTGCGACGCGAGAGCTATTTTACCGTACTGTCAAGCGCTCGCTAAGTTAGCGCCGCACATTCAGCAAGTCGCCATGGAATCCAACGGGAAAGGCGTCACCATCGACGGGACGCCGGTGGATTATCCAACCGGTGAGATTGATTTCGGAGAACCCGGTACGAACGGCCAACACTCGTTTTACCAGTTGATTCACCAAGGCCGCGTGATTCCGTGCGATTTCATCGGCGTGATTAAATCTCAGCAATCCGTATACTTGAAAGGCGAAATCGTTTCCAACCACGACGAGTTGATGTGCAACTTTTTCGCGCAAGCGGACGCGTTGGCGGTTGGTAAAACGCCCGTGGAATTGAGAGCGGAAAATTGTCCGGACACGCTCATCCCGCACAAAACCTTCACCGGTAACCGACCGTCGTTATCGATTATGCTCCCTGAATTGAACGCGTACACTACCGGGCAACTCTTATCGTTGTACGAACACCGCGTCGCGGTACAAGGCTTCGTGTGGGGGCTGAACTCCTTCGACCAATGGGGCGTCGAACTCGGTAAAGTTTTAGCGACTCGAGTCCGAGCGACCATGCACGACAAACGAAACGAAGGGAAAATGTTGGACTCCAGCGACGGATACAATCACAGCACGGAGAGAATGTTGAACAGATACTTACAAGGTAAAGCGCAGTTGAAATACGACACTCCGAGCGACGTCTTTCCGTGCGATTTGATCAATAGCGAAGAGTGCAGACCGCCTTCCAGTTACGCTTAAAACTATATATAAATAATAATAAATATAAAAAAGAGAGAGAAGAGGGAGAAGAAGAAGTAAAGAAGAAGAAGAAGAAGAAGAGTGAAACGCAGAGAACACGCAGCCACGAGCCTGCGACGACGACGACGACGACGACGACGACGTAAAGCAAAATAATAGAAACAGAGAGAAAAAGAGAGAGAGAAAAAGAGAGAGAGAGAAGAGAGAGAAGAGAGAGAGAGAAAGAGAGCGCAAAAAGCGATTCAAGTTCACGCACTACTTTGTAACAGCATCACACATATCCAAATATGTTCACATTTTTCCCTCTTTTGAGAGAATTTGAGAGAAAATATCTCACAAAATTTGCTCAAATTCCTCTCATCGCTCTCTCTCGTTGTCGCACAAAAATGTTCGCCTCTGTCTCCTTTTCGACGACAAACTCATCGCACGCTTTCGCTTTAAATCGTTGTTCACGTCGTCATCATCGTTCAGCGACCAAAACCCCGATTATTATTAGTGCGGAAATGGAAGTCCCGGAAGTCAAAGGCTTGTCAAAAGATCCCTGCGATACGTTCGAGTGCAAAGGAACGTCACCCGCGGTGGAATCAAGTTTACGACAACTCGCCCGAGATTTACGAGACGGGAAAGATTCGAACAGAAGCATCTTCCCGTACGCGAAAGACGTGCGGTTTTCAGACGGCGCGAGACGATTCTCGGGGAGCGAGAAGTTTAAGAGTTGTAACTGCGAGTTGAATTCGATATTCGGAGGGGAGAAAATATCTTCGAGCGATAACAGTAAAACTAACAATAACGATAATATAAGGAATAGAAAGTTTACGAACTGGGTGGATTCGATCGAGGTGTTACCAGGCGGGAGCGTGGCGAAGATTTTGTGGCGGATAGAGAGTAAAGACGGGAAGGCGAAGGTGAAGGTGGAGACGACGTTGGAGATGAATTTAATCACGGGGAAAGTTTTATCGCAGGACGATCAGTGGACGTTTTTGAAAGGCGGGGAGATTATCGAGTCGAAGAGAAAAGCGTTGGCGGTTCCGGATAAGGTTGGGAACGCGATGGATGAAATTATGCGAACCGTGGACGACGCGACGCGAGCGGCGAGGGAGTTAGTCAATAGTAAAAATGGAGGCGAGGATGATTTCGCGGTGGATCCGAACGATCCGATGAAGTTTTTCTCCTACGAGAATAATCAAAATCGAAACTTGAGCGAGTTTGCATTGCTGCTGGCGTTGCTCTTTTTTATTAGTAAATTGTACGAACAGGTTGCGCTGCTTAAGTAAAGTAATAATATACTAGTAATAAAGGACAAAAACCGAGATTGGTGGACCATACTACTACTGTGCATCTAAACGCAATTTAATAATAACTACTACTGCTACTGCGACATCTACTACTCCTACTACGGAGTTTTCTGTCCGTTGTTTGTCTCTATCAAATTTGCCGCTTTGCAATCTTCTTTTAACAACAAACGTTTTTTCGGCGTCGGAAGCTTGTTAATCTCCTTCGTATTTCCGTGTTCGGTTTGCGCGACGAGATCTTCTAAAAATCTCCCTAAATCGTTATCAGTCGATTCCATGAGCGACCCTAAGATGGCATTCGCTGTTTCCATCGTATCTTCTGGCTTTTCCATGAGATCGGCGATTTTATCGAGTTCTAACTCCGTGACGTGGTGGCCAAACTCGTCGTCTTCTTCTTCGTCTTCTTCCACGTCTGAAAACGCGAGCTCTTCTCGTTCGATGTTTTTATTACTTTTCGCTGAATTCATAGTTGGCGTAGGATTTGGCGTTCTGCCCGTCTTCTTGTGCAACGTGCGCACGATGACATCTGCAATCTTTTCTCGAACGTTCGCATCGTCTAAAGACTGCTTGTATATCGTTTGCTTGTGCTTGCGTTGCGGCGCCGCTTGCTTCTTCTTGTTTCTTCTCTCCTGATGATTCGTTGTATTCGTCGCCGCGGCAATATTTTGTTCCACCTCAACTCGTTGCTGTCGCGGCCGCGCTGCTGCTGCTCCTGTTGTTGCGTCTGCTGCTGCTACTGCCAACACTTCTGCTGCTGTACCATCTTCGTCCTCTCCCCTCGCCGCTATTATGCCAACCACGCCTTCCCTCCCGTCGTCGTCGTTCCGCAACCCCGCCGTTGTCTCCTTTTCCTCCTCCTCCGTCGCGATGTTCCCGAACGCCTCCTCGCACTGTCGAAAGATCATCTTCATCGGTTCGTTCGTGCTTTTCTTTCTTCTCAGCTCTTTCGCTTTCATGGATAAAAACTCTCCCATGATTTCGCGCAGCGGTTTCACTCTCGGCAGGAGAGCTTCTTTGTCTTCGTCTTGACTTCCATTTTTGGTCCCCAACGCGTTCAACATCTGCACCATCATCAGTTTCTTCTTCTTCTTCTTCTTTAACTTCGTATTATTCTCCTCTTTTTCCTCCTCCTTTTCTGAAAATGATTTTGGTGTCTTCAGTCTTCGTTTCATCTCTTTCGTCATCTTCTCCGCCGCGTCTTTATACCCGTTCGATTGGAGGAAGTTGTACACCAACGCGAACATGTCAAAATCGGACGGAGTGGAGTTTACGTTTTGTTTTCTTTTTAAACTGTTCGTCTTATTTTCGTTCACATCGTCGCTCCCATTCTCGCTCGCGTTTCTCGTCATCGCGTTTGTTCTCTCTCTCTCTCTCTCTCTTCGGAAGTAAGCGCTCTCTGATGATGAATAATGACCGGAGAGAAACAAATGAGGAAAATTTTGAATTTAACGCACAAGCAAGAAGAGGAAAAGCGCGTATATGCGTGTCTATTATTTCACAGTCTTTCTCTCTCTCTCTCTCTAATTCTGTTCGTACAAGAAGTTTTGTTTGTTTTTGTGTTTTTATGAACTGTGTAACTCGCCGTCTTCGTATCGCCAACCATATGGTAATGGACAGTTGTTGTCGAGGAGATATTGTAAACATTCGGGATGATTTTTCTCGTGCGCGAAGCGCACGGCGTCAGAGTTCCACGGCGCTTTGGCGGTTTCGTGCAAGTATTTCAAACAGTCCAAGTGGCCGTTCATGGCCGCCCACCGACACGCATACTCGTCAAATTGATCATACTTACGCTCGACAAGATATTCGAGTATGTGAAGATGACCATTTCTAGCCGCCCCAGCGGCAGTTGCCCAATCCCAAGGCGCTTTGACTTCTTCGCGTAAGTATTTGATTATCTCGAGATGACCGCCATCGGCAGCATATGCACACGCATAATCATTAACAGGACACTTATTTGCAACGCAATACTTTACCATTTCTAGATTACCTTGACGTGCGGCCGCTTGAATCGTCCTTCCATCCCACTTACACTTTTTCTCCTCTCGCGCCCACTTGAGCAACTCGAGTT
>Ga0255758_10005419_pt1 | contig 10425 bp, 15 predicted proteins | sample 011ome_24_FD_179958 | JGI IMG/M metagenome (GOLD analysis project Ga0255758, IMG submission 179958) | Coastal salt marsh microbial communities from the Groves Creek Marsh, Skidaway Island, Georgia - 011513CT metaG (version 2) | ecosystem: Environmental > Aquatic > Marine > Intertidal zone >...
AAGACTACAATGGTGTTTATTACATCTTAGAAACAGAGATAAAATATGCCCCAAAAACCCGAAGGTTATATGCGATTTACTGAGATTGTTGTATAATTTTTGTGAGCATGATGAGGTTTTGCAAAACATGATATTAATAATCACATCAATGGCATCACGTATGCAAGTAAAATTAACCGACTACCAAAAAAATAAAAAATGAAAACTTCAATAGTTACAGTAACATACGACAAAGATATTGAGTTTTTAAAGTACAACCTTAAGTCTATCAAAAAATTTTGCAAAGGATATCACGACAACATAGTAATTATAGACGACCATGAAAACGACTGTGTAGAAACACAAAAATATTTGGATTCAGTAGGGCAAAAATATTTCATAAACAAAGAAGCAAAACAAGTTAAAGTGGGATATGTACGACAACAATATATGAAATTGTTAAGTGATAAATATGTTTCAAAGGACACAGATTACATTTGTCACATTGATTCAGACAGCATATTCAAAAAGGAACATACACCAGATAGATTTTTTAAAAACAATAAACCCATTTTAATAAAAAACAATTATAGTAAATTACTAAAAGCATTTGCGAAACGAGGTGAAAATCCTAAATTGATTTTAAGGTGGAGAGAAACTACATCAGAAATTCTTAAATTAAATGTTGAGTATGAATTCATGTTTAGAATGCCTTTAGTTTATCCGAAGAATCTAACTAAACTTGCACGAGAATATATTGAAAAAATTAACAATACCTCTTTTTTAGATGCCTTAAAGGATTTACCTATCATGTCAGAATATAACATTTTGGGTGCATTTGCACACCAATATGCATTTCAAGACTTTTTTTGGATTGATAGATGGGGCGATGAAAAACTCATATACGAAACAAATTACGATGATATATTTGGTCATTACAGTAGCAGAGAGTTTTATCAATCAGAAAGATATGTTGATTTAAGTAAAACAGATAATGAACTAAGCAGAATTATAAACAAAGAGATATGATAAATAAATCAAAAAAATTTATATTTATACACCCCCCAAAATGCGCGGGAACAAGTATAAGGTTAGCATTACGAGATCATTATAAATCTTATCACAAAAATAGAGAACTGGAACCTTTTGGTATAGATTTATCTAGTGAAGGCATTAATTATCGAGTATCCGTCCACAGCACCTTATCTAAATTTATTGAATTTATTAACGACAGACATGGCATAAATTTTTTTAACAAAAAAGACTGGTATATATTTACAGTAATAAGAAACCCTTTTGATAGAATTGTTTCATTTTATCATCATTGCGCAACCCATAGAAATCTTTTATTGACATTTAATGATTGGGTCTGCATGAATTTAGAGAAAGAAGTTTTTACGTTAGATAAAACATACAAAAAAATGTTTCATCACAATAACGAACTATGCATAGATCATTTTATAAGACAGGAGAACATAGAGCATGATGCGAAAATAGTTTTTAATAAATTAGGAATTACTGATTACAACTTCTATCATGAAAAACATAATACTAATCGCACAGAGTATGATTACAGAAAATACTATAACAAAAAAACCAAGCAAATAGTTTCAAAATTATTTGAGTGGGATATAAATTACTTTGGATATAAATTTTAGAATTAGCATTATGTTATCCTTATTCGGGCAAAAGATAAAAATTAAATGAACAATAATGTAATATGTTATTATTCTAATATAAAAAATTATAAATTTTCTGATGAAAGTTTATTGTTAATAAATTCGTGGAAAGAAAACTGGAAACAAAAAGGGTGGAATCCAATTGTGCTGGACGAGAATTATGCACGATCAAATAACAGTTTAAATGAAATTGATATTAATGACTTTGAAAGCAATTTATATAAATTCTCAAGCAATAATCCTTCTTATTTAATACAATGCTATTTGCGTTGGTTTGCATATACAGAATTTATTTTTAAAAATGGTGATGCATTGTGGTGTGATTACGATGTGTACAATCATTCATTGGAGTACAATATCTTTGAATCAAAATATGGAAAACCATCTCTTCATTGCGGTTCGGGTGCAGTTGGTTTCATGGATTTGGATATTTCAGAAAAATGGTTAAATTACTTAAAAGAATTTTACAAACACGATTCTACTAATATTACCAACACAGAATTTGAAGAAATTTTCAAAAATGAAGATATAAATGATATGATGATATTAAAATCTTTTGCTGATTCAAACCCTGATGTTGAATGGCGCCCTTTGAGTTTTAATTTTAACTGGGATCGTTCTGTGATAGATGTAAAAATAATGAATGAACACTGGAGCTTATTTCATGTTCACGGAGGAATTCGCTCTCGCAACAATGGCAATCAATTTCAATCAATAGATATTCCTGCAGAATGTGTAACTAGAAGTGAAATCAAATCTTATGTAGAAAAGCTATTAAATTATAAATAATTACTAAACAATGACAATTACTAACAATAGACCGCTAATTTTTATCCACATTGGTAAATGCGGTGGCTCTACAATAACCAACACCTTAAATAATAATAATATTAAATTCAATAGGGTTCATGTAACCTGTCCTCAATATCAGTCTGACAAGAAATATCTTATTGCAATAAGAAACCCAGTAGAAAGATTCGTATCTGCTTTTTGTTGGAGAAAGTTTTTAGTGTCAAGGAACCATGAGCCTTGGCAAAAAGATAGGTTTCATGGAGAGTATAATTTTTTTCAAAAATTCACAACAATAGAGAGCTTAATGCAGAGCGATATTACAATACTAGAAAAACAATATGTTCACCATATAAAAGAAGACATACATTTTTATCTTGGTGACTTCGTAAATCAATGTGACCCAACTAATGTAATGGGTGTTGTTTGCACGGAAAATTTAAACAAAGATCTTGAAAACATTTTTAATATTAAAAATGAACTCCATATAAACAATAATAGCAAAAGTAAAAAGAAACTCAAAGAAGAATATCGTGAACCTTTAAAAAAATATCTTCACAAAGATTATTTGGTTATAGAAAAATTAAATAATTTAAAACTTCTTACAAGAGAACAATATGAAATACTTTCGAGATAAATAATGGGCGGAGAAAGCACAGATCAAGAAAAATTAAACCATACACTAGAATCTGTGGTTAAAATATTACATGAAGAGGGTGTGACCGATTGGTTTATCTTTTACGGCACTTTGCTTGGAATTGTGCGCGAGGATAGCTGTATAGATGGTGATGATGATGTTGATATAATGATAAATTACGACTTTAAACAGTTATTGCGTATATTTGAAAAAAGAGGCTTTACTTTTAGAGTGATAGAAAACAAGTTGCTAAAAAGTTTACCAACAAAAGAATTCGCATCTTTTGATTTTTATTTTTGCGAAGTAGATAAAGAAAAAAATTGGTTAATGCATTGGGTAAACAATTCCTTAACAACAGTTACTAATCCATATATAGATTCAAGTTCAAAAACTTTTCATTCGATAACATGGAAATCAACAACACTCAATTTACCTAATAATTATATGGACAAAATCATCAAAATGTATGGTGAAAATTGGAACAAGCCTCAGTCAAATACAGCGCTTTTCCGCAATAGGAGTATATAGATAAGTGGACAAACAATATTGGGATAAATTTTATAAAAATCACTCAAACAGAGTTGATATTTCTGAGTGTAGCACTTTTGCTAGTTTTTGTTGTGAGAACTTTTTCGACAAAGAATCAAAAACCATTGTAGATCTTGGTTGCGGAAAAATACGCAAAAGATATTGAGTATTTTGGGTATGAATTTGGAGAGAAATAAATAATGGCCATCGTCAACAACAAACATCAATTTATTTATATGCACCCTCAAAAATGTGCAGGTGGCGCATTATCTAATTTGCTAAAAAGAGAATTCTCAGATACAAATCTGCATATTGAAAAAAACCATCATCCAAACTTCTCGGATGTTGTTGAATTGACGAATCAACCTCTTGAGAAATATTTTAAGTTTGGAGTAACGAGAAACACTTATGATCGTGTAGTGTCTATGTATTTTCATGCAAAAAAACATAACAATTACACACAGGATTTTGATCATTTTGTTTTGAGATCACTTAGTTCATGGTTTGGAATGCAAAATAAGTTTACATATCAAAACGAATACATGATGGATTATATTATACGTTTTGAGCATTTCGCAGAAGATGTAAAGAATGTAATGAATAAACTTGGAGTTTATGATTTTGAGTTAGAATACATTACACACAATACACAAAGACCCACATCAGATTATCGTTCATTTTATAATGAACATACAAAGAATCATGTGCATAATGCTTTTATGTGGGAAATAAATAAGTACAACTACGAATTTTAGGTGCTTAAATGAATAACAATGTAATATCCTACTATCAACCTATATCGGGTGAAAAATTTTCTAATGAGAATACATAGTAAACTTAAAGCAGATTTGGATTACCTGCAGGTATATCAAAATACAAAAAAAATTCATTTCCGAGACGAATGCTTAATTGAAAATTGGCATTTATTGCAACCTGACTGTCAAGGTATAACTATTAAGGCAAGGCAGTTGGAAGCACTTGGCACTCCTCAATACAAAACAAACAGAAGAAAAGTTCCTGTCCCAATAAAAATAAACGAGATTACGAGGGGTTTAATACCTAATGCCCAGACATATAATAAAGTTTTGCTTTTGCAAAATGCTTTCGCCTCAAATTATTGTCATAGCTTGATAGACAATCTACCAACCATTTTATATCACGATAGAAACTCAGATGCAGATGTTATCTATACCCTTGGATCAAAACTTCTTATCGACCAACTCAAATATCATAACATACATTTAAATAAAACTATATTTTTAAACCTAGATGAAACCGTTTCTTTTAACTCGCAAGCTGTATGTTGCATCAACTCAAACCCAGACACCAGACATCGTAAAATACTTCTAAATTTTATAAATGAATGTGTGAATCATTCAGTCAATTGTAAATCCACTACGGGTATAAAAAATAGATTAATATATGCCACTAGAAATTATTCTGATCCAAATTTGCAGATATGTAGAAAAATGCAAGATGATAACGAGTTAGGGATAATAAAATTATTGAAATATTTTTGTGATAACAACAATTTAATATTTACATTGTTCGATGGATACAAAAACGGTAAACGTATGACATCAAGTGAACAATCTAAATTGTTCAATGAAGCAAAAATGGTGGTGGGGCCACATGGTGGTGCAATGTCAAACATTTTATACCTCGACCCACAAAACGATCCAATTGTGTGCGAATTTACGGGTGGAACTCAATCCCCCATTCATGCAAATTCAGTTTTTTTGAAAAATTACAGTAATTTATATACTCGTTATTTCGAGGAGATGTATGATTATAATTTAATTCCTTTTACAGATGACTCGACATATGAAACCACTAAAATAGATATTGACAATCTCAAACAATTTTTAAAATTATGAAGAAATATGTAATATATGCACCACACAAATGTGGATCAACGGTACTTAATACAATCCTCACTGATACTTTCAATCTTCCCACCCGCATGCAGATGGGAAAGGAAATCACGGCGAATACTGATTATGATAAGGTGAAACTTCAATTTGAAAGAGTTATTGCATTTGATAAACCAAAAAGTCCTATTGATTTCAATAAAGATAATTTTATCTTCATACCTCGCAACCCTATTGGTATTGCCATATCTATGTACTATTCCTTCGGATATACTCACAATTGTCCTCGTCATCTCAAGTCAGCTAAGGAGCGAGAACGATTTTATCTGAGGAGAGAAAATATTCAAAATTTAGGTTTACATGAATTTGTAAATAGAAATACCCGCATTGAATCAAATAAAATTAAAAGATTTTGGGACTTTCCAACAACCAATAGTAAAACAATTTTGCCGTATGAGTTAATGGTGAGCAATTTTAGCAAATTTTTAAAAGAGTTATTGCAAGTGCTTGATATGACTTCTGCATACGATAAAATTTATGAAAAACGGAAAGGATCTTTCTGTCAAATCAAAGATAAAAGCGATTTAATTGTGGACGGTAAATTAAAAGCTCACAAAAGAACTACTGACATTTACGAATGGAAGAAGAAACTCAGCAATGAGGAACAGAACAATCTCATTAGTGAGTCTCCCTTCATACAACAATATGATGATTTTTTAAATAAATTACTATAAAATAATAAAATGATAACAATAGTATACCAAGGCAGGCTAGGTAATAGTTTAATTCAATATGCAGCCGCGTACATACTGGCAAAAAAAACAGGATTGAGATTAGATAGCCCTCAAACAATAAGCTATAAAAACATAAATAATGGAGAAGAAGATGAAGCATGGGCTACAAAATCTAGCGATTCGACTAAAAACCTCGAAATCGATTTTGGATCGGTATTTAATATAAAACCTGTATCTGGCGAAAGTTTTGATGAATTCATACAACTAACTGATGATAACTATTATGAACATCTACAAAATCCAATTCCCAACAAAGGTTATCATTTGAATGGGTTTTTTCAACACGAAAGATTGTTGGTTGATTATCGCGAAGAAATTTTAAATTTATATAAGCTCCCCAAATCTAATTTCATGCCTAACGAAAATGATGTTTTTGTTGCTTGCAGGCTAGGTGATTGCTTGAATAATAGGTTCGGTCGTGTGTATTGCACTATGGAATATATTGAGAATCAATTAAAAGCAAATCGAAGCTCATACAACAAAGTTTATATTACTAGTGACACTATAAATCATCCTCCTTTGATGGAGTTAATCAACAAGTATGATCTAACAATTTATCAGTCAGACCCACTTGATACTATTTTATTTTCCAAAAATTTCAATAATTTGATACTATCTGCAGGTAGTTTCAGTTACTGGATGGCATATTTAAGTAGTGCTGAAAATATCACGGTATATCATAACAACAAACAAGATCCACTGCAAAAACAAAATGCATGGGATTATAACAAAAATGTAAAATTTATAAAATGAAAATAAATAATATCAAACGTAAGTACCCTCGAATCACAGGGCAAAATCGGTTCTCAAATCATCCTAACAAGGTAGGAACTCCAATCAATATACAACAGTCAACATCCAACCTGTTAACCACGGTTGATATCTTTGAGCATCTTGAAGTCAAGTATTGTATTGTATTTGGTACTCTACTGGGGATATACAGAGATGGAAACCTTATCGAGCATGATACGGATACAGATATAGCTGTATGGATTGATAATGAGGAGGAGCTTATCAAAATCGTAGAAAAGATGAAAGAAAATAAGCTGATACCAACTAGGTTGACAGCAAAGATGATCTCATTCACTCGTGGCGGGGATTATATAGATATTTATTTCTATGAAAAAGAAAATACGGAATCAGAAAACTTAATCAATCATCCGTCTTTTGACACTTTGACACCTGCGGATTTCTCAAAAAATAACACAGTGAGCTTCAACAATAGAGAGCTTGCATGCCCAGTAAATCCAGAGGTTTATTTTCAGAAACTGTATGGTAGTGATTGGCGCACACCAATAAAAGACAAGCATGCGAATACTAGACACGGAAAACGATAATGGACAAACAATACTGGAATAAATTTTATAGAGATCACTCGTTTAGAGAGGATATATCTGAATGTAGCACTTTTGCTAGATTTTGCGAAGAAAACTTTTTTAAACATCAGCGATCAATCGTGGACTTAGGGTGTGGAAATGCAAGAGACTCGTTTTATTTCGCTAAATTAGGTCATAATGTTCTGGCTGTTGATCAGTCTATAGATTCTTCAGTTAAAGAAGGTAAAGCTCATCATAAACTGCAGTTTCTTGAGGATGACTTTATCAAACCCTCGCATCACTCAGATGATAAACATACAAATGAATATCATCCAGACCTGTTACCAATTGATGTGTTTTATTCTCGGTTCACTATTCATTCAATTACATCAGAAGAGCAAGATAGACTATTAACCAAAGTATTCGAATGTTTAAGGGGAGAGGGTTTGTTTTGTATTGAAGTTCGCACGACCAAAGATACAAAATTCGGAGTGGGTGAGCATATATGTGACACAACATATTTTAATGATGGACATACTCGTAGATTCGTAGATTCACAAGAATTTGTAAATAAGGTTTTATCCATTGGCTTTAAGCTTAAATATTTTGTTGAACGAGATAATTTATCTATATACAAGAATGATAATCCTGTGTTGATGAGAGTAATTTTAGAAAAATGAATTACGTTTACAAACTTACAACACGAGGACTGTGTTCTTTATTAAATAGTGTTCTTGGTTTATGTGAAGAGCAATTACTTGGTGATAAAAAAACTATATATATAGACTCAAGCGGTAGCCCTTATTTTAAAACAATTAATTTTTTTGATATATTTAAAACCAATGAGGTTATCATTAATTCAGTGACTGGAGACGAGATACTTATCAGCGAGAAGCATGCGAAAAAATTCGCGATAAAAGGATATCAACCATCAATAAAATCTATCTTCAATTATACTCCTGAATTTCACAAAGAAATAGAATCTGTAGTTTTAGAATTAAATCTTCCCAAATCATTCGCATGCTTTCATATTCGTAGAGGAGATAAAGTGGGCGAAAAACTATACGAATGGACAGAAAAAACTGGACGCACTGAATCAAAAAGATTCGAATTTTGCGATTATTTAAAACATTGCAAAAACATTGAAACAATTTTCATTATGACAGATGATTATAGATGCATACAAGAAGCTCGCGAATATATAAACAACAACAACCTACCGCACAACATTTTATATTTGACTCAAGAATCTCAAGATGGTCACTCTGAAACACTAAATATTCAAAATGACCGTCGGTATTCAAAACAAGAACTTGTGCAATTCTTTGCAGAAATCGAAATCGCCAAACAATCACATCAATTCATAGGCACGGAAAGTAGTAATATTTTTAGATACATAAAGAATCAATGCGTAAAAGATGTTAAGTTTATAAGTTTAGATTAAATGAAAATAGCTCACATAGTTGACATTTTAGAAATCCAACCCAAACATGAGGCAAGCTACCTACATATAGCGCGACAACTTTTAAAAAATAAATGAAACTTGAATTCACAACAACCGCCTGTGTCCGCCCAGAATTATTAGATCAAACATACAGCAGCTTGAACGATGTGTTAGTTGATGTTGACTTGAAAACTGAAGGTGTTTTGTATATTAACATCGACCCAGTGCCAGACAGTTCTGAACAAGCTATCAATGAAGAGCTTCAATTAGCTAGATCTCACTTCAGTGAAGTGCACTATCGTGTTGGTGAATCTGGTGGCAATTTCTCTCGAGCCGCAAGTTGGGCTCTCTCACAACCAACAGGTGAATATTTTTTCAATGTTGAAGATGATTGGTTATTTGATGGTGTAATTTGTATTCAAGAATACATTAACAAAATTAAATCTGACACTAGAGACAAAATACTTCAGTGCATTGTTGGCAAAAAAAAACAAAATCGAATTCATTTTACTCCTAGTTTGTTTCAGACCTCGATTATTCAATCGATGTTAACTCAATATCCTATACCAGAAAACGAAAATCCCGAAAGATGGCTTTGGGAACTAAAAGCCCCAAAACAACTAGTTGACTATAATGCAACCTCTCTGGGAGGTGCCACCTGCAAAGATAATGGCAGAAAATGGATGAACAGCCAAGGCTATTCCAAAAACCAAGATAATCAACGCATAAACAATAAAGGCAAAATGCAGGGTAATTTTACCCGATGGAATTTAAAATGATAAACAATCAACACAATGACCTACAATACATATCACAGAAAATTGGTGTAAACATTGATAGCAACATCTACCAACGAAAAATTCAAATGCGAGACAAAAACAAAAAACACTACATCGAATACTACAATGAAGAAACAAAGCAAATCGTTGCAGAAAAATACGCAAAAGACATTGAGTATTTTGGTTATGAATTTGGAGAATGAACATTCAACCATTCATATTTAATTGGCGCAATCAATTTACATCAACACTCAAAATTGAAAAACAGCTCAACAACATTTTCAATGAAGTTAATGTAATAAATAGTGACGAACAGAACTATCGAGCATACTGGAAAAATATCGGCGAGCAAGCTTATTTTAATCAGCAATTTTTGACCTGCCTCGACCTGCATGATCCCGAACAAATACTTTTTCACATTCAAGGAGATGTATCTTACGACAATTGGGAAGGTATGGTCGATGACGCTCAATTCTATATGAATAAGTATCAAGCGGGCATATACTACCCAAAAGTAAAAAATGTGGAATGGTATGACGACGATATATCAACTATTCAAACGCTTCATGCAGAAGATGATAACATCAAATATGTCGCGACAGGCGACGA
>Ga0255758_10005421_pt1 | contig 10424 bp, 9 predicted proteins | sample 011ome_24_FD_179958 | JGI IMG/M metagenome (GOLD analysis project Ga0255758, IMG submission 179958) | Coastal salt marsh microbial communities from the Groves Creek Marsh, Skidaway Island, Georgia - 011513CT metaG (version 2) | ecosystem: Environmental > Aquatic > Marine > Intertidal zone > Salt...
GAGGAACAGGCCCTTCTAAAAATTAAAGAGAATGAAGGGATTGCGGTGGACATGGATGAAACTGAACTTTTCTCCAGAATGGAGATTTTGTCACGGTATTCGACCTGCGTGGTTTTGTCTGCGGAGGAAAGTTATGGCTTTCTGCCCCTCGACTTAGTCCGCGATAAGGATGGAAATGCATCCTCGTTGGCACTCGCGGAGGTTTTGGCCTTCTTGGGTGCAAACAAGAAGAACCCATTGCTGTATTTAGATGAGTTGTACAAGAAATACGGCTACCATCAGGAAACCACAAAAAATATTTATTTTGAAGGAGCAGAGGGAAGTGCAATCATCGAGGCACTCACACAATCCTATCGAGATAACCCCCTTCGCTCAATTGGTGAATTCGTCGTCTCCTCCAGTAAAGACTTTTTGGAAAAAGGCTTTCTTGATGAGGATGAAGAAGTTTTGGTCGAGCAAAATTTCATTTTACTCTCACTCGATAACGGGTTCAATGTGGCAATCAGGCCTAGCGGCACGGAGCCAAAAATAAAGTATTATCTGTTTGGTTGTGGCGATCCAAATCCCGCGGACTTGAATGAGTCCAAGGCTCAGGTGGGTGCCCAGTTAGAGGAAATTGGTACTTGGTTGGTTGATGATGCACATGAACGTGCTCGTAATAAGAAGGCACCAGCATAGAGAATAGCGAGGGCAGGTCAGCAGTGCCCGTAACCTAGACTAACATCAAGGAGGGGTTTTCCAGAGTTTGGGTGAGTGAATCAAGAAACTGTGCACCCAATGCCCCATCGATGAGACGATGATCACAGCTGAGGCCCAATATCATTGTTTCCCCGGCCTGAATGGCACCATTAGGGGCAACCACCGGCTTCTTGACTGAAGCTCCCACGGATAGGATAGCTGCGTTGGGGGGGTTGATGATGCCGCTGAAGAAATCGATACCAAACATTCCCAGATTGGTAACGGTAAATGTGGAGCCAGTCATTTCATCAGGGGATAACTTTTTGTTTCTCGCCTTAGAGATCAGAGATTTTGCAGCCTGGGAGACCTCCAATAGGTTAAGGCTTTGCGAACAGCGAATAACCGGAGTAACCAGACCATCGGGTACGGCCACACCAAATGCCAAGTCGACATTTTCATGAAACACAATTTCACTTTCAGTCCAGGATGAGTTAATTTCCGGTACATCGAGGATGGCTTCTGCGCAGGCCTTGAGAATTAAATCATTCATACTAACACGAATGGCCAGATCGGGAGACGCAGAACGGGAAGCAAGTTTTTGATTGATTGCCTCTCTGGCCAAGCGAAGGGGCTGTGCGTTGACTTCTCTTTGGAGGTAAAAGTGCGGAATGGTGGTCTTGGACTCAAGGAGCCTCTTGGCAATAATGGATCGAATGTTCGAGACGGGTATTCGTTTAGCCTCAAGTCTACGACCAGCCGAGTTGACCGGGCCTAAACCAACATTTACGCTAGGAGCGACAGAATGTGCAGCAGCACCACCATTCGAGAAGCTATCTACATCCTCTTTGGTAATTCTGCCTAGTGGGCCAGACCCCGGAATAAGGCCAATATCCAAATTTTTTTCAGCGGCCATTTTTTTTGCCAGTGGGGAAATACGAATTCTGCCATCACTCGCTACCGTCTTTACTGGCGGAGGGGCTTCCGGTGATTCGACCTGGGGTGCAATTGGAGCATCCGGCGGGGGAGGGGGGGAATCCGCTTTGGCATTTTTGGACTCTTTGTGCAGCTTGATTTCAGGCAATTCTTCATCGAGCTCGCCGATCACAGCGAGCGGTGCACCGATGTCCGCCTCCTCGCCATCAGGAACAAGTATCTTCAACAAGGTGCCATCCTCAAAGTTCTCGAGTTCCATGGTGGCCTTATCGGTTTCAATCTCGGCGAGAATATCACCGTTCGAAACAACATCACCCACTTGTTTGTGCCACTGGACCACCGTTCCTACCGTCATGGTGTCGCTCAACTTGGGCATTTCGATTATAGTAGCCATAAAAATGTGCGGTTAAGAAAGCACCTCGAGGGCTTTCTCCAATACTCGGTCATGGTTGGGGATCTGTACATTTTCGAGGGCTTTACTGTAAGCCTGTGGGGTATCTATGCATGAGACCCGCTTGATGGGTGCGTCCAAATAATCAAATGCCTGATCTTGTATGATGTAAGCCACCTGTGCATCCACTCCACAAAAGGGCTTGTTTTCTTCAACCAGGAGCACGCGATTTGTTTTTTTCACTGTTTGCACGATGGCATCAATATCAAGCGGCCTGATCGAACGAAGGTCTAATATTTCTGCGGATATATTATGCTTTTCCTGCAATGTTTCTGCAACCTGCAAAGAGGTGTGAACGGATCGACCATGGGCAATAATTGAAATATCTTTACCATCGAGGGCAATACGAGCCTTTCCTAGCGGAATTAAGAAATTCTCATCTTCGGGAACCTCCCCTTTGAGATTGTAGAGAATCGTGTTCTCCATCACACAGACCGGATCGTTGTCCCGTATGGCAGACTTCATCATCCCCTTCGCATCGGCAGGGGTGGCGGGGCAAATTACTTTGATACCCGGAGTATTGGCGGCAAAATTTTCAGGAGTGTGGGAGTGAGTCGCACCGACATTTGTCCCGCCATTTGCAGGCCCCCGAAAGACGATGGGTACATTGATCAGACCACCTGACATGTATCGGATATTTGCAGCATTGTTAAAAATTTGGTCAAATGCAACATAGCAAAAGCTCCAAAACATGAACTCAACAACTGGCCTCATGCCCATCATTGCCGCCCCAACCGCGAGGCCCGAAAACGCCGCTTCACTGATGGGAGTATCAATGATTCTTTGATCGCCAAATTTCTCCAACATTCCCTCGGATACTTTATAAGAGCCCTTGAATTGAGCCACTTCTTCGCCCATCAGCACCACTCGTTCATCCCGCTTGATTTCCTCGGAGAGTGCCTGGTTTAATGCTTCCCTGTATGTAATTAGTGCCATGGAAATTAAATAGATTCAAAAAATAAACTACCGGAAGAAGTTTTCTCGGCGGGATTATCACTTTCCCAGTAAACATCATCCATAAGCTCACTTGGATCCGGGAATGGACTAGCTAAGGCAAAATCTGATGATGCATCTGATTCATCCTTGGCAGCCTGGTCAATATCCTTTGCTTTATCTTCAGTAAGCGTGCCCTCGGCCAACAGTTTATCGCGAAACAAGTTGATAGGATCTTTGTTTTTCTTGTACTCCTCAATTTCTTCCTTACTGCGATAAGTTTGGTCCGGGTCTGCCACAGAATGCCCCCTGTATCGATAGGTGACAACCTCAAGGACGGATGGACGATGAGATTCATGTGCAAGCTTAAGGGCATCGCTGACCGCTTGTCTCACCTCATAAAGGTCATGCCCTTTGTGCACAGACCAGTTTATATCAAAAGATTCCCCTCTCCTTGCCAGTGGTTCGCCTGCGGAGTGCCTGCACTCGGATGTCCCCATTGAGTACCCATTATTTTCGATTATGTAGACAACCGGTAAATTCCAAAGAGAGGCAAGATTGAGGGATTCATAAAAAGGGCCCTGGTTGGTGGCCCCGTCTCCCATGAAACACAAACAGGCACCCGTTTTCTTTTGGTATTTGAGGGCATACGCGATCCCAAGCCCTAGGGGGGTTTGCCCGCCGACAATACCATGCCCGCCCCAGAAGTTTTTATCGGGTGCAAAAAAATGCATCGAACCACCCTTTCCCTTGGAGCACCCGGTCTTTTTCCCAAATAATTCTGCCATACACTCATCCATATCCATACCTACAGCCAGTGCATGGCCATGGTCTCGGTAGGCTGTTATGATATGATCATCCGCACTCATTACAGAAACAGAGCCAACCGCGACGGCTTCCTGCCCAATGTAGAGATGAAGAAAACCGCCAATATGTCCTTGCTGGTAGGCACGCAGGGAGCGCTCTTCAAATCTACGAATCCTCACCATCTGAGAATAGTAGCTAATTTTTTCTTCGGTGGTTAAGGTTTGGTTCGCGGGAGATTTTGAAAAATCTTCCGCTGGGGCACTACCGATAGTTTGCTCAGGTGGAGGGGTTGCAGAAACGGAATGAGGTTCCGCGAAGTCAGTGTCGTGATGAAGGCCTTCCATTAGAAAAAAATAATAAAAAGTATTATATTGTCTATACTTCAGGAGACGCTTCAATCACTAATTTCGGCTGGTCAGCTCCGCAATCCGCATTGATTCCCCAAAAGCCAACTTCTCTGCGGTCGTAAAATGGCCAGATCAACTCTGCGTCTGTAGGCGGAATGTCTAGGGAATCAATTTGGGACCGAGAAAAAAATTCATACGATCCCTCATCAAAAGAAGGAGGTTTCTGATCCAGGAGAATGTGACTTTCAAAAAGGAACATCAACCAATGGTCTTTTCCCTCGTAATTTTTTTCAGAAACATAACCAAACAAGTGCAAGTCCTTAAAACCGAGGCTCAAGCCAGTTTCTTCCAGTGCCTCTCTTCGGGCACATTCGAACGGAGATTCACCCTCCTCCATTTTAAGCTTACCACCAGGCGGGCTCCAGAAACCACGGTTCGGAGATTTTCGTCTTTGCAGCATTAGGATTTGATCGTGCTTGTTTTTTATGAACAGCAAGCAGGATATCTTGAACTTCATTTAAAAAAGGCTTGTTTAGGAGGTGCTAGTATAGAAGACTGATTGCCCCATTATAATTACAATGAATATCCTAAACAACCTTCTTCCTGCAGTTCTTTTCTTAATGGTAACAGCCAACCTTTCCTTTGCTCAGGCTAGCGATGTGGACCGCTTTGTTTCCCTCGCTGGCAAAGTAACGATTAAGCGGGACTCCGACGCCTGGCTAAAAATATCAGTGCCTTTTGAAGTCGTCTCGCACCCAGACTTGGCTGCTTTAGAGGGAAGAAAGCCGAGTTCGCGAGAAGAACTTTTTAATCCTCAATTTATCGATGATTTGGAAATCAAGCTGTATCTTTGCTTCCGCAACGATTTTGCAAGAAAGTTTACAAAGACAGGTAAGACGGATCCTGCAAACTTTCAATACTACTCATCGGCACTCAAATGTTTGATCCTTGAACAAGGAAACAAATACATCGCTCACTTTCTTTTTCCTGCCGCGATAGCTGAAAGGGATGAGTTTGGGGGAGCTTATCCGGCTGCTCTTGGTCATGTCGTAGAGTTTTCTCGTAGAGGTTTATTTCTTGAGACATCCGATTCGGTCGCTTTTGAAAACCACCGCTCAAAAGAAGTGTTGGATAAGTTTAGAAGTGAAGCCAAGAGCAAATCATCGAAAAATGATGGAATTCTTATACCCGGCTATAAAATAGAAGGTTCCTATTTAAGGGACTTAGGCCCGGTTGATCTAAACTTTTAAATTCTATTTCAGGACAGAGATGCCTGCCAGCAAGGAAATCGTTGTCAATCTGGGCACAAATCGCGTCACAGTTGCGGTTTTTTCCTTTAGCTCAAATGAGATTGGGTTGGACAAAATTGCCAGCCAAACAACATTCCAGGATTCAACAAGCGAAAACCAGTGGATCTTAAATGCGGGATCAGCATTAAAATCTTTGTGCAAAGCAAACAGCATTAAGGGGAATGCTAAAGTTATACTCCCAAGTAGCCAGCTTCTCTCCAAAACACTTCGAGTCCCCAAGGTAGAACAGGCAAAGCAGAGAAAAATCGTATCCTATGAATTGGGGCAAAAAATGCCGGTTCCACTAGAAGAAATGGTTTGGGATTTCCAGGTAATCGATGACGATGGAATCGAACAAGAAATCTTAGCATTTGCAGTAAAGCCTGAATTTATAGAGGAAGTCTGCAGGATTGTCTGTGAATGTGGTTTTACGCCGACACACTTTTGCCCTGGGCCAATATTGGATAACGAGGTTCTATCTAAGAGTGAGAAGTTTCACCCATATGCCGAGAAGATGCTCATTAATTTCGGGGCACGATCGACTAACCTAATATTCTCCAATGCTTCGGGTTATTTGGTTAGGACGATTAATCTGGGCGGAAATGCACTAACCGAAAGCTTATCCGAAAGTTTTGGTATTCCTCTGGATAAAGCAGAAGAACTTAAGTTAAATTATTTTGCGAATCTCCTTAACTTAAAAAAAGAAGACCCCGCTTTAGATATATTAAAAACAGCATCACATAATTACTATAATAAAACAGTCCAAGAAATTACTCGATCGTTGGTAACCTATAAAAGGCTAAAGAAAGGTAAATCACCTCAAATTATCGTTGCAACTGGATGCCCGGCACAAAATCCCGACTTTATCGAGTTTCTTTCGCAGGCACAGGCTTTACCGGTTCTTATTCTAGAGCCTCGAGAACTAGTTAGGGTCACGGATGATGTCAGTGAGCATGATGAGGCACAACTCCCCTACAACCTCACTGAGTCACTAGGGTTTGCCTTACTTTCTCAAGCGAATGACAGCTCAAAGAAAGTCATTAACCTTCTCCCGCAGAGCCTTTCTCGAACCATTGATTTTAAGAAGAAAAAAATTTGGTTAAGCTTGGCTGCAATATTCCTCACTGTTAGTCCGCTGCCTAGTTACTTGGCAAAAATGGCTACCGAAAAAAGTGAGCAGGAGCAGAATGAATTACTAACAGAAAAACTTAGAAGTAAAGAAGAGGCACTTAGTAAAGTTGGTGATCAAAATAAATTTCTTATTGCACATCAAATAATAAACCAAAAAGGGGCTGAGTTTGTAACTCAATTCACCCAACAAAGTAAACTACTCTATTCGCAACCAAGGCTCATCAATAGTCTACAGGCAATCACGCAAAGCGTAGGTATCGAAAATATTTGGATTGATTCCATTGAATATGTGCCGACGAATCAAAATTTATCTGTTAATGAAAGTCTACCCAAGTCGACTTGCTCATTAATTTTACAAGGGCGCTATCTTGTTGCAGTTGATGTCGATGAAGGTGACTCTAAGGGAGATAAAAATAACAAGTTAATTGACGCCAATAGTGCCACACAAGATCTGCTTACTGAGCGCCTCTCTGGGTTACAGCAAGTAAGAAAGCTGGAGAAAAAAGTTTTTTCTACAGACGGGAAAGGTGATTTGTTTAATAGGTTTTACACTCATTTTGAAATCCAATTATCGATCAACTTAGCGGAATGATAAAAAGAGAAAAAGGTTTCTTTATTTTACTTGCAGGCTTGGCCATGCTCTTTTCAGCTTTGGTAGTTTTGCATTTCTTGCAGTCAGCAAAAATTGAGCAAATAGTGGACGAGAATAGTAACCTGCGAAACAAAGTATCTCAAATTGAAGAAAATCTTTATTTAGATAAATCCATAGAATCTGACATCAAGATTGCCAATGAGGATTTCGCGAACTTTTTAACAGCTATCAAGGGCCAGCGTTTACTATGGGATGATTTTCTTGATAGCAAAAACAACATTTACTCCAATCATTCTCCGGCCTCAACATCTAGCGTAAATGCAAACTTAGTCAGACTATATTCTTCATTACATTTAAGATGCAAGAATGGCGGCATAAGTTTTGCCCAATCGAATCTCGACTCAGATAATGTTATTGGTGGTCCTATTGAATCGCCGACAAAGTTTGGGTTTGGATTTGGGTCATACGAAGGTTTTTGGCCAAGCTTTTCAAAAGAGGAAGCAAATTTACTAGATACACAGGCGAAAATAGTTAAGGAAATAATTGATGCTTTAGCGTCCTCCGTGTCCGAGGATCAAAACATTAACCTCCACTACATTAAAAGAGAAGCGGCTGGCCCCGTTGACTCAAAGCATATCGGGGCCGATCTAATGTATCCACTGGATGACACATTTTTGGTAAGGAGGGTAAATGTAATTGATTCCCTAGCTTTCGAGATCTCTTTTGATGGCAGAACAGAAAACGCTCGATCCTTTATTAATCAGTTGCGGCCACCGTTTTCGGTAAGAAAATTTACAACTTCTCGGATGGGCTCTATGGATGAATCCAATTTGCCAAGTGCCTTTGAGGGGGAGGAAAAATCCGAAATTATTCCGATTATAAGAAATATAAGGTCAGTCTTTACGATTCATATAGAGTACATTACGAAAGTAAATTTCAATATAGAAAGTTTTATCAAAATGTTGCCCAAGACGGGTAAAGATATCGAGATTTACTCGACTTTACTTGAGCAGATAAAAGATACGCTTTGACTGTTATTTAATGAAAAATCTTCTCTGCAAATATTATGACAAAGCAATCTTAGCTTTATCTTTGTTATGCTTTGTCATTCAATTTTTTGTTGGACAAGAGAAGAAAAATCCGGTGACCGCAGTGACGCGCTCTTCGCAATTCGAGATTTCCAATACCGGAGATGCTTTGCTAATTAGTCCCCGAAAAGAAACCGACCTTCTTCCTGGCCATTTTCTCTATCACAGGAGCGGAGAAAGTACTACTTGGGAGAAGGCAGAAGTTGTAGGAATAAAAATTCCACGAAGAAGTAATGTTGAGATCACTCAAGCGAATGGTCAAATAATTGCAGGGACATCCATCTCTGAATTTGTAATTCCCAAATACTGGAAATCCAGCAGTGAAAGTCTTTCTTTGAGAAAAAATCGAGATACTATTTTCATTCCTACCAAAAAGATTTCCTCCATAAAATGCATGCAGGGCCTAATGCTATCACCCGAGGATGCCATTCTTGACTGGGATGACAAGGAATTGTCTTTTTACCAGAGAAGCGGGAAAATACCCATTGCCCCGGGTTTATCAAAGGTGAGGTGGTTGGCTCCCAAATGGGAACAAAACTCAACTGGGTATGATCTATTTACACCGCCAATCATTTATATTCATCAAGGCAAATTGACATCGAGACTACCTGAGAAAGAAGCTCCTAGCGAAATGCAGGAGGATTTTGGTTTGATTTTCCATCATACTACCAAATCAGTGTATCCGCTTAGGTTAGTCAGCTGGGCTGGTAAAATCCCCTATTTCGAAGACCTAACTTACACTGATACGGCAATAGGTGGATATTCAAGAAATCCTCTTGAAGTGGGCAAAATTTACAAAAAGAATAATTCGATTAAACCGGGACAACCATCCTACATCGAGTGCGATGAGAATGACGAAGACAGATTGGTTACAATTGAGCATTTTGTTGTGCAGCAGCACAAAAATTCAAAAACGGGAGGTCTGCGTCTTGTTGGAAGGGCGTTGGTAAAAGATTTTACGATCGGGGGAGAGCCCTTTGAAATAAACAGTTTAATGAGCGAAGTATATGCCGGAGAACTTAGGTTCGATTTTGAGTTCTCTCTGCCCAAGCTCGCCAATCAGCAGTTTAATTTTACCAGTAAAGATGTTGGTAAAGAATTTACCTTTTACGGCCGGCAATATCGTGTCTCGATGATTAACAAGGAGTCTTCAGAACTCATTATAACCAAGCAAGACCCCAGGGTATTGGAGAATGTTTCGAAAACCTTCAAATTCTAACGATTCGATTGCCTCCTTTATGGATTGACCCAAAAGCATTTCTCTATGGTATCTATCTAAGCTGTAAAATACCATAAAGTATTCTTCCCCAATGCCTCTGCCTCCCTTTATAATCCGCCCGTCAAACAATACCCTTGTTTTGGCAGCCATTTATTTGGTCTCAAGAAGCGCTTTCGGGCAGGATTTGCCTACCGTGGATTTGCCTATGCAGGAAACTCCACCACAGATCCAGTCTACATCCATTTTGCCAATCGCTCAGGCAATTGGGCCTCAAACTAATTTGGTCGCTATTTTAAAAAAAATAAGAGAGCTCGCCAATGCAGGAAAAATAGAACAAGCACAAGAAATTGCCACTTCTGCACTTTCCTCCCTTTCAGAAACCAGCGACAACCATTTCTACCTTAGACAGATACGGGCAGAGGAGACTAAACTCTACTTCAAGCTCGCTAATCAAGCGATGCAATCTAAAGAGTACGGCCTGGCGAGTCAGTACATCGAACGATACAGAGCGAATGTGGCTCAAGATCTGGCGGATCGAAAAGCCCGTAGCAAGGTCATTGAAAAAATGCCTGCACAGAAAGATGTTTCTCTTGTGGGAAAGTTGGTTGAAGAACTGGATCAAGCGAAGAAGGACCTAGCCCAAATTCGTGCGAAGGCTGGACTTCCTGAGAGTGATGCCCAACCCGACCTCAACAGGCTTGTAAATGAGGAAAAATCTAAAATAGAGTCTGGCGTTAGAAAAGCGGATGTTCTTCTTCGAAGAGCAAATTTAGATAGTTCCCAGGGGCGATATACTTTAGCCAATGAACAATTGGATGAAGCCCTAAGTATGCTCTCTCCGAGTGTAGGAACGATTGCAATGATCAGTGATTTGTACAAAGCGAAGCAACAAGTCGTCTGGTTCAAGGTCGGAGAGGCGATGCTCAAAGGCAAGGTGTCCGACGTGCAAGAACTTG
>Ga0255758_10005425_pt1 | contig 10422 bp, 9 predicted proteins | sample 011ome_24_FD_179958 | JGI IMG/M metagenome (GOLD analysis project Ga0255758, IMG submission 179958) | Coastal salt marsh microbial communities from the Groves Creek Marsh, Skidaway Island, Georgia - 011513CT metaG (version 2) | ecosystem: Environmental > Aquatic > Marine > Intertidal zone > Salt...
TCGCCTGCTTGAAGTGTTGATGTTATTGCGTTTAATACTGCTTCTAATGCTCTTCCTGCCTCTGCTTTATTTGAGCCAGTAGAATTTGCTATTGCGTCTATTAAGTCTGATTTGTTCATTATTATTATCCTCTGTTTGTTTAGAATGTTTTTAACTGTAATTCTTTAATTTTTTCCTGCTTCCCCTGTTATTTATACATTGTGGAGCATTTCTATGTCAACAAAAAGAAGTGTAATAAATTAAAAAAAACTTAAGTGTATATTACATTTACCTAATGTAATATTTTAAGTAATTGAAATTATTATATTTTTTTTTAGTGCGTCCTAATATTTTCAGATTTAGATTTTCTGGATATTTTAGCTTTTGGCATGTCTAAACCTGGTATAGACTTCTCAAGAGCTATTGATAAAACTTCTTCAACCCATTCAACTGTTTTAATCTCAAGATTATTTTTTATATTATCTGGAATTTCAAATAAATCTTTTTCGTTTTCTAATGGAATTATTACAGTTTTAATCCCTGCTCTTAAAGCAGCAAGCATTTTCTCTTTTAACCCTCCTATTGGTAAAACCTGACCATGAAGGTTTACTTCTCCAGTCATAGCAACAGATGATTTTACAGGCACTTTTGTTAATGCTGAAACCAAAGAAGTTGTTATACCAACTCCTGCACTTGGGCCATCTTTAGGTGTTGCTCCTTCGGGAAAATGAACATGAATATCTTTCTTTTCATAAAAATCTTTTTCAATACCCAGATTTAAAGCTCTTTTTCTAACAATTGTCATTGCTGCCCTTATTGACTCTTGCATTACATCGCCTAGTTGACCAGTAAGTATATATTTACCTTTACCGGGAATAACAGCTGTCTCGACACTTAAAAGTTCACCGCCTACTTCAGTCCAAGCTAATCCATTTACTAAACCAATAACATTTTCTTTTTCAGCTTCTCCATGTTTAAATCTTTTAACACCAAGAAATTCTGTTAAATTATTTTTATCAATTTTAATATTTTTAACTTTTTTATCTAAAAGTAGTTTTTTTACAACTTTTCTACATATTTTTGATATTTCTCTTTCAAGATTTCTTACTCCTGCCTCTCTTGTGTACGACCTAATAATTTCAATAAAGGTATTTTTATTAAACTTTATATCTTTATTTGTTAAACCATTATTTTCAAGTTGTTTTGGCATTAAATATTTTTGAGCAATACTATCTTTTTCGTTTTCTGTGTACCCAGGGATTCTTATTACTTCCATTCTATCTAAAAGTGGACCAGGAATATTCATAGAGTTAGATGTGGCTACAAACATCACATCCGATAAATCAAAATCAACTTCTAGATAATGATCTGAGAATGTATCGTTTTGCTCGGCATCTAATACCTCGAGTAGAGCAGATGATGGATCTCCTCTAAAATCCATAGCCATTTTATCAATTTCATCTAGTAAAAAAAGAGGATTCTTAACTCCCACTTTAGAAAGATTCTGAATAATTTTTCCTGGGAGAGATCCTATATAAGTTCTTCTGTGGCCTCTAATTTCAGCTTCATCCCTTACGCCGCCGAGAGACATTCTAGTGAATTTTCGTCCAGTGGCTTTAGCAATAGATTTCCCCAAGCTTGTTTTACCAACACCTGGAGGGCCTACCAAACATAATATTGGTCCTTTAAGTTTTCTTACTCTTTGTTGAACTGCTAAATACTCAAGTATTCTCTCTTTAACTTTTTCTAAACCATGATGATCATCTTCAAGTATTTGCTCTGCAAATGACAAATCTTTTGTAACCTTTGTTTTTTTCTTCCAAGGAACATTTACTAATACATCTATATAATTTCTTAATACCGAAGCTTCTGCAGACATTGGTGACATCATTTTTAATTTATTTATATCACTTTTTGCTTTTTGCATTACGTCCTTAGGCATTCCACTTTTTTCAATTTTTTGTTCTATTTCTTCAATTTCATTTGGCACATCGTCCATATCTCCGAGCTCTTTTTGTATGGCTTTCATTTGCTCATTTAAATAATATTCTCGCTGACTTTTCTCCATTTGATTTTTTACTCTTCCTCTTATTTTCTTTTCAACCTGAAGAATATCTAATTCACTTTCGATTAGATTAATTATTTTTTCTATACGACTTTTAACATCGTTGATTTCTAAAATGGATTGTTTTTCTTCCATTTTTAAAACCATATGTGCTGCAATCGTATCAGCAAGTCTTGAAGGGTCGTCTATACCAGATAAAGAAGTCATAACTTCTGGGGCTATTTTTTTATTTAATTTAACGTACTGATCAAAAGAATCGATTACAGATCTCGAAAGTATTTCAATTTCCCTGTCATCCGTAAAATCTTCATCGATAATTTTTACTCTTGCTTCAAAATATGTATCGCCATAAATTTCGCCTACTATCTCAGCACGGCTTGCTCCCTCTACAAGCACTTTAATAGTTCCATCCGGCAATTTAAGTAATTGAAGAATAGTCGCTAATGTTCCATATCTATATACATCAGCATCTTTTGGATCGTCTAAATCTGCTGATTTTTGAGCTACTAACATAATTTGTTTATTAGCATCCATCGCAGCTTCTAAAGATTCTATTGATTTCTCCCTACCGACAAATAAAGGTATAACCATATTTGGGAAGACGATTACGTCTCTTAAGGGAAGAACTGGAAAAATTAGGTCATCTGAATTACTTTTTTTCATAAAATTAATTATATCTTAATTGATCATAATTTTATTATGTGGGTAAATTTGAAAATTTCAAGTTGGTTTTAATCTTTAATTAGCTTTTTTTTCACTAGAATTTTGATCATATATTAAGTATGGCTGAGTTTCTCCCTCAATAACTGCCTCATCTATAACAACTTTCGATACATTTGGGGTTGATGGAAGATTATACATTGTATCAAGCAATATATTTTCCAAAATCGTTCTTAAGCCTCTTGCTCCAGTTTTTCTCTCTTTGGCTTTCTTTGCAATAGCCATTAATGCATTATCTCTAAACTCGATCTCAGCATTTTCCATTTTAAATAATTTACTGTATTGTTTAGTAATTGCATTTTTTGGTTCAAGTAAAATTTTGATAAGCGCATTTTCATCTAACTCATCTAAAGTAGCAATCATAGGTAATCTCCCTACAAATTCAGGAATTAAACCATACGATATTAAATCTTCTGGTTCTACATCATGTAAGACTTTAAGTGAATCAGAATCATCTTTAGAATGAACCTCTGCAGAAAAACCAATACCACTTTTTTCTGTTCTATCTTTTATAACTTTATCTAGTCCAGCAAAAGCTCCGCCAACAATAAAAAGTATGTTTGTAGTATCAACTTGAACAAATTCTTGTTGCGGGTGTTTTCTTCCTCCTTGAGGCGGCACTGAAGCTGTTGTTCCTTCTATAAGTTTTAATAAGGCCTGCTGAACACCCTCTCCAGAGACATCTCTTGTAATTGAAGGATTATCAGCTTTTCTCGAAATTTTATCTATTTCATCTATATAAACAATACCATTTTGCGCCTTGTCCACATCATAATCACACTTCTGAAGAAGTTTTTGAATAATATTTTCAACATCTTCTCCAACATAACCTGCTTCTGTAAGCGTTGTTGCATCTGCTATTGTGAAAGGAACATTTAGTAATTTTGCTAAAGTTTCTGCCAGTAAAGTTTTTCCGCATCCTGTTGGCCCAATTAAAAGAATATTGCTTTTCGATAATTCAACACCATCATCTTTTGAAAACTGAGATTCTAATCTTTTGTAATGATTATACACAGCAACAGATAATACTTTTTTTGCTCTTGCTTGATCAATTACATACTCATCTAGAGAAGCATTTATTTCATGGGGTTTTGGTAATTTTTTTTCTTCATTAGGTTCCTGGTCTAATAGTTCTTCTCTTATTATATCATTACAAAGCTCAACACATTCATCACAGACGAAAACTGATGGACCAGCAATTAATTTTTTTACATCTTGTTGACTTTTACCACAAAAGGAACAATACAATAATTTATTATCTACATTTTTATTATCATCATCACTCATATGAATTCCTACTATTTAATATCTTTTCTTGATTCTAATACGTTGTCAATTAATCCATAATTTTTAGCTTCATTTGAACTCATAAAATTATCTCTTTCTGTATCTTGTGCAATTTTATTAATATCATTTCCTGTGTGTTTAGACAAGATAGAATTTAAATTTTCTCTAACTTTTTGTATTTCTTTTGCGTGAATTTGAATATCTGAAGATTGGCCTTGGAAACCACCAAGCGGCTGATGAATCATAACCCTTGAATTATTCAAAGCAAATCTTTTGTTTTTAGCTCCTCCAGCTAATAATATAGCACCCATACTAGCAGCCTGCCCTATACATAACGTACTTATATCAGGTTTGCAAAATTGCATAGTATCATAAATAGCCATTCCTGATGTTACAGAACCGCCTGGGGAATTGATATATAATGATATTTCCTTTTTTGGATCTTCTGACTCCAAAAAAAGTATCTGAGCAATAATTACGTTTGCCATGTAATCTTCTATTGGCCCTACAGCAAAAATTATCCTCTCTTTTAAAAGTCTAGAATATATGTCGTAAGCTCTTTCACCTCTTGATGACTGCTCAACAACCATTGGCACAAGATTCAAATTATCAATATTATATTTTTTGTAATTCATAATTTTAATATACTTAAATATTTTTAGTAAGTCTATCGAAGTTCAACCAAGTCATCAAATGTATAATCTTTTTCACTAACATTAGCATTATTTACGACCCATTTAACAGCTAGATTTTCTAATATTACTGATTCCATATTTCTTTTAGCTTCTTCATTTGTATTATAATAATTTTCAATTTCAGCTCTATTACCTTGACCACGAGATATGGTTTCAAACCAATAATCTTTATCAATATCAGTAATGGTAAATTTTTCTTTATTTATAATTTCTCTAAGCAGTAATCCGGCTTTTACTCTATTAGAAGCTTCTTTAATATATAATTTTTCCATATCTTCATTGCTCATTTTAACATCGCCATTCGGGTTATTTTCTTTATCAATTCTATGAATTTCATCGTGAACTAAAACTTTTGGCACCAAGAAATCCTGAGATTTACTTAGTTCAGAAATTACTGTTTTCTTTAGGTATGACTCTATTAAAGTTTCTGAATCTTTTTTCATACCTTCCTCGATTTTAGAGTGCAATGTATCAATTTTGCCATCTTCAATACCAAGTTTTTTAATAAATTCATTGTCAATTTTTGATTTTTTAGATTCTAATATTTCTTTTATTTTTATATTAAAATTAACAGGTTTAGATGCTAATTTTTTATCTTGATAATCATCTGGAAATTTAATATCTAATATTTTTTCCTCTCCCGCAGAAACACCTTCTAGTCCTTCTTCAAAACCAGGAATTAGTTGCTTGCTTCCTAATTCAATTAAAAAATCTTCAGCTTTATTATTTTCAAATTCCTCACCATCTATTGTGCCAACAAAATCAGCCTTAACTCTATCACCGTTTTTTGATTTTCTTTTAACAACACTCCACTCTTTGTATTGATCTGCGATTTTATCAACTGCTTTTTCGAGGTCCTTTTTTTCAATTTTTAAAATTGGTTTTTCTATTTTAATTTTATCAATATTTTTCAATTTTATATCTGGCATTACTTCTATAATTGCTTTGAAAGCTTGCTGATCTTTATTCTTGGCTTTTTCCATAGAAATTTTAGGAGGAGCTACAGGATTTAATTTTTCATCTAATATAGCTTTAATGTAATTTTGTTCAATATGATGGCTTAATGACTCATTAAAACATTGTTCGTAATATTTACTCTTGACAACGTTCATAGGTATTTTACCTTTTCTAAAACCTTTTAAATCAAGAGTTTTACTTAGCTCTATCAGTTTTGAGTTAATAGTTGGTTCCATTTCTTTACTATCAAAATTAATAATTAATTCTTTTTCTAAGCCCTTTAAATCTTTAATCTTATGAGACATCTTTATTGATCTCCTATCATATTAAGTTGGTGCGAAAGGAGAGACTCGAACTCTCACGGGTTACCCCACTGGTACCTAAAACCAGCGCGTCTACCAATTCCGCCACTCTCGCAAAAATATTTCTTAAATTTAACATATAAAAATGCAATGATCTGTATATCTAATGTATTATAATCAAAATATGAAAAATATAGCCTTTTTTACAATATATATAATTTTCTTTGCAGTATTGTCATCTATTCTATTTTCCGTATTGTACATGCAATTTGACGAACAACCAATGTTTGCGCTAAATAAAGCAATAAAATATGGGGGTATATTATTGTGTATTATTTTTATATTTCCGACTTTAAAATTAAAAAGATTATATAACAGAAGCTTAATTGGCTTTACTGAGCCAAAAAAAGAATTTATTTTAAATACATTTAAAGGTTTCTTCATTAGTATAATTTTGTCTATCCCACTGATTTTCTTATTTTTATTTCTAGATATGAGGAATTTAAACAATACTCAAATATTTTTTGATGGTTTCTTAACAACAATAATATTTACAATACTAATTAGTTACTTAATCTCATTTATCGAGGAATCATTTTTTAGAGGAATTTTAATACAAAAAAATAAAAGTATTTTACAAACAACATATATTATATTATTTAGTGGCGCAGTATATTCACTTTTTCATTTTATAAAAATTCCATTAATACTAGATGAAGAAATTTTTTGGAATACAGGATTAATAGAAATTTTTAATGTTTTTTCAAACTTTTATAATTTAGTCTCTATTGACGCCGCAATTACACTTTTAGTTTTTGGTACATTGCTAGGATTTATAAGAATTAAAACTATGTCAATTTCATACTGTATTGGTATTCATGCCGGATTCGTATTTGTAATAAAAGTTTTTAGGCAAAACACAAACGTGAACTTTGATTCTGAGTACAATTCATTATTAAGTTCATATGATCATTTTACTGGTCATTTATCAACATTATGGATTATCCTTATTTTAACTTTATATTTAATATTCATTAAAAATAAAGATAAACCATAAAATATTAATTTACATCATTTTAGAAAATCCTATATTACACTTAAAATCAGGGTCCATCTGTGGGCCATTCACGTCATAATATATTGGTGTTCCACATTGGAATCCAATTCGTGAATTTGATTTTGGAAGTTTAAAATTTATTCCAATATTCGATGTTACCCTTAAATGCGAGTGAAAGTATTCATTCCAAGTAGGTGTATTTGTCATTCTATTTGATGATCTACCTTTAATATTATCTTTATGCTCAATATCTAATCCAAATGATAAACTAAACAAATTATTAATTGGCTTGGCAACCCATGCAGATGCTTCCCTAGAATCACCGTATTTCCAACCTTCGCTATTATAATCAAACCGTTTTAGTATATTTGCTTGAAATCCATATGACCAATCATCAAATATTTCTTGAAAACTATAACCTAAAGTTAAATCATATGTTCCAGACCCTATTTGCATTGGATATGGTAATGTTTTTAATACTCCACTCATATTATGGTCTTTTTCATCATACTCACCTGTTGGAATTGATAATGCTAATTTGAGATTTGAATTGTTTGATAATTTATATAACCCAGCAATACTTAGGTCTCCAAACCCTCGACTACTAGTTTTATGTAATTTACCAGCCATCATTCCTGTTAACATTTTCATTTCCATTTCTTTTTCAATATATGGAATCATAGCCATTAAAGATAATTTATTACTGTATGCATACATTGCGCTAAACATATGCATATCCATTGTCATATCTAATGGTGTCATAGAATAACCAAGACCTTGAATAAAGCTTTCGGTAGCAGAACTTGTTCCATCTTTACAACAATCCATCTCCATGACTCCATATTTATATCCGAACATTATTTTTTTAGCCATCATGTTCTTGCCACCTTTTACTCCTACAGGATATACATAATCAGGTCTTTTCATGTTCTTCATCATGCCCATATTATGTTTCATCATACTCATCTTGTGTTTCATTTTTTTATGGTGTGAATGATCATGATTTTTACCCTTTTGCATCTTTTTGACTAAAAATACTGCTGATAATTTTTTGCCATTAATGAATTCAAAAATAATATTAATTTTTTTATTTTCTAGCATATCTTCTGTTGGCCCCATCAGCATTAGATGATAGCTCATAGGTTTAAATTCAATCTGACTTTTTGCTGGAATTACTAAAGAATTTTGTTTAACCATTTTCATTACGTCACCATCTTTAATGGTATTATGTATTTCAATAGATTTAAACTTGTCGCTTTTTAGATTGAGTAAAGTCATATCCTCATCCGACTTATTAGATATTATGAAATATCCTGCTGTCATTTTTGCGTTTGGCGGCATCATTCTAATATACGAATTCTCAACAACTAGCTCAGATGCAGATGCGCTTGTATATATTGATATAATAATCAATATTTTTACTAAATTTCTCATTTTTATTTTCCTTATTGTCGAATAGCTTGCTAATTTCTAAATATAAAATTAGACAATGCTTATTAATTTTTTATATATTTTTAAAAGATTAAATTTTGATAATTGGAGGAGCCCTAATGGAGAATTTACTTAAGTAAATTTCATCTTGTATATAAATTTGAGGTAAAGAACTTTTAAATTCCTTAAAATAATGAGGTTTATCAGAGAATGGTGAGCTAATTATAAAATTTGAATGTACATCTAAGCAGCAATGCATTATTGATGTAGCATCATTACTGGTCTGATTTTCTGTATCAGATGATATAAATTTTATTCCATCAGCTGTACACAGCTTAATAAACGAGGAGTTTGTGTCATTAAAAATTTGTGAATATGTGGTATTAAAATAACCATGCACTATTGCTATTGCAAGTAAAAACCTAGAATATTTATTATTAAATCGCATTTTTAAAATTATTATTTATTTATCAAAATTATTATAATTATTGATAATACTATAATAACAAAATTTAACATTACTGATAGTAAATGTAAAATTTTAAATTTTTTTTGATTATTATTATCACGTGCTTTATTGATCTGGGGCATTAACAAATAATTACTTATAATAAATAAAAATAATATAGTTCCTGATAAATTTAGAATTTCGCCATATATTTCTGCATATATTAAAAGTAATACAAGAACAAGATACTGTAATCCATTATAAAAATAATATGTAGGAAATATTGATCTAACAAATTTTCCGGCATCCTCATTTGATAAAACTGAGAAAATTTTCGGCGCAATTGCTATTGAAAAAAATAACATTGACCCTAAAACTAACGAGGGAATAATTTTTATAATCAAATACATTTTGCTCTCCAATACTTATTTATATAAATTTACTTCCTATAAAATTTTATGTAATTAGTGGGGCGAGAGACGGGGATCGAACCCGCGACAACCGGTACCACAAACCAGCGCTCTACCAACTGAGCTACTCTCGCCATATAAATGGCACGCCTGGTAGGATTCGAACCTACTACCCTCGGATTAGAAATCCGATGCTCTATCCAAATGAGCTACAGGCGCATCAAATGGTCGGGGTAGAGGGATTTGAACCCCCGACATCCTGCTCCCAAAGCAGGCGCGCTACCAGACTGCGCTATACCCCGAATTACCTTTTTATATTATACGAGAAAAAAGGAATAACTTTACAAATTTATATTAATTAATCAACATGATATTTTTATTGATGGATGGTATTCTAATCAAAAAAAATATACATACAAGGATATTAACTGCTTATATATGAAAAAAATTATCAAATTTCTTACTTTTTCCTTAATAATCTTTATAAATAATGGAGTATACGCGGAAATGAATACAAAAATTTCAATAGAAACATCAATGGGTGTCATTAAAATTGAATTATATAATGATAAAGCCCCTATAACATCTCAAAACTTTATAGATTATATTAAGTCAGGGTATTTTTCTGGGACAATATTTCACAGAGTTATAAAGAATTTCATGATTCAAGGCGGGGGTTTTACAGAAGAAATGCAGCAAAAGGAAACTCAACCGCCAATAAATAATGAGGCTGATAATGGTGTAGGTAATAAAAGAGGAACCATTGCTATGGCTAGAACAACTGATCCACACTCTGCAACTGCACAATTTTTTATCAATCTTAAGGATAATGATTTTCTAAATTTTAACAAAAAGACCATTGAAGGTTGGGGTTATTGTGTATTTGGAATTGTGTATGAAGGATTAGAGGTTATAGATAAAATAGCTGAAGTAAAAACTGGAAGTTATGGCCCACATCAAGATGTGCCCGAAACACCAGTAATTATAGACAATATAAGTATTGAAAAGTAATAAATGCAAAATATATATTTTATATCCGATGTACATATAGATTTAGAGAATAAAAATGTT
>Ga0255758_10005427_pt1 | contig 10420 bp, 4 predicted proteins | sample 011ome_24_FD_179958 | JGI IMG/M metagenome (GOLD analysis project Ga0255758, IMG submission 179958) | Coastal salt marsh microbial communities from the Groves Creek Marsh, Skidaway Island, Georgia - 011513CT metaG (version 2) | ecosystem: Environmental > Aquatic > Marine > Intertidal zone > Salt...
AATTCCGACGCCGAGGAGGACTTTATCATCTTTATGTGATTCTGTCTCTCTGTCTCTCTGTTCTGTGTAATTTTGAGGAAAAATCAATCCCCTAAGGAGAAATGTCGCAAATTTTTTGTCGAAAATTTAATTGTTGTCGAAGAAAAAAATCAGAAGAGACTTTTGATGAACGAGACGGGAGAAAAAAGAGTCCTCGACGTACAAAAAAAAAAGAATTGCACCTTTCAACACACAACACCTCTTTCTTTGATGAAGAAGATGATGAGAAAAAGAAGAAGAAGATATTAATAAAAAGATATAAACGACGAGACGATGATGCACCCACCACCCTCGCGCTGCTCAAACTCGCGCTGTGATGGCAAACGAGAACGATTTCAACACGAACAACGAAAAGATCAGAATCAGAATCACGTTTCTTCTTTGCGGCTCCCGATTCAGAAACACGAGAGAGAGATTTTGTATCTCTTGGAACGACATCAAGTGGTGATAATAATAGGCCAAACTGGATGCGGGAAAACCACGCAGATCTGCCAATACTTGAGAAAGGCGAAATGGACCATTCCTGGCGAGAAGATGGTGTGCGTGACGCAACCGAGACGAGCGAGCGCGCAAACCGTTGCGATGCGAGTGTGCGAGGAGATTTTTGCTTCTAATTCTTCTTCTTCTTCTTCGCAACGGTGTTGTTTAGGCGGAACGGTGGGAGTGTCCGTGCGATTTGAAACCATGAAATCATCAGAGACGGAGATTCTATTCTGCACGGATGGGAGTTTACTGAGAGAACTGTTGGAAGATCCTTTGTTGCAAAAATATTCGGCGGTGATGGTGGACGAAGCGCACGAGAGGAGTTTGAACACGGACGTGTTGCTGGGGTTGTTGAAGAAGGTGACGAGGAAGAGGAAAGAGTTGAGGGTAATTGTGAGTTCGGCGACGATTGATGCCGAGGCGTTTCGGGAGTTTTTCCGCGCGGAAACAGAAGAATTAGAATTAGAGGAAGACGAAGAAGAAGAAGAGAAGGAGAAGAAGAAGAAGGGAAACGACGACGGGAAATTTTCTTCCTCGTACGGCCAACCGGCTATTCTTAGCGTCGAAGGACGAAGGCAACATCCAGTTCGAACGTTTTATAGCGAAGAACCGGTGGCAAACTACATAAAAGCAAGCGCGGAGTGCGCGATGAATATAGTCCGGTTAGATTTGCGGAATAACCCGGGCGATATTTTGATCTTCTTGACGGGAGAGAAGGAGGTGGAAGAGTGCGCGGATATCTTGGAGGAACATTTGCTCTCGGAACGATTGGATAGAGAAGTTCTCGTTTGTCCGTTTTACGCGGGATTAAATAACGCGAAACAAGCGAGAGCGTTTCGCGCGCCACCGAGGAATGCTCGCAAAATTATCATAGCCACGAATATCGCGGAAACGAGCGTGACGATTGAAGGCGTGAGTTACGTCGTCGATTGCGGCTTTGTGAAAATCAAAGCGTTCGATTGCGAGAGGAATTCGGAGACGTTACAAGTCGTGCGCGCGTCGAGTTCATCGGCAAAGCAAAGAGCTGGGAGAGCTGGACGCGTTCGGCCTGGAACGTGCTTTCGTTTGTACCCTGAAAAATATTTTGCGAGTTTGGATAAAACGTCCGCGCCGGAAATAATTCGTGCGGATATCGCCGGAACGATTTTACAACTCAAAGCGTTAGGAATCGATAATATCGCGCACTTTGATTGGTTCGAAGCGCCGCCGGTAAAACACGTCGTCGTTGCGTTGGAACTTTTACACGCTTTGGGTGCGATTGATGACGACGCAAAGTTAACCTCAGTTGTTGGCGCTAAATTAGCGGAGCTTCCGTTGGAACCAAAGCTAGGTAAAGCGTTGTTAGCCGGTTGCGATTACGGGTGCGCCAATGAAATGCTCACAATCTGTTCGTATTTCTCGATTGAAAACACGTGTTTTTTACCAGCGAGAGGAGGCACGACGTCGAGAAATCTTCTGGACGAGGCAAAAGCGAATTTTGCCGCTCGAGAAGGCGACGGTATCACCTCTTTGAACATTCAGAGAGGGTACGCGTGGAACGACCGCAATCGTAGGGGATTTTGCGAGGAAAATTATTTAAATTTTCGCACCGTGCAACGCGTCCAATCCGTTCGCGCGCAATTGAAGAAACTCTTGACGCAAAGACTCGATTGTATGCTTATTGACAATAACAGAAGTAACGATGAGGACAAAGAAAAAAAGCTCGAATCGATATTGCGCGCGATATGCGCCGGTTTCTTCTCCAACGCGGCTACTTTGGCGCCGTACGGCGGCGGCGGAAGCGACGACGGCGCGGCGAAGTATTTGACCATTCGTAATAAAAGGACGGTTTACGTGCACCAAAGTTCAATACTCTACGGCGTGAGTAGTGGGTTACCGCAAGTGGTCGTGTACCAAACCGCCGAAGTGAATAACGAAAATAAAGAGTACATTCGAAACGTATCTTCGGTTGGAGATTTGCGCTGGTTCAAAGACGTCGCCGGACACTATTATACCTTTTAATACTAGTACATCATAGTTAGCGAGCATTAATAGCATTATGATAATAGAGAGTTTAGTACTAGATAAGAATGCAACATCATCAAAAAAAAGAGGTTCTCAGTCGAACGCAAGCTCCACGCACCATTGATCCCACCTCGAATTCAGAGTGGCACCCCGCGTGCTGCTTACTACGCGGCAGTTTTTCTGCTCAGTTTCCTGCCATCGAAGACTTTCCGCTTTAACGACGACAAACGCCTCCTTCAAGAAACGCTCGATCGTCGATAGCAAGCTCACGCGGACCTCTCGTCAACGTTCGAGAATAGGTAGAACGCTTCGCCAGGACCTCCTGCGCACAACCGGGAAGTTTAACCTTCCTTACAGCTTTACAGCCCGGACGATGTGCGCTAATTAGGGTTTAGGATTGCAATTATGAATAAAAGTTTTTTTAAAGTCTCAAGAAGAAGAAGAATTTCTCTTCGTCACACTTTTCTTCATTTCATCAGAGAAGAGAAGAAGAAGAAGAGATGGTGTGGCGCGCTATTCAGCGCGGCAACGCATCGGATGGCCCGCCGAATTCAGTCACCCAGAGCGATATCGACGCGCCGCACGTGGAAGCGATTACCAGTCAACGCTACGAGCGATGGATTATCGACGATAAACCAAACGACGGGTGGAGTTTAAACACTCCGGCACCGTTGCTGGAGATACAATCGTTTGAAGAAGATTTAGACGAACTCTCTTCAAACAACAACATGAATAACAACAACAACGCTGGTGGTCGAGATGAAAGTGGTATTAATAGTGTTGCGCATTCGAGGACTGGGTCCGTGTTGTCCTCCTTAAACAACAACAGCAACAACGGTGGAGAAAGAGAATACGCGAGGAGTGAAATTTCGAATCTCAGTCGAAGCACTCTCGAAGAGACCAGCGCTATCGAAAACGGTACGAGTATTCCCACGAACAACATTAACAACAACAATCGAAATCAAAATCAAAATCAAAATCAACAGAGAAGAGCGCCGGCATCTGTGGTCGATGGTCTTCCGTTTATGACGTTATACGACCCTTTGATACGAGACAAAATACCCTTCCCGGGCGCGCACGCCGTCACGGCGGCGCCAAAGACGGCGTTGCCGCGTTCGCCTTCAGAAGCGCCGCACGTGAGCCAAAACCAAAGGGCGAGAGAGATGAACAGTTTGCGGTTTTTGTTTCGGTTACAAAGCATCGATTTCGAGGTTGGAAACTACGAGACGATTGAATGCGTCGCTTTCTTGATTGATTTACAGCAGAAGAAGAGATTGTCGGAGGCTTTTTATTTCAGTTGGTCGCCGGGCGACGAGAGGGACGGGAATCCGGAGAAGCCATCGGCGGTGTTTGCGATTCCTCATCACAGATGCGCGGCATCGGTGAGGTTGTTCGTGCAGATTGCACACGTGACGCCAGAATTCGGTGGTTTGGATCCGAAAGTGTACACCATGCGGGACGACAAGAAAGCGAAATCGTACGCGGAAAGAGAGATTTTAAGAGTGAAGCAATTGAAGTACGGAAACACGGGAGGAGGAGGAGGAGGGATGCAAACACAACAACAGGCGGCAAATGGGAAGATATTTTCTATAGATGACGATGAAGATAGCAACAGTAACAATAAAGTAGGAGCTTCAGATGATGAGGATTCTGGAGACGACGGATCGGAATTGGACGATTCGAATTCGGTTTCGAAAAAGATGCAAAATTTCCGAAACGTCGTTCGAAAGACGGCGAATTCATCAACGACGACGAGTCAAAACGATGACTCGAGCGTCAAGAACAATAATTTAGGAATGGACAGAAGAGGAGGAGAAAACAGGAACGACGACGACAACAACAACAACAGATTTTCATCAACTTTTGACGAAGCGTCGAAACCGCGTTCGTTAATCGGATGGATCACCATGTCCATTTTTGAAAACGCCACGGATGCAAACGGTCGACCTTCTTTTAGAGTTCGCGATACCGCAGAGTGTTCGCAGTTGTATCGGGTGAAAGAAGCGTACACGGAAAGTGCCATCATCGATGCCGCGGCTTCAGCCGGTGTCAGCCATCCGTTGAAATCGCACAAACCGATTCGGTGCAAAATTTTTGCGGAAGTTTTGCGATTACGCTCGATAGCACCACAAAAGCAGAAGCAACAAGACAAACAAGAGCAGCAACAACAAGATACGAGTGCAACGATGCTTCCAGAGCCTAGATTACCTCCGTACGTCGTTCACATTAAGGACTTGTCGGAAACGAGCTCTCTGAAATCCAACTGGGAAAGCGCTTGGGGCAACACGCTTGATTGCGGCTTGCGAAGAGAGGTTTTCATCGACATCCGGAACATCGACTTGTGCAAAAGAAAAGATTTGCGCGTGAAGATGGAACTGCGCGACGATGATTTGAACATCAACGCAAAGGGATTGCCGGCGACCTTTCCTTCACCGGATGGGAGGAACAAAGTGAGCGAATTTTGGACGCCACTCTCAGTCGGGAAAACCAAAGGTGGCGTTTTTTGTTCCGAAGCTCGCGCGACGTTACCGGCGAGGCTAAAACCGTCGCATCATTTGATTTTATCCGTGTATGGAACGGATCAAAACGCTAAAAACCTCTTCTTAGGTTCAGTACAAAGTGAAGAAGAATTGATTGGACATTCGGTGATACCTTTGTGCGTGGCGCCAGAAACGCTCGCGCCGAATATCGCGAGTGCCAATAATCCGAACGGCGTTGAATTAGGTTTAGTCGCGGTGAAAGAGCTTTTGCCAAAGTATCTGCAAGCGAACGTAAGAGCGCATATGCCGTATTGGAACGAGAGAGTGCCGTGCGTGCACGTGAAAATGCGACTCGCGGACACGTTGCACACCGCGGATGGGAGAATAGGTAATTTCTATGCGGCTACTGCGGCGTGGGCAGAAGGTGCATCCGGACGAGAAGCCGTCGATAGACTCTTATCCGCCACGAGAAACTTACCTTTAGCTGAAGGAGCCGCGTTGTTGGCGCATTTGCCTGCGATATTTAAAATGTTATTGAGGTTAACCAGGTTGGAAGGCGCGCTCGACGATGTTTCGCACAGTAATAATTACAATAACCAAAGTGCGATTGATGAAAGCTACGGCGCAAAAAATGATAGCAACTTGAACGGGATAGATGCGTGGAATAATTTAGCCTCCGACGATAAAAAAGTTCCTGAATTCGCACACGTAGTCGGCGATTCGCGTTCAGAACTCTCCGGAAGCGAATTCCGAGATTCCGCGTTTGGCGGAAACTCTTGGTCGACGCGCTCAAAATCTTACGTTTTAATAGAAGAAGAGGATGATTTGAACAGGGACGTGGGCGACTTAGCATTCAGAGCTTTGATTCGTGTTGCCGCTAAAGTGCAGACGATCGAGCCGGGAGAGGATTTGGGTGGAGGTCTTGCGCCGCACTCGCCGCCTTTGGAAGCTTTCGTCACTTTAGCGTTCGGCACGGAAGCGTACAAATCTGGGTACATAGATAAGCTCGATCGATCGTTGCCTAGAAGTAAAGCAAGCGTTACTCCGATGCATACGATATTAGCGCGAAGGTTTTCAGCCGTGTTGACAGACAGAACTGGTGCGAGCCCTTACGAAGATGCGCTTTCAGTCTCTTGGTTTGCGCTGGGATTGATTTCAAGAGCGTATGCATTGGATCGTGCTCAAATCCCGCGAGATGCCGTTTCAGTAGATAAAGATGCCACGCCTTTGAAAGGCGTAGCTGAAGCGCTTTCGTTGGAAGTCTCTGCTCGAGCGAGTCGGGCAAACAAGAACACAAATCCAAGGGAGTTGATGCGCGTTCGAACGCTCAATGCCAACTTGGCGGCGCTCCTGAGTGATATTTTGGCTATTCCAGGAATAAAATCGTCCAAGAACAACAAAACGTCTTCATCTGAGAAAGCCACGGGCGAGAAGATTGGCGACAGCGGCGATCACTTTCGCCTGGGAAGTGGCTTGGCTGGACCACTCGGCCCGTTATCGATTGAGCTCGCCGCGGCGCACGCCCGAGCGCTCGCCGACGGGACAGCGGCGCACGCCGCGTTACTCAAAGAATTTTCTGAATTCTTAGCCGCATCGCCGGCATTATTGGATATCATCACCGCGGATGTAACTCGTGCGTGGGATCCAGCTATCACAGCTCGTGAAGAGCGGGAGATAAGGTGCGATGGGAATTACGATGATCGACCGCAGGATGATTTTTCGTCTTCAGGAATTCAGCGAAGACCCCGCGTTAGCGTTAGCGATGATATCGATGATATCGAAGACGTGGGCTCTTTGGATGATATTGTCGATGGAGTTCGAAAAACGTCTCTGGATAGCGATGTGTCTTTACCTGCGAACGCAAACATCGATGTCAAAAAACACGATGGCTCGAAAAGTAAAGCCATTGCTTCTTCGTACGACGGCGTGCGAGATGTTACGCTCGTGACACCAGGAGAGGCGTTCGTCTTTGCATTGACGGCCAGCACGGGGAGAGGATTGTCGCAATCAAAAACTGATGCCGCGCGCGCAGCGTGCGCAACCCGAACCGTCGCGTGCGTCACCGCGAGACACGGTTGGAATGCTGGCTGGCAAAAGCCGGCGGCTCGTCGAGCAATAGCTGCAGCATACGCGCCAATGTTACGTTTAATGATTCGTGCAAGAGATGTCATCGCGAATTTGCAGTCTTCGTTGGCAAAGAAGGATGCATTGGCTGTGTTTTTGGCTTTGGCGAGAGACTCAGACCCAGCAAAGCTGTGGGGATGGTTGTCGCAAGATCGTGAGCGAGTTCGTTCTTTCATATCGTTGTTGCGGGACGCAGCGGAAGCTTTTGAAGTAAAGCCTGACGATGAATTTATGAGCGAAGAAAATCCTGCGGTACTTTCCGGTATAAGTCAAAGCGGTGTCTTATCGTGGCTACCGCGTGGCCCAAGCACGAGGACAGAAGCGTGGTCACGAGAAGCTGCTGGGCACTTGTCCACAGCGGCGACGACCTCTATTTTACGTTTGTTGAGAGATGCATGGAAACGCGTCGACCACGAATCACAGTTTAATAAAAGGACGCAACAGATGAATTCCCCCGCACTTCAAGGCGCGAAGGAGGAAGACATCTTCTCCGAGCCGTTATCGATGGCATCCTCTCTGCTAGACAGCAAAAGTGAGCTGGCGCGTAAAGGAGTAAGCGGTGGCATCGGAGCACACGGAGGAAGCGAATTTAACGTTCTCGAAGCTATCATGGGTGTTTTAGCTGCTTTGCTTCGTCGTTCGCAATCTGCCACGGGTTGGGTTTTGCAAGCACCGCTTCTCAATGCAGTTATAAGGGAACGTAAATACGTACTCTTCGAGCCTCTGTACCGCGCGCCGTGCGAAGACGTGGATGGCGTTTTCCCTCCTCTCGAAGCTCCTTACCCGGGTGCAAAGCCGTTTGCATTCCTCGAATCCGCGTGTGTTGCTCTGTTGCGTTGCGCTGCGCGCCCTCAACCGGCGAGATCGCTCGCTGTTGGTGGGCTTCGTGCCCTCTTGGAATCTGCACTCGATGTTGGAGGCGGCGTCGAGTGTTTGAGACCAACTTTGACGTACGCCTTATTACAAGGTTTGCAGCCATTTGGTCACAACGCTCGCGCAGGAGGCGTTTCGAGAGCTCTCAGAGCGCTTTCGGAGCCAGTTTCATCGACCAACGGTTCGAGCCAATCGCCGGCGAATTGGAAATCTGCAACAAACTCTCTTATTCGCGCGATTGCTTTTTCAGAAGCTCGCGTCAGAGAGGTGGCTTTAGCGACGACCGGTAGTCGAAAGACATCGGATGTATGCCGCGCCGTTGAACTCGAAAGCGCTTTAGCGTTAGCTTTGGAAGCGTCATCATCTGCACAGATAAAAGTTCTCTCCTCGTTGTGCAAACGTTTGGAATCGGAGGAACATTGGGTGGAAGCCGGCGAAGCCGCTTGCGCGGCTGCTGTCGTTTGCATGCGCGCGCTGGCGTCCGTGGCACCGGATACTTCTACGTGGACGGCGGAAGATGCCATCCAATTACGAGATGCCTTTTTTGGACTAGGTCCGCGAGGTGCACCCGAACCAACCATCGCAGCGTTACGAGTTGGTGCCGAGGAAGTTGGTGAAAAGCGAGTGTTGGAACACCTCGCCGCGGCGGCGAAATGTTTCACGAGAGGTGGTTTCGATGAAGCCGCAATCAGAGTTGTGAAGGCAAGTTTGAAAGCATGGGAGAGGAGAAGAGATTTCAAGGCTCTCGCTGCGGCGCATCACACCTTAGCAGATTTGCACTTGAGATGTCCGATGCCTTTGTTGGATGAACGGACGCACTCGCGAAACGACGAGTTCTTCACAGACACACCGAAGCCGCCGAGGGAGCCGGCAACTTACTGGCGCGTGCGAGCGCTTGGTGAGGCTTGGGGATCACTTACTGGAGCGCAATGGCTCTATCGCGATGCGCGTGATCGAACGTTAGCAGATATGTCGAACAGAGTTCGGAAATGGTTACAGTCGTACGTTCCCGCTGGAATAAAGGTGAGTCAATTACCTACAGCCGGCGATCCAACGCCAGGATTTGGCATAGCCGGCATCCAAGTCACGGCCGTATTACCCTTCGATTTTGAATCCGAAGTGAAAGCATCATCTTCGAGCGATAATCAAGACATCAACGAAGCGTTTAAACGAGCGCTTCAGAAGCTCGACGAGGAGGAATTCGACGAGCTTGATGAGGAGGCTCGGCGCATCAACGGAGGCGCCGTCGGAGGATCCTGCTTCGAACGAGCACGAATCTTCGCATTCGATACGCCTTTTATGGTTGAAAACAATGCACGTCGCGAAGGTAGCGATGGCAACAACAACGGCGTCTATAACGACTTGCGATCGAGAGGTAGGCGTCGATTGACTTTGGCCACGAAAAAGGCGTTTCCAAGCTTCTGCCCCCGGTCTGAAATCGCCTTCACCAGAGTCGTCGAAATGTCACCGTTGAGTTCAGCCGCGGAGATGTTACGCGCGCAAGGACAAGCTTTAATGAAGGCGGCGAGACAAAGAAATGTGAATCCGGAAATGTTGCAAAGATTGTTGCAAGGATCGCTCGCGGCTGGCGTTAACGGAGGCGTTCCGGCGCTGGTGCGCGCGTTTTTCCCATTCGCGTACGAGGGTACTAATACCAACGTAGATTCCGTGCCGCCGCACGTGGCAGACGCGAACGCACACGTCGTTGGCGGTTCTGCAGCGACTTCTCCGGAAGGTACGATTAAATCCGGCAAGGCTGGTTTTCAGAAGAAGAACTCTTCCGTTCTAGGGGATTTGCTCGGAAGGCATAAGCGAGGTATTTCCATGTCGGATAATTTTGATGGCGTTCCGCTCGAAGGCCCGGATGGAGATATGCACTCGAGAGACCAATCTAGAGCAGAACAGGTCTTTCTGAGTCCGAGACATTCGTTTTCTGTGGATATTTTAACTGCCACGCCCGATCGCGCAAACGCAAAGCAAAACCCGCTCGATTTGACGGCGCCTCTCGTCGAGCCAATCTCGCCTTCGATGTTGTCCGGCAACGTCGACGACCCGAGCACTCCTCGAAATTCCACCAACATGGATTCCAAAGATTCTAAGGACTTGGTAAACGCCTTGTGGGAGCTCCGAGACGCGTGCGCCGAAGCTGTAAAAGCGCACGAAAAGTTGGACGTCGTCAATCCCCAGCTGCAAGGTTTGTTCGAAAACTCCTTAAGAACCTTAGGCAGCGACATATCGAGAGTCGCGCGAGTCCAGCACACGGCGAAGATGAATAGCAATAACAACAACAACAACAACAACAACAACAACAATAATACTAGTAATACCAATAATAATAGCAATAGCAATACCGTTGGCGGTAAGTAGTAGCAACAACAACATAGAGAACGACGTGTATGTATTTTGTATAATAATAG
>Ga0255758_10005451_pt1 | contig 10392 bp, 13 predicted proteins | sample 011ome_24_FD_179958 | JGI IMG/M metagenome (GOLD analysis project Ga0255758, IMG submission 179958) | Coastal salt marsh microbial communities from the Groves Creek Marsh, Skidaway Island, Georgia - 011513CT metaG (version 2) | ecosystem: Environmental > Aquatic > Marine > Intertidal zone >...
CTTACAGCGTTGGAAAGCGATACAGAAAGAGTATGGCGGCAACACTGAAGGTTTGATTTTTAGTTTGGATGGCGAAGAAGAGTATGAGCGTTATCGCTTACAGCGTCATTGGAAACAGATAATGCTACTAACAGACGTTGCGTTGGATAAGAGAGAGTTGTTAGTACCTTACAGCCTTCGCCATTTAGCCATCACTAACCAAGTATTGAGTGGTGTGAGTTTGAGTGATGTGGCGTTTTATTGTGGGACATCTGTGAAGCAGATTGAGAGCACGTATTATCATTTGAACGAAGAGAAGATGAGAGCAGTGGCTACGGCTCGTTTTGTGCGTAAGGATGGAAAGATATACGCATTAGGCAAAGAGATAGCAGAGGACTAACGTACTCGTATTTCTGTCAGCAGTTTGAGTATTTCCTTTTGATTGTTCCGCTGTTGCGTTGAGTTTGGCAGATTCTTTTTAAGCCACTCTTTGTGTCGTTCTGCTCGTTTTAGTGCTTTCTCCAACTTGTGTGTGCTGAAGCGTTTCACAGCAAATCTACCGCATTTGCCAACGTCGTTTCTGATGCTTCGATATATCTCTGAGTCGTTTGGATTGATTTGTGTGAGGCTAACTCTGCTATCACACGCACATTGACGCCTTTGTTCGCCAAGTTTGTGATGAATGAGCGTCTGCCGCTGTGGCTACTTGCTCCTCTATTGCCGCTTCTCTCGTACAAACGCTTTATCAGTTGCGTAAGTGCGTTGGTGTTGAATCGCTTACTCTTTTGCGTATTGAACAGAAAAGTACGCTGTAAGACGCTTGTATTGCTTTGTAGGTACCGTTTTAGTGCTGACTTTGCTCGTTTGCCCACAAATACACGTCTAACTTCGCTTCCTTTTGTCTGCGTAGCATCCAAATACAGCAAATCTCGTATTTCACCATTTTCATTCACTACATCGCTAACACGCAGATGGGCTAACTCGCATACCCTCAAACCACACAAGTGTGTCAGTAGCACCATTGCTCTGTTTCGTTCTGCGTGTGCGTAGAGTGAAATGACGTCTAATACTTTGTTGAGTTCTTTGTCTGTAAGTACTTTTGCTTGTTTCATCGTACAAATCCCATCAAATGTAATGTTTTCGTACGTACAAGTGTGCTTTCTTACTTTTATTTTTCCTACCGAAAATGCCATATAAATCAATCATTTGATTTTCAATGACTTACGTCAGAACGTAATATCTTTGTTACTTTCTTACATTTTAGATATACGAAGAAACTACGTATGAAACATACATAGTTATGTTTAAAGCATCACAACAAAAGTTCAGCATCGCGTATTATTGTTGTGTCAACGTTGCCTTATGTAAGATGACAGCACTCTACAAATATCTGTTCGTTTGATATTTCTGTTTTGAAATTACGATTATCGTCAAAGCAAATTGCTTCATACTCTTTAATTCCATATCCATCTCTGTAGTCACTATTTTGATTGAGTTTGATATCTAATGTTTGAGTATCTTCTACTTTGTTATTCCAAAAATGCTGTGTTGTATTGATTAGTGTTTTGAGTTGAGTTGGATTATTTGCCTTACAAAAAAAATGAAAATGTACCTAGTCTCTACTTCTGCCTTGTTCTAAATATACAATACGTTCTACTCGTTTGCCTTCTGTTGCTATTTCCTTTGCTGCATAGATTTTTCTATCTACACCATTCCAAAATCGCATAACTGCCTTTTTTCTATCTTCAATTGTTCGATTGCTTTTGAACATAAACTGACAAGTACCAAATAGAGTGAATTGCTGTTTCGCATTCCAATCTGTAACGGCTTGCTTGTATTGCTGTGTCAAACTTATGTTTCTCATTGTTACCTTTGCTAAATACTTTGTGCGTACTTTCTAACGCACAGTTATTTATCAGAGTTAGAAACAAACGGAGCAATAATGAACAATCAAACAGCACTAAATGAAATTTACAACACTCTATCAAATATTGGAGTTGTTGATACAAAAAGAGAGTTTTACATAGATTGGCTGAATAGAAGTGAAGGCTATGTGCGTTATCTCAAACATAACAATAAGCAACCTTCTACTGATGCTTTGGCAATATGTAGTAGTAAACTTAAACACTACAGCAAACTACTTCAGCAAAAGAACAGTACAAAGATGATTGAGTTAGCAAGTGTGTTTACAACTTACTCTACTAAACTTGACTTAATTATATGCGACAACAGCACATCAAAGTGGATGAAACAAATGAACGAAAGAACAGAAAGAACAGTACACTGAAAAGGGTATTTGTACTCAAAAAATATGCTGTACGGATTTTTATAGTGGAGTACTTACAGAAGTTGGTTGGTGAATTTACACCACCACACATATAAGGATGACGATGAATTACAAAGATGAAATGAGGAAGTTGATAGACTTAGTAAAGCAACAAAGTTTTGATGCTCCATTAGAAAGTACGTTAGAAGATTTAACAACACTATCAACAGCCGTTAAAGACTTATCTGATAGAATAACAACACGCACAAAGAAGAGTTTAAATCCAAATGACAAAGGTAAGACTAAGCCACTTAGCAAAGCAAAGAAGGCAAAGCCGTTTCCTTCTGTTACTCCTTTGCCAATACCACAAAGCAAAAACACTCCACAGCAAAAAGCAGATAAGTTAAACACACTAAAGAGTAATGACTTTAATAAGCAAAGAGATGACTTTGTAGATAGACAGAAATCTATACAGCCAACTAAACCACAGCCAACAATGTAAGCGTTATCTAACTAACGTTCTGTTATCACTTACCATATGAAAAGAGCACAAAAATGCACACTTCTATACAGTTTTAAAGTCTGTTTGACAGAATGAGATGAAGGTATAGTGAAGCATATATGAAATACTCTTACTTTTCTGTTTAGTATTAGATTAAATATAAAAGCAGACAAAAAATACAGAGCGCAAATAGTTATATCAATTTTATTGATTTGTTTGTGAGTGCTTAGGTCGCTTTTTTAATAGTATTGGGTTGACGTTTAAAATTTTTTAAAAAGGTGTCATCATTTGGATTGATTTTTTTCAAACTACACACCATTGTGCATAATAGAAGATAGGAAAAAAATAAATTGTTTATATTCAACGTTCTAAAATTTATAGTGTTACACCCTTTGAATAGAGATGGACGACTTTCTGCTGTTTTGAAGTTTATTAGATACCAAATTGCTACGAGGCTATTTAAGTCTAAATTTCTTATTGATTGGGTGGATGAAACTAAATTTTTGGTGTTTAGAGGTGAAACTGGTCTCACTGGCAATCTGTATTGTGGCTTGATGGAATATGAAGATATGAGTTTTCTTCTTCATTACTTAAAGCAAGACGACACATTCTATGATATCGGAGCAAATGTTGGTGCTTACACCATACTCGCAAGTGGTGTGATTAAGGCTAAGACGATCTCCTTTGAACCGTTACCGTCAACTTTTGACAGACTGATTGATCAAATTAAGATTAATAGAATTGATCACTTGGTCGAAGCAAAGAATAATGGAGTTGGAAATAAAATAGATAATTTGGAATTTACAAATAACTTAAATTGTATGAACAAGGTTAATATCGATCCGAACAACAGTGATGTGACAAAAGTCGACGTGATTACCTTAGATGGTTGCTATGTTCCAACTACAAATTCTTTCGTCAAAATTGATGTTGAAGGATATGAGAATTTTGTACTAGATGGAGGTACTAAATTTTTCTCAAACAAGAATGTTTCGGCTCTCATCATAGAGCTGAATGGAAGTGGAAAACTGTTTGGTGTAGAGGACTATGATATTCATAAAACAATAACCTCTTTTGGGTTTCAGCCAATTTCATATGATCCGTTTAGCAGAAAAGTCTCGTCGATTGAAACTTATGACAAGGATGGAAACACGATCTATGTGAAAGACATAAAGGACGCCCAACATAGAGTTGGTTCTTCCGCGTCTGTGTGTATCCATACCGCTAATAACTTTAAGCTTTAATTTTAGGGGCTTAATAGCCTTTTCACTAATGCGTTGATATTTTACTTTACAGCATTCAACATTTGTTAATTATGCTAAACCAATAAGGAGTAAGATTGAAACTTCTCCTTACTTCTATTGGTGGTTAGCACTTACACATAATTCTGATTATATCGAACTATCTAACAATCCTTCAGCAAAACGTTTTAAAACGAATAACGATATACTTAAAGTCTACAAAGACTTTGGTGATGTACGTTATGAAGGAGACAAGTACATTGCGTTTACTAAATGGTAGAGAAGTAAGGTAAACGATACAGAAACACGTGGTGAGTATTTGTTTGCTGAGCCAACCACTGTAAACAAAGTAACGCTTGTTGATGATAGAGATACAGCAATACAGTCAGCAGATGATGAAAGTAGTTTGCTTGTAAGAATACCAAAAGCACTCACACGTAGACAAATAGATATGTCAATTGAACGTATATTTTCGAAAGAGATGACGTTTGAAAAGGGCAGACAAACACGCAGTCCAACACGTTCAAATGCTCGTTATAGTTTAACAAGTCCAATTAAAGTTGATAACTTAAAGACAGCATTCGAAGTATATGAACACATATTACTTGCTAATATAAATGGTGAGAATGTATCAAATTATCAGATAGCAAAGCGTATTGGTATTGTCGTAACACGTAAAGAAGAGACGCTAAAGGAACAAGCAATGACTGTAGCAGATGAACGAAGAACAATTGGAGTTTCTGTTACACGTAAGAAGAGGACAGCAATAGATGCCATAAGTAATGTTGTTGAAGGTAAATTTGGTTAAACAAAAGGAGAAAGACATGACACGTTCATTAGAAGAAATACAAGCAGATAAGAAAGCACTTGCTGAAGAAGAGAAACAAGCACTTAAAGCACATAAGAAGAATGCTGTTGCTGAAGTGAAGAAACTTATTCTTCAATACAACCTTACAAAAGGTGACATTAGAGGCAAAGCACTTAAACAATTAGAACTGTAAGTGTGTTTGTAATAGCGTTGAAAAGTGGTTAGAAAGTCTCTAACAGTTTTCAACGTTTTTATTGCTTTTCAATAGTCACACAGCACTCAGTTTTGCGTGTTTTCAAACAGAAATGTTTGAAAGTTGTTAGAAAGTGTGAAAATAGCATAGTAATATCAATGACTTGCAAGGTTAGAACTATTGAGTGGGAGTGATTTTTGCTCGATATGAAAACAGAATGCGAGAAGTGCAAAACAGAACTTTTTGAAGGTTCTGATGCAATGATTTGCTCGTTCGAATGTACATATTGTTTGGATTGTGCAAATGCCCTTAATAACATTTGCAACAATTGTAATGGTGAATTGACAATCCGCCCCAAAAGAAAAGCTGAAAACTAGCCATAGGCTATCGACATACCGGCTTAGCCTCAGTGATTTGCCTCACCTGCGATCGGGTGCGTATATAGAATTTAACCCCCTTAATTTGCTATAAAACAACAAGCTGGCTTGAACTGATATTTGAAAAACAGTCTGGTTCAGCCTAATGTCTGTTTATGGAAAAGCATCTTGTGCCATCGGCACCGGCCTGACTGATGATGCCAGTCTGAAAATTTGAATGATGACCGCGTGATTTGTCAGATATTGACAATCATTGCAGGGATCAGAGGTGATGATGCTCTTTGCCTATTTGACAGGTTTCGCCCTCAGTTTCTCACTGATTCTGGCTATTGGTTCGCAAAATGCCTTTGTCTTGCGTCAGGCGATTCTTCGCCAGCATATCGGTGCCATTGTGCTGTTTTGTGCGGTCTCAGATGCGCTGTTGATTATGGTTGGGGTTGGCGGATTATCGCTTTTGATTGCTGATTTTGTTGATCAACTTGCGCCATGGCTATTTGGCGGCGCGGCAATCTGGCTTGCTGGATATGGTGTTTTGCGTATGCGTGATGCGCTTGGCAATCAGGCATTGACCGCCGATGACCAGCCTGTTGGCAGCCTTGCCACAAGTCTTGGCATGGCCGCGATTTTGACCTTTGGCAATCCGCATGTCTATCTTGATACAGTGGTATTGATTGGCACCGTATCATTGCAATTTGACGCTATGGCAAAAATAGCCTTTGCCGCTGGTGCCATGACGGCCAGTCTGGTTTTTTTCGTCATTCTTGGTTATTGCGGCTATTTGCTGTCGGGCTTTGTGCGGCGTCCGGGATCATGGCGGCTGTTAAATTCAGCCATTGCGCTGATAATGTTTGCGCTGGCGCTGGCCATGTTGCGTGCTGGCGGCTGGGTCTGAGTCGGTGGGTCAAACTGGGCGGGTCTTACCGCCCAATTTCAAGATTAATCATCCAGATCTTCTTCAAGAATGGAAATCTGGACATGGTAACAGGTCTCGCCATCTTCATTATCTTGAAACACCACACCGATAAATTCATCTTCCAGTATCAATTCGGCTGAGTCATCCTTATTTTCACGACGCGCAAGCGTTAATTTATGATTGCCAAAACGCTGGCGTAAATAGCGTTGGACTTTTGCGGTATCACTGGCGTTCATCGGACATGCCTCTTTATTTGATTTAGCTCTGCTGAAAAATTGAGCCGGATTGCCATAAATTTGTATGTTGTACACGACTACCTGATCATGCCTCATCAGGCAAGCCCAAGGGGATGTTTCATTGGCATTGACGCGTGGTTTTGCCGTAAATGGGCAGAGGGTGGGTCTAGATATGTCTGGCAATTTGCCCGCCGCCATGGCTTGGCCAGGCAGGGCGGGTGGCGATATCACGAGCCTGACAAAGGCTGCAACGCATGCGTCCGCCAAGTTCGGGAACCGGAAATAGCGACCCAAGCGCCGTTGCCAGCGGCACTGGATCAATGGTGCTGTTATGGCCGCAGCGGTTGCACCAGCAAAAAACTGACAATCCTTCATGAATCATATTGGCAAGTGTGGTTGGATTCTTTGGTTCGTCCAATGCGGTATGTTGCCGTTTATGCCAACCCATTTTAGACAACCTTTCACAAGCGGTCAGGCAGTGCCTTTGGCATGGGCATTGCGACCTTCTGATATTTGTTCATGTTTTGTTCTAATTTAGAAATATCTTATATATTAGATATGCGCAATAGACGAAATGAATCGATATGGTTTTCTGCGGGAAAAGACCTAAGCTTGAGCCAGTTGGTGGCTAGCCAGTGATCAGGCGTGGCAGGCGGTTGAAATAACTGACAATTTCCTGCATCGAGCTGCCTTTGCACAGGATTTTATTGCGATCACGAAGGGTGAATTTTGGCGCTTCGGTTGGAAAGCGTTGTTGTTTTTCAACAACATAAAGCGGGGTTTCATGCGTATGCCGGAAAATCGAAAATGCGGCGCTGCCCGGCAAATGATCAATGGCGTAATCACGCCATTCACCGCTGGCAACGCGGGTGCTATAGGTTGCTAGAATCTGTCCAAGTTCGCTTCGGTTAAAGAATAATGGTTTGCGAAGCTTTTTCGGGTTGGATATACGCTGCATATGGTTTGCTGTTACCTAGCTTTTAGTGGTGGCTGTTTTTCCTATTCCAAGTTATGTTGAGACAGCTTTCGATTAAGGTCAATAAAGCACTGGCATTTCGGTAAAAAGAATTGCTATTACGGTGCCGGATAAATTGGCCGATCGGGCTGTGGATAAACCTTAGGCATTCAGCAGTGAAATGCTGTTTTGACCGGAAGTGATTGTTGGACGAATGGCTGATATTTTTGATGAGATTAATGAAGATCTGAAACGTGACCAGATGCAGGAATTATGGTCGCGCTATGGTAAATATGTAATCATTGCGGTTTCGCTAGTGGTTATTGGCGTTGGCGCACGTCAAGGCTATACAGCGTGGCAGGATCGTCAGGCAACCCAAGCCGCCGCGATTTATCATCAGGCGTTGAAAGCCGATGATAGCGCGTCTGCCCTCACAGCACAGCTTGATACCCTAAGTCCGGGCTATGCGATGCTGGCGCAATTCCGCATCGCCGCAACACAGGCCGAAAACAAAGATTTTGATGCCGCCGAGGCAAGCTATCTTGCGCTGTCGACAGACCCTGATGTGAAGCCGCTTTATCAGCAAGCGGCAATTTTGCTGTCGGTCATGAACGCGCCGGCAAGCCGTAAACATGATGAATTGGCCGCGCGATTGACCGATCTTGAAAGTCAGGCTGGCCCTTGGCAGTCAATGGCGCTTGAACAGGCAGCAGGGTTGGCTCTGCGGTCGGGTGATCGTAAAGCGGCAATGACCAAATATGAATCACTGGCAGGTTTGTCGGATATTCCGGCTGGGGTGCGTCAACGAGCGCGTCAGATGGTGCAAATTCTAAAAGGGTAATGCGCGGCGCATAGCGCCAAGCCTTTATTTGAAAAGTATGAATCTGGCGAAACAAAATTGGTTTCAAACGCATGCTAGGGGAGTTGTCATGACGGCAAGGGGAATCTTGAGGAATGGTCGGTCTTTGCTGCATCCATTATTGTCGGTGCTTGGCAAATCGCTTTTGGCCGGATTTGTCTTGCTTGCGCTATCAGCCTGTTCAGAATCTGAATTGATCCTTGATGGTGATCGTATTGCCATCATTACGGCAAGCGATATGATTGCCGCTGATCCGGCGGCACTTGCCGAAGGTGCGGGCTTGCCTGAAGCGATTGATATCCTAAATGCAGGCCGTCCCGGGCTAAGTGCTGGTCATACTGGCGGTAATGTCAAAGCAGCCTTGCCGTTCAAGCGGACATGGCGCGCGTCAATTGGTGGGTCTGGCGATAGCCTGACCGAGCTTGCCCAGCCGATGGTGGCGGGTGAGCAGGTCTTTACCGTTGCACCAAATGGCACGGTCACCGCATTTGACATAAAAACCGGCAAAACCAATTGGCAGGTGAGCATTGAAGAATTTACCGATGATCCATTGCCGGGGATTGCTGGTGGGCTGGCGGTTCGCGGTGAGACATTATTTGTTCATGCTGGTGGGCGCAGTCTGGCGGCATTGTCGGTGCAGGATGGCTTAGCAATATGGTCAATATCGCTGCGTTTGCCGGTTCGCGGCGGGCCAACGGTAATCGGACAAGAAGCCATTGCCGTAACCGATCTTGACGGTAATATTTTCGCCTATTCAGCCACTGATGGTTCGCTTTTCTGGGAACGCGCAGGCTTGCCGGTCAATACGGTTGTTTATGGTGCGCCGTCACCAGCCTTTGCCAATGATCAATTGGCTGTGGCGGGCTATGGCGGTGATATCAGCCTTCTCGAAGCCAATTCAGGACAGATTATCTGGTCTGATACATTGGCTGCATTCAGCCCGCGTACCCCGCTTCAGCGGCTTGGTGACATTCGGGCGCATCCTGTTTTTGACGGCGGTCTTGTTTTTGCGGTCTCGCAAGCAGGGCAAATCGCGGCGTTTAATGCGCGGTCAGGATTGTTGGTTTGGGATCAACCGGTTGGCGGTATTGAAATGCCGTGGGTCGCAGGCAAATCACTGTTTCTACTAACCATTGATGGACGGCTTTATGCCTTGCGCCGCAGTGATGGCGCGGTGCGCTGGATTGCCGATTTGCCCGGTGCCTTGCCAAAGGGTGTTGTCGCATCGGAAGACATTCCGCGTTATGTCGGGCCGGTCGTGGTTGATGGTAAGGTTATGGTCATTTCAAAATCGGGAAGCCTTTTTGCCTTTGACGCTGATACCGGTGATGGCGGCAAGACGATTGATGTTGGAACCGATGTTGTGACTGCACCGCAATTGGCAAGCGGCATGATGTTTGTCCTAAGCGGCAATGGCACGCTTACGGCTTTTGAATAGGATCGTTATTATTTTATGACTGTTACTTTTGCCATTGTTGGCCGCCCGAATGTTGGGAAATCAACGCTGTTTAACCGGTTGATTGGCCGTCAGCACGCGATTGTTGACGACCAGCCAGGGGTGACGCGTGATCGCCGTGAGGGGCAGGGATATCTTGCCAGCTTGGCCTTTACCGTTATTGACACGGCCGGTCTTGAAGAGGCTGATGACGGCTCGCTTGAGGCGCGGATGCGTCGTCAAACCGAAATGGCCATTCGCGATGCCGATATCACTTTGATGGTTGTCGATGCCAAAGCTGGGGTCACGCCGGTTGACAAGTTTTTTGCCAGCGAAATCAGAAAATCGGGCGCGCGGGTCGTGCTGTTGGCGAATAAATGCGAAGGCAAGGCGGGCGCTGCTGGCCTGTCAGAGGCATGGGCGCTTGGGCTTGGCGAGCCAGTGCCAATTTCAGCAGCGCATGGCGAGGGGCTTGTCGATTTGCATGATGCCATGCTGGCGGCAGCGCAGGCCATCGGGCTTGGCGATGTTCTGACCGGCGATGCTGATAATGATTTTGATGACCATTTATTCACCGATTCTGGTGGGCTTGATGAAAAGCTTGATGCCGAAGGCAACCCCATTGATG